>CESI01035413.1_pt1 | contig 19626 bp, 12 predicted proteins | sample 356301 | NCBI WGS metagenome assembly CESI01 (sample SAMEA2621423, study PRJEB7988) | marine metagenome | biome: marine biome (ENVO:00000447); feature: deep chlorophyll maximum layer (ENVO:xxxxxxxx); material: "saline water (ENVO:00002010), including plankton (ENVO:xxxxxxxx)" | depth 40 m | reverse complement strand
GATGACGACAATGACGGTGTTTCAGATGATGAAGAGGCTATAATCGGCTCAAATCCGTTAGTGGTGGACACTGATGCTGACGGTGAAAGCGATGCTACCGATGCGTTCCCACTTGACGCGAATGAAACCAAAGACAGCGATGCTGACGGTGTTGGGGACAACGCTGATGCTTTCCCTTCAGATGCTTCCGAGACTATGGACTCAGACAATGATGGTGCTGGCGATAATGCCGATGTTTTCCCTACAGACGCTAACGAGACCATTGACAGTGATGGTGATGGAGTTGGCGACAATGGCGACGTTTTCCCAAATGATGCTCTAGAGACAATTGACTCAGATTTGGATGGAGTCGGCGATAACTCCGATGCATTCCCTACTGACTCATCTGAAACAGTGGATTCAGATTCTGACGGAGTTGGCGACAATGCTGATTGGGCACCAAATAATGCCAATGAAACACTAGATTCTGATGGTGATATGGTCGGCGACAATGCCGATGCATTCCCCAATGATGCCAATGAGACACTTGATAGTGATGGTGACGGAATTGGTGATGTCGCACAAGCTGCTGCAGAAGCCGCGGCAGCCAAACAAAAAGAGGAAGATGAACAACTTCGAAATATGATTATTATTGCAGTTATTGCGGTAATCATTGTCGCTCTTGGTGTCACTATGTTTGTCCGCAAACGTGGAGTGAGTTCACACGCAGAGGCTAAAGAATATGGCTATGGGGATTCATCAGTACAACCAACCAATGATTCTGTGCCACAAGCGACCTCAAGCCAACTTCAAATCCTCAATCAATGGACTGATGAGTCTGGCTACACATGGCGTAAAATGAGTGATGGTAGCCACCACTATTGGGATGGCAATGATTGGATCAAACACAGTTGAGATTGAGTCTACGGGCTTACTCTCTTTCTGTCCCTTGGAAACAAGACAGTTTCTCGAACGTTTTTGGCGCCGGTAAGTTTCATTAAAATCCGTTCTACACCAAGGCCCCAACCAGCATGTGGAGGTACTCCATGTCTAAATCCGGCGACATAAAATTCAAATTCTTCTGGGTCTAAATCCATATCTTTCAAATTCTCTATTAACACATCCATTCGGTGTTCACGTTGTCCTCCAGAGGTCAATTCATCCCGACCAAAATTTAAATCAAATCCACGACTCAATTGTTTGCCAGTGGAACCAATTTCGCCCTCGACATGGTGTATGTAAAACGGTTTCAATTCCATAGGCCACTTTGGTAAGAAATAGAATTGCGGCAGGTCTTCTGCTAATAGGTCTGAATTTTCTGCATCGATATCATCGCCCCATTCAATTTTACCGCCCTTCTTTTTGATAATGTCAATTGCATCGCAGTAAGATAATCTTGGAAATGGTAATTCCGGTACAATTACCTCAACAGGTTCTTCACCTTGAGTAGCTCGATACTGGTTAATTGTGGCAATGTGTTGCTGTGATTCCACGTCTTTAGATACACAATCCCACATATGGTGAATCATTCTTTCTAGAACCCCCATCACATCTTCATCGGTAGACCATGAGCATTCGATATCAAAGGAGATGAACTCGTTCAAGTGCCTGTATGTGTCGTGCTTTTCCGCTCTAAAGGCAGGTCCGATTTCAAAGACTCTTTCGAGTCCTCCTGACATACACAGTTGCTTGAATAATTGTGGTGATTGGTTGAGGTATGCTGGGATGTCAAAGTATTTCATTGGAAACAAGTCAGTACCGCCCTCGGTGGCAGTTGCAACAATTTTTGGCGTGTGGGTTTCAAAGAATCCCTCATTAATTAGTGCCTCTCTGCCATATTGTAACACCTTGCCACGGAGTCGGAACATTGCTGCGACATGAGATCGACGCAAATCAAGGAATCTATTGTCTAATCTTGTATCAAGGGCCACGTGGACAGTATCTGTTACGCCAAGAGGTAGCGGTGCTTCTGCTCTGGCTATCACCGTGACTGATGAAGCCACTACCTCGTATGCTGGTGGAGGAGTTGGTTCGCCTTCTTTGGCTTTCGGTGGGCGCTTTTGTGAAACCGTTCCAGTGAATTGTAGCGTAGATTCTCTGGTCATTCTCTGAACCATGTCTAAAGCCTCATCTCCGACATTATCCCCTTTCAAGAAAATTTGAGTTTTACCAGTTCCATCTCTCAAGTCAACAAAACATATCGCACCTTTACCACGATTAGCTTCCATAAATCCTGCTACAGTTACTTCTTTATCGACAAGTTCTGCCCCATTTAATTGAATTTCTCCAAGGGTATGTGTTCGATAGTGTGTCGCGACATAGGTGCTCATAACACTGTGCGAAATGCCGTAGGTCATCAAAGGTTCGCTAATTTTACCGGTTTATTTAATGAGAATAGATGGCCCTTTTATTACTATTAAGAATATTTGTACGTCACTTTTTACGATTAATTCATAAGTGTGAGTTTGCCGCCCCGGGGTATGACTGATATTTTATTTTCTTCCGAATCGGTAACTAGCGGCCATCCTGATAAGTTGTGTGATGCAATTTCAGACGCCATAGTAGATGCTTGTTTAGCAATTGATAGTAATGCAAGAGTTGCAGTAGAAACCTGTGTCAAAGGTAAACAAGACATGGGCTTAATCGTATTGGCCGGGGAAGTTTCTCTTATTGGTCGAGCACCAGATTACGAGGCTGTTGCTCGCAGTGCAGCCGCTATGATTGGATACACCTCTCATGCCATCGGCATGGATTCAACCAATCCAAGCGTTTGCGAAGTTCAAGTGCACATAACTACTCAGTCACCTAATATTGCTCAAGGCGTCAATAAAGATGGACTAAATCAAGGGGCTGGTGACCAAGGTATGATGTTTGGTTATGCTTGTGAAGAAACCGAAGCCTACGATGATCTCAAAGGCCGATACTTCCCTCTCGCCGCAGCATTATCGCAAAGATTATCGCGCAGGCTTACAGCTGTACGCGAACAAGGAGTGCTGCCTTGGTCAAGGCCAGATGGCAAATCACAAGTGACTGTTCAATACGATTCTAATGGCGGAATAAGCAAGGTTCACACTGTTGTGATTGCCATTCAGCACGATAATGATTTGAAATTACAATTTAATAATTCTGAAGAAGCAGAATTGGAATATGTTAGAGAACAAATAAAAACTCACGTTGTAGAACATTCCATTCCAGCTGAGTTGTTAGCTGATGGCTACAAATTAGTTGTCAATGGCACAGGGCGGTTCGCAGACCCGGGTGGTCCATACGCTGATGCAGGTTTGACGGGAAGAAAAATCATAGTTGACACGTACGGTGGAATGGGTCGGCATGGTGGTGGTGCCTTTTCTGGTAAGGATCCGTCAAAAGTCGACCGGTCTGCTGCTTACGCTTCAAGATGGGCAGCAAAGCACGTGGTTGCTGCAGGATTGGCATCACGTTGTGAAATCCAATTGGCTTATGTCATTGGAGTTGCAGAACCTGTTAGTGTAAGAGTCGAGACTTTTGGAACGTCACAACTTTCTGAACAAGAGGTAGCCATGCGAGTTCGAAGTGTCTTTGACTTTAGGCCCGGGGCGATTGCTAGGGACCTCAATTTGCAACAACCGATTTACTCAATAACTGCTGCAGGCGGGCACTTTGGCAGAGTTCCAAGTGGTGCTGGAGATTTCCCTTGGGAAGTTATTGACCAAGGCCGTATTGCGCTGCTTCAAACCAGTCAATGATGCGCAAAACTTTACCCAAACCTCCGATTCACTCAAGAGGGATGTGATGTTGGCTTGACTTGGTCTTATGGCGCACAATGCAAACAGAGCAATATTCTTTGTATTTTTGATGGTTTTCGCTACAATTACTCCAATGGTTGGAAGTGCTAGTGCCCATTCTGCAATCATTTTAACACTGGACAAACCCCATGTGGTCCTACAAGGGGGTAACTCAGAAAACATAACGTTGACAATTGAAAACAACGGTTCTTCCATAGAATCATACAACATCAGCTTAGATTTAACTGGTCTAAGTAATGTATGGAATGTGACGTCAGTAAACCAGTCAATAAACGGGGTCCTCCCCACTTTTGATGCTGATACGACCTTCATTGTACGGCTAGACATAGGTGCAGAGCCAAGTGATAGCGGTTCATTTGTCATCAATGTATCAGAACAGGATAGTGATATTTATTCATTAATCACAACCCATGTCACCGTCTCTCCCTCATACGCATCATCAATTTCCTTTAACAGCACAAATGGTCCATTACAACAAATGAATGCTGGCACTACTGCCAATTTCACGATTGATGTCTCAAATGATGGAAACGCTCCAGACACAATATTGTTAGATGTGGATACTGAACCAGACCTTGCTGCATTCTGGGCCTATTTGAACAATAATACCGGAAACAATTCTAACAACAACAATAGTAATAATAATTCAAACAATAATTCGGGAGGTGACTCAAATAACACAAGTAACAATACTAGCACTAATATCACTTTACCAGCTAATGTGTTGATGTATGGTAACAGTTACATCTACACCAATAATGTGGATTCGATGCTAGAGCAAATCTTCAATTCTGTTGGTCAACATAACTCAACTATAGCCAATACAGGAGGAGGGCTGAAACTTCCTCAACATTGGAGTAACATCAATACTAGTGGCAATACTTGGAATACCTCATTACGTGATTCTGGTCATGATTGGAATTATGTGGTGCTACAAGACCAAAGTCAAGTTCCAGGTTTTCAAAGAACCAATCAAGAATGGATTGACAGTAAAGACTCAGCAGTCTTGATTGCCGATGCAGTAGATGATGAAAATTCCGAAGTAATTCTGATGATGACATGGGGTCGAAGAAGTGGCGACCCATCCAATCCAGTAAGATACTCCAATTTTACTAACATGCAAGATGAATTAGCAAGTGGTTATACCGATTTCCACGATAATATGACTAATCCTAGTAGAGATGTTTGGATGGCCCCAGTAGGTCTAGCATTCCAGAATATTTACTACAGTGTCCTAGAATCGGGTTCTTCGCCTACTTTGCCGGGAAATACCTTCTACGATCTTTACACTTCTGATGGCAGCCATCCGTCATCCACAGGTTCGTATCTCGCAGCTTGTGTATTGTATGCAACAATTACTGGTGAACCAGCAATCGAAGTGAATGATTCAATCGCTATTGCTGCCAATCTCAAATTGGAACTACAGCAGGCAGCTGACGACACGGTGTTTAACCAAACCAGTAACATTGACTATCCTTGGCAAAATAGTTCTCAAACTACTTCCATGAGCCAAAATAGAGTTGTGCCGCCAGGATGGAACTTGGTGTTTGATGACTCACAGATGAGCAATGTTCCAGCATATACTGACGTCCAAAATACCTTGCAAGTGTCTGTTCCGAGTAATGCTCAGCCCGGTTATTATGGATTCAATTTATTCTCAGCATCAACCAATGGTAATAACTCAAACAGCTATACCTTCGTGGTTGAAGTCTTGCCAGAAAACAATCTGAGTTTTGCTTTCCTAAACCAGGCCAGTGATTTCATTCCGGGTCAATTGGTAACAACTTCTCTCCAAGTGACTAACACAGGTAATGCTGAATTGGATTTGAACTGGAACTTAACTTCGCTGTCTGGTCCCTGTACTGTGAATTTAATCGATGCGACTTCAACCTCATTCATGCCAGGTGATGTAATCGACATTGGTTTTATCGCTGAGGTTGATTTATCTGCGGATAAATCTCATGATTGTGAACTGTTGCTCAAGGGTGAAGGATTACATGGTGATTATTCCTATGATGCAGAACCATTCGAATTCACCATAAATGTTGATGAATTAGTTGCTTTCGAGCTAACGCATACTTATTCTCAAGCACTAACTCTTACACCTCACACTCCAGAGTCATATGAGTTGCGTTTGTACAATAACGGTAGCGAAACAATAGAATTCCTGTTAGACTTTGCCGCAGAATCTCCTTTGACAACTAATCTACTATCTTCCACTAATATTAGCGTCCAATCCGGTCAAGTTGGTCTTTGGAGTCTAAACTCAGATATTGCTCAGGGGTATACTGGCTTAGTTAGTCAAAACTTTAGCGTGACCTACCAAAATATCACTAGTAACAAGATAGTAACATTCGATATACAAACCGTGGCAGGTCTTACCGTAAGTGGTCCTCTAGACGGTAGAATAACTACTAAGCCAGGTTCTTCAGTCGACGTGGATCTTGAATTGTCCAATAGTGGTACAATGGATCTAAATCTAACAGCATCAGTATCCGGGCTGCCAACAGGTGCAGAAGTCATACTTTCTGCTGTTGAAGTTGACTTGGATGCTGGCAGTGCTGCAACTGTTACCATGAGTGTCAGCATGACATCAACTGCTCAATCGGGCTCTTATCCAATCAACATTACGTATTATTCAAGTCAAATTACCAAATCTTTGAACTTAGAATTACAGGTTGCACAAAGCGTCGGCTTAACTGTCAATTCCATCAGCAATAATATCGCTGCTGGTCCTATTTCAGAGGTGTCTTATACCTTTGAAGTAACAAATCTAGGCTCTGCTTCAGATACCTTCTTTGTCAGTCTAGGATTTGATGATTCTAGTAATGCTTCAACATGGTTTGATACGGTTTTATCTACTTCCTCAATTAATCTAGATTCTTCTTCAACTCAAGCGGTGACTATTCAGATAAGAGAACGATTAGCTGGGGCTCCAGCGAACGGCTGCGATGTTGATATCGTTGTTACTTCTTCCAACGATGACGCAATTTCGTCGTCGATTAGTTTCAAAATAATTCCAATACAAGCAAGCGCTCAACTGACGATTCTTGCCGATGACAATAGTGCCTTGCCAGGCCAGAGCATTAGTGGTGACGTGGTCGTAACTAATACAGGGACGGGGGAAGATCAATTTTTGCTTACTACAATCGGTCAAGATTGTGGGTTGTCGGAAATTTTCACCCTCCCTGCGGGTTCCTCATCACAGGCGTTTGAATGGAGTTGTCTAATAGAAGAAACCGCGTCTGCTGGTTTGTCATCATTTAACTTTAGAGTTACTAGTAATGCACGAAGTAATTATGTTCTTGAAAAAGTTGAGATATTTACCGTAGAACCTAATTGGGGTGGCGATGGAATCATCGAAATTAGTTTCGGTGAAAGTATGCTCTCGATGGCATCCTCCGGTGGTTCATCTACTACCATAACGGTGAAAAATTTAGCAAATGCGCCGTTATCAGGGAGCCTATTCATCCTCGGTTCAGATGAATCACTATTTGATGTCACGATTCGACCAATGAATTCTGATACGACTTCCAATGACTTCTCATTGGCCAATGGTCAGACTACCGTGTTTGAGTTGTTGCTTAATTCTCGAGTAACAGAATCAGAATCTGCAACTCTCAGAGTTTCAGCAAGCGTATTGATAAATGGAGTTACCTACACAGAGGAATCTACAGATTTACCAGTCAAGGTAGACGGTCCAGAGTTGCCTCCTAATGGTGTAGAATTGCCATTTAGTGTTGAATTTGATGAGCAACAGACTATCTCAATCATGGCCGGAGGATGGATCTTTTCCCTGCTCTTATTGTTCTTAATGAACACACTAAGGAAGCGACGCAATTCGGTTTCGATTAAGGCTACTGTTGAAGATTCAACAGAGGATGTTGCTGCGGAATCGAGTAAGCCAGATAAGAAATCCAAAGAAAAAGAAGTTGAAGCTCGTCAATTAAACTCAAACGAATGTCGAATGACTCCTGATAACAAAGTCAATTGTCCGTTCTGTCAGGCTAAATTAGGAGTGCCAAGAGGTAGTGAGCCGCCGTTTAAGTTCACTTGCCCTCAATGTGATAAGAAAATAAGAGTAGTAGAAAATCAAAAATTCTAACTAGCGTTTGTGGGCAATAAGTAAGAACGCAGTATGTCCAAATGGACCATTGACAGGTCGAATGCCACCCTTAGATGCTCTACCCCATTTGCGTTCCATCAATTCGCCCGCCCATTCGACAACAAGGCCATTGTCTTCACAAGTCTGCCAGGCTCGTTCAACTTGACTTGTGACCGGGCAATAGCAAGCAATTCTTCCGCCGGGGTTGAGTAATTCTACCACTGCGTTAATCGCCGCCTCATGATTTGGTAAATCTAGGATGATTCCATCAACTCCTTGAGAGATCTGTGAAACTTGTTCTGCAATATTGACAATATCGCCTGAAATGTGGTGGTGCATCGGGAATTCTTCTAAGCAGTTTTTGGCCCGACTTAGGTTTTCCAAGCCAACTTCTGCGTGTTCATCTCGTGCTTCAACGGTAATCAGCGTGCCTGAATTGCCAAGAACTCTCGCTAAGTGGAGCGATAAACCGCCACTACCAAGTCCGGCTTCAATTATCACATCACCAGGACCAATGCCTAATTTGGTGATAAAAATCCCTGCATCTTTAGCGCTAATCGTTTGGGCTCTTCGTTTCATTCCACGATATAATTCGGGTAGTCTAGGGGTTAAAACGGTCAGGATTTTTTGGCCAATTACGACAGTCTCTCCGACTTGCTTTTCTGCCAATAATTCTGTGGGATTAAATACACCGAGGCCTTTTATCTTGATAGTATCAGTTACTATTTGAACCAAGAATACCTTGCCACCTTCTTCTTCCAAAGCCAACCATTTTTCAGTGCTCACAATTACTGCTGAGTAACATCCTCATTTAATTGCTACTAAGCCAGTGACAAGTGTGGGAAATCGCACTAAAAATAGAGGGTTTCTTATACTGTGTTAAAGTAGTAGGCATTATGAAGTTCTATGCAAAGTCTATTTCCGTTTTTATTGTCGCGTTGTTTCTTGGAAGTGTCGCTCTTTCTGTTGTTGTAGAAAATAGCAGTACTACGCCATCATATTTAGATAGCGAACCAATTGTTAGTGAAGCTCAGTCGCCTGGTCACCCTGTTTTCGCAGAGTATGTTGGAGCCCATTGGTGTGGTCCATGTCATTCCATGTCCGCAAACCTTCATTCTGTCTACGGGACAAATGGTGGAGGTGGCAGCCAATCTGAAGACTTCACCTATGTTTCCTTTTGGGAGTCTCCTACCACTGGATGGGGTGCTGATGCACCAATCAACAGAAGAGCCCATCTTAGTGCTTCAGCCTATCCGACTGTTGTATACGGTGATGCACCAACCTCCGACTCAACATATCATACCAGCAGTAGAGATGTAACTGGTGCATATCAGTCCGGTGGTAATATGTTCAATGCAAATGACTATTCCTTGACAATCTCTCAATCACCTAACGGCAATAATATGGATATTGAAATTACTGCAATGTACACAGGTTCAGGATCTAAAACCGTATACATCTATGCAGCAGTAACTGAAAAGACATCCCCAGAAGCATACACTGGTAGCCCTAACCCTAATCCTCACCATGTATGGCAGGATTGGTTGTTGAACTCCGCAGGCACTGGCTTTGAATCTGTCACGCTCACCTCCGGTACTGCTGTAAGCAAATCTTGGTCCAAGCCAATTTCAACTGTTAGAGGTGATGGTGCGGGACAATCTGCCACTGATAACTTCCTAACAGTCGCAGCACTGCTTGATGGAAGCCATACCGCTAATCGCAATGTACTCTCAGCAGCTGATTCAGAAATGGGACCTAAGCTAGAAATTGCGGTTACTGACATCAATGTAGTAAATCCAGCTTCTTCAAGTGCTTATATGCTTGGAGATCAAATAACCGTTAGCGCAACTGCCAAAAATATTGGCGGATTAGATTATACAGATGGTGGTACTCTCGAAATAATTTACATGGATGGCAACAATCCTGTTGTAGTGTCCACTAAGTCATTGACCAATTTGGCAATTCAAGGAACAATGACTCACACAGCGAATATCGATACGGCAAATATGCCAAGCAATGCATGGAAAACTGCATTTGGTGCTAGACTAACCGGATTGGTAGGTGACCTTTCTTTAACTAACAATATACTTGTCGAAGAAGTCAATCAAGATCGCCCTCCGACTGCTAAACAAGCTACGGTAAGTGGCGACAATACCATTGAAAGAGGTAATATCTTCACTGTCATCGCAAAGGGTACTGCTGAGGATTATGTCGATACGATTGAATCAATGAATTTCGAATTGGAAGTCTCTCCAGCAGGGCAAAATCTTTGGGACGGTAGTATTGACTCAGGCGGTGAAAGAATCGTCAATGAAGACACATCTAACGAAGGCCGCGAGTACACAATGACTCCAACTAGTACCATGCCAGCTGGTGATTATGATTTAAGATCAAAAGTAATTGATAGTAGAGGTCAAGAAAGTCAGTGGCGAGTAACTCCTGATGCCTTTAGTCTTGCCAACGGGATACCACAAATAGTCGCAGAACCGATTCCTACAGTTACCTGTGATGTTGCTACTGACGTTGATATGACCAATCACATAAGTGACACAGAAACACCGCTCTCTGGCCTAGATATCAGCTCAGATAACCCTTACTTTGTTTCTTGGAATCCACTTTCATCAACGATAACTGTTGATTTCTCCTTTGATGACGTTCAGGGTTGCCCTCTGGATCAAAAGAGTATTCTAGTAACTGTCGATGATGGCGGTAGTTACTCAAGCAATAACATGCCGTATGGTACTCTCAAGTTTAACGTGATTGAAAATGGTCAACCAAGGTGGCTAGGATTGCCTACTCAATCTATTGATGAACAAGGTCCAGACTCTGATGGCACTCTAAGACTACTACAATACGTGACAGATACAACTGCTGATGGACAAGATAGTTCCAATAGCTTACTAGTCTTTGAGGTATTTTCTCAAACTAATCCTGGTTTAATTGAAACTCGAATTGAAAATGGTGTACTTGGGTTTGAAACTATCGGCACTGATGCTGAAGGCCAGTCAACACTAACTATTCGGGCATGTGATGAAGATAACGAATGTTCAGATCAAACTTTATTGATTAATATTAATCCAATCAATGACGCTCCTGTCATTAACATGACACAGTTAGAGGATATGCGACTAAAAACTAATACAGAATCCTCGATAGACTTGAAATCGCTGGTATATGATGTCGACAATAGCATAGACGACGTTACCATTCTAGTTTCTTCTCCAGGGGAACCTGGTGGTGCACAATACATTCGTCAAACTGGCTTTATGAAATTAAAATTTGATGATGTGGGCAATCAAGAAGTCGTAATCAAAGTGGTTGACACTTATGATTCAACAGAATATAGCTTTACTATCGAAGTGTATGATTCTCTTGAATTTACTATTGCTAAAAATCCACTTGAAGATGGATTCATGGTTGTTGAAGCAGGAAATATGTACATTGGACAAATTCCAACTGCAAATATGTATCTTAGCGAGGATGCCCCGGTATTCACTTCAATGACAGTAAAGTGGCAAACTTGTACCTATGAAGGTGTTTGCGACGGTATGTGGATTTACGATTTAGATATGACCCAATCTGCCCAAGGATGGCAAATTGATGTCGATATACCAAATGTCGTTAATCCAGATTCGCCAGCAAGACCATATGGTTATGATTATGGGGATTACTTTTACATCGTGATTGATGGTGTGGATGATATGAACAATAACTACAAAACAATAAGGTCTGCTGAACCATTATACAAATGGGTAGTTACTCAAGATGTACCACCGCCGTCACAAATGAGCGAAGACATGCTTAACTCACATATCGATAAACTCAATGAAAAGATTGATCAAATAAAGAACGACATTGAGACTACCACAGATGATGATACAACCAGTTTGAAAGTAGAATTGGTTAACGCTGAAGCAGAACTTGATTTAGCCTGTCTTGATGCAAGAGTAAATTGCGTCGAAGATCAAACCTCGGGTACATCTGCTGACGAAACCAATTCTAATGACAATACAATGTTGATTTTGGGTATTGTTGCCGCAATTATCATCTTTGCATTACTCGGAGGCATGTTTATGATGAGGGGCAATCAAGACTCTGATGAATCCCAAGGATTCAAGTGGGCCGATACCACACTCCCTGCAAGAGATGCTGTAGCGAACTCGATGTATGGTGGCACCCAAGCAATCTTCCAAACGCAATTAACAGCCCCACAGTATAGCCCACCTCAACAGGCATATCATCAGCAACCACAACCAATTCAATATGCTCCACAGCCAACTGCTGCTAGACCTGCAGGTCCACCAATTCAAGCACACAGAGGTCCACCATTCCCTCCAGGCGGCCTTCCATCTGGATGGTCTATGGACCAGTGGGAATACTATGGTCAGCAATACCTAGACCGAATGCAGAATTGAGGAATTTTTGATTTGTGGAACTTTCTAAACCCATAAAGGGGAGTAGTGTGAGGGGTAGCCGTGAGCAGTGAAGATATCAGCACAGAGGAACCTACTGAAGAAGAGGTAACCATTTGGGCTCCAGAGCCGACTGGCACAGACGAAATAATGACATTAGCCGTTGATAAATGGATTGAGGGCGTTGAATTTTCATCTACTGAAGAAGTTCCTATCCCTGAAACCTTAGTCGATCAGGTTATCGGTCAAGAAACCGGCTCAGTAGTCATAAAGAAAGCTGCTGAACAAAGGCGACATATGCTGATGATTGGTGACCCCGGTACAGGAAAATCAATGTTGGCCAAATCAATGACCGAACTACTGCCAAAGGACGTTTTAGAAGATGTTCTAATTTATCCCAATGAAGATGATGAAAACGCCCCAAGAGTTAGATGCGTTCCAGCATCTCGTGGCGATAGAATCGTAAAGTTACAACGCGGAGCTATTAGGCAACAAAAAGAGCGGTCACAAAAGATGTTATTGATTGCTTTTGCAGCAATTGGTTTCCTATTGGTGATAGCAACATTGCAAACTGGTGATATCATCACACTATTATTTGGTGGATTCCTACTTATGTTTGGTTACATGTTCATCAGAGGTAGGTTAGGTGCATCAGATGAAAGTCGAATCCCTAAATTGCTGGTAAAGCATGAAATGAATGAATTACCACCATTTATCGATGCCACCGCAACCCTTTCTGGCTCACTACTTGGAGATGTAAGGCACGATCCGTTCCAGTCAGGTGGTATGGAAACCCCCGCCCACGATAGGGTTGAGCCAGGCGCTATCCACCGTGCTCACAAAGGCGTACTCTACATTGACGAAGTAAATTTGCTGAGGCTAGAAGAGCAACAAGCCTTGCTAACTGCCATGCAAGAGAGAGCATTTCCAATTTCAGGTCGTTCAGAACGCTCCTCAGGGGCTTTGACAAAGACTGAACCGGTCCCTTGTGACTTCATCCTAATTGCTGCAGGTAACTTGGATGCTATCCAAGGAATGCACCCTGCACTTAGAAGTAGAATCCGTGGATATGGATATGAGGTCTATGTTAATTCAGAGATGCCAGACACCTCTAGAAATCGTCGAAGGCTCATACGTTTTATTGCTCAAGAAGTTATCCGAGATATGGGTACAAACAGAGAGATACCACACTTCGATAAGTCAGCAGTTGGCATCATACTAAGAGAAGCACAACGAAGAGCTGGGCGTAGAGGTAAGTTATCACTTCGTTTGAGAGAATTAGGTGGACTAATTAGAATTGCAGGGGATCTTGCTAGTGAAGAGGGCGCCCAATTAACTACTGCTGCACACGTTCTTGGTGCAAGAAACATTGCAAAACCACTAGAGCAACAGGTCGCTGATAGAATGATTGAACGCCGAAGAGATTACTCTTTACTAGTCAATTCTGGTGAACGTGTTGGTAGAGTTAACGGACTAGCAGTATTAGGCGCTAACTCTGGATTATCCGACTTTAGTGGAATAATGCTGCCAGTAGAGGCACTAGTTACCCCATCGCTAGGCGGAGGTGGTAAGATTCACGCAACAGGAGGACTATCTGACTTAGCCAAAGAAAGCGTCACCAACGTTAGTGCAGTAATTAAGAAACTGACCGGAAAGGATATTTCAGATTATGATATACACATCCAATTCGTTGATACTCATGGTGTGGATGGCGATTCAGCGTCAATAACCATCGCAACAGCAGTGATATCTGCATTAGAAGAAATACCTATAAAACAAAATCTAGCCATGACAGGTTCATTATCAGTCAGAGGAGAAGTATTGCCAATTGGTGGAGTTACTGCTAAAATTGAAGCAGCCGCTGCGGCAGGAGTCAAGACAGTAGTAATTCCGAGAGCCAACATGCAAGATGTGCTGCTTGATGACAAATATGTTGACATTGTAGAAGTAATACCAGTCGATTCACTCGATGAAGTAATGGAACATGCTCTAATCAAACATGACCACAAAGCAGGACTTGTTGAGCGTTTAGGTAATGTCATAGATCGTTTGACTCCTGAAGTCTCCAACAATTCTCCATCCGCTTGATTCGCTAGTTTGACTTGCTTGGGCGCGTTGACTACAAAAACGATGAGTATTAGGGAGCGCCATGACTGAACGCCAACAACCTCAGCAAACTGTTGAGGCTAGTGCTGCAGCACTGTTTGTGCTATTCTTAGTCACCATGATTGACATGATTGGATTTGGGATAGTCATCCCATTTCTGACCTATCTGGTTGAAGATTTAGCTGCGGCTGAAGGAATTACTGAAGTGGGGCTCTGGGTTGGTTTGCTAATGACATCCTACTCTGCCGCACAATTCTTGTTTTCACCATTTTGGGGTTCAGTATCTGACCGGATAGGACGTCGTCCAGTATTGATGATTGGATTGATTGGAAATACTGTATTTTTCGCCATGTTTGGATTGGCTAATACTCTCATGATAGCATTAGCTGCTAGATTCCTTGCTGGTGTCTTTAACGGTAATCTGGCAGTTGCAAGAGCGTACATAGGCGATGTTAGCAGTCCAGCCCAGATGACTACTAGAATGGGGATAATAGGCGCAGCATTTGGATTAGGGTTTACTATAGGGCCATTTATTGGGGGGGAGTTATCAAACCCGGCTGCTAGATGGGATTATTTCGAATCGACTATCTTTGAAACATATCCATATCTATTGCCTTGTCTAGCAGCAGGTGCTCTATCGATGTTCTCTCTAATATTCGCTTACTGGAAATTACCAGAATCTTTGCCCAAATCAAAACGCTCAAAAAATGATGGTTTGGGATGGAATGCCAGGATTGGAAAATCTATTTCACAATCAATATCCATGCTTAAGACTGGTTCTATATCGTTAATTATTTGGGTCACAATGTTGTTTATTTTTGGATTTACTATTATGCATGCAGTATTTATCTTGTATACTGGGATGGATATCAGTTTGGGCGGACTTGGTTATAATGAAGCCCAGAACGGACGGGTTTTTGCCATTATAGGAATTGCAGGAATAGTTACCCAAGGAGTATTAATTGGTCCTTTGTCACGAAGATTTGGGCCTGAAAAACTGCTGCCAATATCATGTCTAATTACTGGTTTAGGTTTGGTTTTAGTACCATATACCCAATCTGATTGGGCACTTGCTCAACTATTCGTAGTAGTGATTTTAATAGCTGTGGGCAATGGTATTTTCCAGCCAACTTCATCATCCCTACTTACTACTACAGCTAAGCAAGAAGGTATCAATTTAGGAGTGGTGATGGGTGCACAAGAATCAGTTAGTTCATTTGCCCGGATTTTAGGGCCGTTAACCGGTGGCATTGTTTGGACATTCACCGTCTCAAAAGATTGGCCGCTTGATTACCATACGTCATTCCATCTATGTGGTATAGTGATGCTATTTGCGGCGATATTATCATCGCGAATTAAAGTTATTCCACACGACCTTTTAGAGGAATCATAGGACTTCTGTTAAGATTTTTTCTAGTTCGGTATTAATCATCAAAATGAGTGTGCCAAATTCAGGCGGGATATTTGGGTCTTCATATAATTCTTCAAGTTTTGATTGCGACATTGCAATTCGCACATCCAATTTTTTGGCCTTATTTAGCAGCCATTGTTCGCATGCCTCCTTGGCTTGCCTGCGAATGTTTCTCGGGACCTTAGGGTCATCAATTTGATTAATTACAGTCGCTACTTGCTGAAGTCTTGTTTCTATATCCATCTTAAACCCTCAACGCTGACCAATTAGCCCACCGAGTAGGCCGTCTTTAAGTTCACTGGCGACATGGCTATGTCATGGCACTAACCTCAGAACAGGTTCTAGGTTGGAGCAGAGTGTTCGTCCTACTGCTTGGAATGGGTTGGGCAGCATGGATGGATCACAAAACCAGACGGGTAAAAAACGAACATTGGATGGTTTGGGTCAAACCAGCGATCTTTCTTTGGGTTTTGGAATTAATAGCCCGGGAAGCAGATTGGACCATCTACTTAACAGCCTCAGCAGTTGTAGCATATGCCTCAGTGTCAATCATTGGTAGACCAACTTTCAGTGATCTCAGGTCTGGAAATAAATTAGATCTTACAGTTGCTATTTGGTATTTCGTTAGCATAATTGGAGTTGTAGTGGGGTTCTCTAAATATGGTGATGTTGACTTACTAGACGTTGTGTTAGGGGATGCGGTTGGAATGGCCGCTTTATACTGGTCAACATTATCAGGCTTGTTAGTGATTTTCGTGATTGATCTCGGTTGGAGATTAAGGATGATACATGGTGGGGCTGATGCTAAAGCATTGATGTGGGTTGCCATACTGGTTCCAAACTGGTCAACCATGCCGGTGATAATGGATTATGGCGAAGATCTGGTATTGTCACTTCCTCCAGCGATTTCTCTATTGATGTGGGGTGGATTCAGTTTCTTATTCATACCCTTCATTTTGATGTTGAAGAATTTGTCTCAAGGCAATGTTAAATCTCCTCGAGATTTACGAATGTTTTGGCATTCTACAGTAATGCCAATCGATAATGTAGCAAAACGGCATGTTTGGCTTTTGACTTCACTAGTTGAAATGCCCGATGGTACTATCAAACCATACCACAAAACTAGAGCACCACGTCGTACGCCGACAGAAAAAGAACTTACCAAGTCAATAAATGAACTCAAACAACATAATGTAGAGAATGTTTGGGTTAGTTACAAACTACCGTTATTAGTATTTTTATTCCCGGCAATAATACCAATGGCTCTGCTCGGTGATATAACTGCTATAATACTACAGATTGTAGGTATTTGATTGAAGGGGTAAAATCAGGCACCCTTACGTTCGATGTTCTTGGGTCTCAGTCCCTTGTAGTTGCATTTTCTGCAACTTACGGCACGCCAAGCAAGTCTTGCATTGCACTTCATGCAAATTTTGCGTCGAAGCATTCTTGCTTCTGCTTCTGGGAATCGTGCCATGTCCATTCCACCAACTTCCCCTATTTAACCACCACCAAACGACGGTATAGCGCTTTAATTAGTAACAGTACATTGAAGCACTTATTTCAAGAGCAGTAGATATGCGAATTGTGCGCCTCCCCGGCATCCATCATGATTCGAATGTGGTTTTAGCCTTAGGAACTCTTGGAAATATACTAATCGACGCAGGTACTTCATGGTATCAAACTCTGCAAGTTGAACGAATAAAAGGTATAATTGGTGATCAATCTTTAGATAGAGTTTTACTCACTTCAAGGAGGTATCCATGCACAGGTGGAGCGGCTCATATTGCTAATGAGTTTACTTCTTGCACAATTCATATTCATCCCGAAGGTCAGTCATCTCTAGCCAAAGGTGATTTTTTTACAACATGGGCTAATCGCTTTGATTCAGATATGCCGATTACTAACGCAGAACCAGTAACAGATGAGGATATATTTCCTTTAGGAAATGGCCAAATTAGTGTACTCTCATTGCCAGGGCATAGTTCGGACGGGCTTGGATATTATATCAAGGAAAAGGATTTACTAGTTTCTGGACCAATTCTGCCCAGAGCCGACCGGCCAACTAGATGGGATTTACCGACGGGTTGTTTGCCAGATGTCATTGAAAGTTTGATGAAAATTAATAAATTAAATTTAGAAACTCTAATTCCTCTGCAAGGCCCAGCAATAAAGGGAGTTAGTCATATTCGAGAAGTGTTGGAACGGCACATTGCCTATTTTCAGCAGTGTGTTAAGAATGACGGCCAATCACCGAAATCATGGGCTAGGCCCGCACAAACTGCAATTTGGCTAACTCCCCACCCGCCATGGCCACTAAATGAGCGAGAAGATATTAGCTAATTATGGGCATATCAAGCATATTCCCATGAGCATAACGCTCAGATTTCATTTCTAATAATCTAGACCTTCTATTGGTGCGCTGAAGAGTTTTATTGTCGAAGATATCATTCTTATTAGTATTTGAAAGAATTAATCCTTCCCAATCATAGTTGAATTTGGACCAACCACTCTGTATGATAATTTGATTATCTATGGTTCTAATACTGGTGATACTATCTTCGTGGTTAAACAACATAACGCATTCATCTGGCACATCTCTGCCAACTAACCATACGTCACCGGTCTCATTGCCGACTAATATTTTGTCAGAGGTTGAACTTACTCTGCATAGTGATCTAACCACTGCAATAGAAGTTTCATAGGCATCGAGTAGTTCTAGGCGTGGTAAACTTAGACGAATCACATTACCCCTGACATCACCAATCACTATTGATTCACAATTACCCGTTGGGCCTTTCATCCCCAAAAGAACCGATGCTGGATATTGCATCCGGTAATTGGTTCTTCGACCAAAGTTAGGTCTCCAGCTAATCATTCCATCATCTAATGCAACAACATAACCTGCAGACAAGATCATGCTGCGTACTACTATTCCACTTGACATACTTTGTTAATGATAGCCGGGGGTACACCTACTTTTCTCACACCCCTAAGATAGAAGTGAAAGTGAAATCAGTAGGCATCTTCGTTCTTATTTTCCTTTTTCCAAGCACGGTAACAGGATTTACAGACTCTTACACGGCCTTTGGCCGCAGTAAATTTACCCTGACCCCACATGTCCATAGCATTATCTAGAGATAGAGATCTGCCGCCCACTGACTTGTCAGCGAACTTTCCACAGGAATTTATCCCGCAGGGTAATTCGCCTTGGTCACGGCTTTGTTTATTGTCTACTTTATCAGAGCCGTCATCTTTTCGATGTTTTCTGGCTTTTGCCTTGAAACCCATATTCACCCCAGTTGAGAGGGCTTCTTGAATTTTAGGGTCTCATTGCTTGGATGCTTCCCCAAGTTGGGATAACAATCCGTCGAATATTCGTAGTAATCCTCTTAAGGTCACTTCTGATACGTTGGCTACTTTACAGATATCGGATTGAGTTCTTGAGGTTCCAGACTCAGATGCGGCTTTGTAAATCAGTGCAGCAGCCACTCCCATCGGTTTCTTGCCTTGCCAAATGTCTTCGTGAGGTTGTATCTTGGACCATAAGTGATTTACTTGGGTAAAGATATTTGGTGGAAGTTGCAAATCAGAGATAAATTTGTCAAAGTACTCATTGGGTGAAGTGATCTTGTGGAGATTTAATTTCCTCGACACTTGTCTGATGAGTCTAGACAGCTCTTTTTCGGTAATGTTGTAACTTTCCGAAATTTCTGGAATCTGCCTTGGTAAATTTTCTTCTCTTGCTACTAAATAGGTACAAGCAGCCGCGACACCAGCGATTGATCTTCCGGTTACGAAACCTTCACCGCTGAGTCTTCGATACAG
>CESI01003804.1_pt1 | contig 19772 bp, 28 predicted proteins | sample 356301 | NCBI WGS metagenome assembly CESI01 (sample SAMEA2621423, study PRJEB7988) | marine metagenome | biome: marine biome (ENVO:00000447); feature: deep chlorophyll maximum layer (ENVO:xxxxxxxx); material: "saline water (ENVO:00002010), including plankton (ENVO:xxxxxxxx)" | depth 40 m | reverse complement strand
CTGAAATTAATAGTAGCAAATATCTAAATAGATTGTCAAGGATTTTAAAATGATCTACGGGTGAAATTTTTAAACTGCCCTTCTTAACCCCCCGTAAAATATAATTTATGGTATTATATTTATAATATTTACAATAAATTTGTCATGAGCATTTTAGTTATTGGAGGTACAGGAACTCTTGGAAGGCAAATTGTCAAGCAAGCCTTAGACGAAGGTTACCAAGTTAAATGCTTAGTAAGAGATTTTCGTAGAGGAGCTTTTTTAAAGGACTGGGGGGCAGAGTTAGTATATGGTGATTTATCAATCCCTTCAACTCTTCCACTAGCATTTAAAGGAGTTAACATTGTCATAGATTCAGCAACTGTCCGTTCAACAAGCAGTTATACATCAGAAAGAATTGACTGGCGAGGAAAATTAGCTATTTTAGAGGCGTCAAAATTAGCTGGAATCAAAAAGTTTATTTCGTTTTCAGTATTAAATGCTGCGAAAAACCCGTCAATTCCATTAATGGCTTTAAAGCTTAAAATGGAAAAAAAACTAGAGCAGTCGGGTATCAATTATACGATTTTTCAATGTTCTGGATTTTTTCAAGGACTTATTAGTCAGTATGCACTACCTATTTTAGAAAGTGAAACTATATGGTTACCAAGTGATTCGGCACCTGTGGCCTATCTTGATACGCAAGATGCGGCAAAAGCAGTTGTTCAAAGTTTAGATGGTTCGGATTATAGCCAAAAAACTGTAGCATTAATTGGAGAAAAATTTTGGACTTCCAAAGAAATTGTGGAATTATGTGAGCGTTTATCCGGAAAAACTGCAAATATCTCATATATCCCATTTATCGCATTTAGCGTTTTACGACGATTCTTCCGATTATTCGAGTTTACATGGAATATTGCTGACCGTTTACAATTTGGAGAGATTGCAAATGATCCAAGTTTAAAAGTAAAACCGACAAATGAAATTGTTTGGGCAACTAACAGACTTAGCTTAGAAAGTTATCTTCAAGAATATTTTGGTAAAATTCTTAAGAAATTACGAGAAACTAACTACCAGCAATCCCAAAAATCTAACGAAATTTCATTCCTTTAAATAATAATTAGGATAAAGGTCTGACATTTCAATTACGAGTGGAATTCGAGAAAATTAAGATCTTGACGTACAGGTTATATTTGCTTATAATTATGGCAGTGCGTCAAGCATAGCAAAGGGACTGTAGTTCAATTGGTTAGAGCACCGCCCTGTCACGGCGGAAGTTGCGGGTTCGAGTCCCGTCAGTCTCGCGAAATAGCTTATTATTGTCGTGGAAACGTAAAGAAAAATTTAGTTAGTATTTAAGAACAGAAGCCAATAAAGATTAACTTTTATTGGCTTCTGTTCTTAAATTAGAATTAATTGGAGGAATAATAAAAATAATTATTCAAGAATTTTCGATACTACACCAGCACCTACTGTTCTACCACCTTCTCGAATTGCAAAACGCATTCCTTGCTCAATCGCAATAGGATTAATAAGTTCCGCTGTCATCTTAATACGATCACCAGGCATCACCATTTCTGCAACACTTCCATCATCACCAGTAAATTGAAGAATTGTACCCGTAACGTCTGTTGTTCTTACATAAAACTGTGGACGGTAACCAGTGAAGAATGGTGTGTGTCGTCCACCTTCATCTTTGTTTAAAATATAAACCTCCGCTTCGAACTTCTTGTGAGGTGTAATTGAACCAGGTAAAGCTAACACCATGCCTCGCTCAATTTCAGTTTTTTGGATACCACGAATTAGGATACCTACATTATCACCAGCCATACCTTGGTCTAGAGTTTTTTGGAACATCTCGATACCAGTTACAGTCGTGACTTTTGTTTCCTTTAGACCAACAAGCTCAACAGAATCTCCTACATTAACAATACCTCTTTCAATACGGCCTGTTGCTACTGTACCACGACCTGTAATTGAGAATACATCCTCAATAGCCATTAGGAATGTTTTCTCAGTATCACGCTCAGGTGTTGGAATATAAGAATCCACTGCGTCCATTAAGGCATAAATAAGATCCACCCACTTATCAGCACCTCTTTCTTTAACACCTGTTTCTACAGCTTGTAGTGCTAGTAGTGCAGATCCTGAAATGAAAGGAATTTCGTCTCCTGGGAAATCATAACTTTCTAGAAGTTCTTGAACTTCTAGTTCAACTAGTTCTAAAAGTTCCTCATCGTCAACCTGATCGGCTTTGTTTAGGAAAACTACAAGATAAGGAACACCAACTTGCTTAGCTAAAAGAATGTGCTCTCTAGTTTGAGGCATAGGTCCATCCGCAGCAGAAACTACTAGAATACCACCATCCATTTGTGCAGCACCCGTAATCATATTCTTTACGTAATCCGCGTGACCAGGACAATCTACGTGTGCATAGTGTCGGTCTGCAGTTTCATACTCTACGTGAGCTGTGTTAATTGTAATACCACGAGCTTTTTCTTCTGGTGCAGAATCAATTTCATCAAACTTTTTAGCAAGTTCTTGGTTATGAATAGCTAAAGTAGCCGAAATTGCAGCTGTTAAAGTAGTTTTACCGTGGTCTACGTGACCAATAGTACCAATATTGATGTGCGGCTTTGATCTTTCAAACTTTTCGCGTGCCATAGAAATTTAATCGAATTAAAATTTAGCTTAATTATTAGTGTTTTCAATACTTTTGGCGAAAAAATTGTCACTAGGATTTGACAATTTTAGTATCTAAAATGAGCAAAAGCTTTATTTGCCTCAGCCATTTTATGTGTCTGTTCTTTTCTTCTAATACTGTTTCCAGCTTCTTTTGCTGCGTCTATTATTTCATTCGAAAGTTTTACAGACATACTCTTACCTGAACGTTGACGAGCAAATTCAGTGATCCATTTTAATGATACATTAGTACCGCGATAAGCTCTGATCTCAATCGGAACTTGATACGTTGAACCACCAACACGTCGAGATTTAACTTCAACTGCAGGAGTAACATTTTTTACTGCTTTTTCTAATACAAGTACCGGATTTTCTTCGGTTTTTGTAGAAATTGTTTCTAAAGCGTTGTAAACAATTTTTTGTGCAAGTGATTTCTTACCAGATTGTAATATTCTACTCACTAATAGAGTAACTAAGCGGCTGTTATAGATAGGATCCGGCTCAGCTAATTTTCGTTGTGCTCTACTTCTACGCGACATTATTTAATTTAGTTCTAAAAGTTTAATTAGTTATGAAGACGCCTTTGGTTTTTTACCTCCATACTTTGATCTACTTTGCTTTCGATCTTTAACACCGGCTGCATCTAAAGTTCCACGAACTACGTGATAACGACAACCAGGTAAGTCTTTTACACGACCACCACGTATTAACACAACAGAGTGCTCTTGGATATTATGACCAATACCTGGTATGTACGCCGTAACCTCAAAACCAGATGTTAATCTTACACGCGCGACTTTACGTAATGCAGAATTAGGTTTCTTAGGAGTCTGTGTATAAACACGAGTACAAACACCACGTCTTTGAGGACACGCTTTTAAAGCTGGTGATTTTGTCTTCTTCTTGTTAGCTACTCGTTCGAATCTAACTAATTGTTGTATTGTTGGCATATTAGCTTTTTTATTCAGTTGGGTTTTCAATACCGTATTTGCGCATGAAGCGCTCTACTCTACCCTCAGTATCTAGAATTTTTTGTGAACCTGTATAAAAAGGGTGGTTACCTGACCAGATATCAACATTTAATCTAGGCTTAGTGGAACCAATTTTCATAATTAATTGACCATCACAATAAACCTTTGCATTTGGATACCATTCTGGATGAATTGATGTTTTTGGCATTTTTTTTTCTCGTTGTTTTAACGCTTAGAGAATTGAGGAGCTTTACGAGCTTTCCTTAATCCATATTTTTTTCTTTCTTTACGACGGGAATCTCGAGTTAAGAAGCCTTCGGATTTTAAACCCGCTCTATTTTCGGGAGACATGTAGCATAATGCTCGTGCAACTCCCAGCTTAATAGCATCGGCTTGACCTCTCAACCCACCACCGTGAGTATTAACATAGATATCATACATATTCTCTAACCCAAGAGTGGTTAAAGGTACTTTTGAGGCATTAATGTACTGCGAGTTAAACTGCAGGTATGATTCTCCTTGCTTATTATTTACGATCATAGACCCTGTTCCAGGAACTAAAATAACTTTAGCTACTGAAGTTTTTCTACGTCCTATCCCAAAATAAGCAGACTTCGTTTCTGAAGCTGATAAAGACATAAGTTATATATAATTGCAGTCTGTTTTAATAAATGTTGAATATGTTCAAAGATTTCAGATAACAATAAGTTATTCTTTTCGTTATAAGATCTTGTCTTTTAACAGTCGTTTAATGTGTTCGTTTTTTATTTTCGAAGATCCAAATCGAACCGAGTTTTTAAATTATCACAAACTTCATCTGCAGATTTTTGACCAAAATTTTTAAACTCTAGAAGATCATCTGCTGTATATTGTAATAAATCAGAAATCGTATGAACATTTGCTCGTTTTAAGCAGTTATATGCACGTACTGATAACTCTAATTCTTCAATAAAAACGTTTTCTAAAGGCTCACTACCTGTTGGTTCTTGAGCTGGTAAATCCAATTGTATCGATTGTGTTGAAAGCGTATCGGTAATTTTTAATACGCCAAAAGTATTCTCTAGTATCTCAGCTGCGGAACTTAAAGCTTCTCCAGGTGTAATACTACCATTTGTCCAAACTTCTAAAATTAAACTTTCTAAATCTGAAGACGAATTACTCTTAGCTGTCTCAACAAAAAAGTTTACTTTACTAACAGGCATAAAAACAGCATCCAATGCTAGAAAACCTAGCGGTATCGTAGAATCTAATTTCCCACTAGGAACATAATTCTGACCCATGGTAATAAAAAATTCCATTTCTAGATTGCCATCACCAGCTACACTTGCAATATATTGTCGAGGATCGACTAATTCTATATTACTAGGCAACTCAAGATTACTAGCAGTTAAAATACCAGGCCCTTTTGCATTAAGCCTAACTATCGTCGGTTCATTAATAATACCCTTTAGAATAATCTGTTTTAGATTCAAAAGAATATCTACTACGTCTTCTTTAACATGAGGAATCGTAGAAAATTCATGATCGATGCCCGTAATTCGAACTCCTGTAATAGCAAGGCCTTGTAAATTGGATAAAAGAACACGTCGTAAAACGTTGCCAACTGTGGTACTTTGACCCTTTATAAAGGGTCCGATTGAGTACTTGGAATAAAGCTGTGTTGATATTTTCGTTCTAGACTCTAAACACTGAATTTGGAACATTTATTAGCTAAAATATCAAGAATTTAACAATGAATATGTAAATTACTTTTTCTAAAACGCCTTTAAACGCGTCGTTTTTTTGGAGGACGACAACCGTTATGAGGTACAGGAGTAATATCCTTAATTACTAAAACTTGTAATCCACAACCCTGTAAGGCACGGATAGCAGTTTCTCTACCACTTCCTGGCCCACTAACGACTACTTCAGCCTCGCGCATTCCTTGTTCGTACGCTATACTGGCCACTTTTTCAGCAGCAGATTGAGCCGCAAACGGAGTACCTTTTTTTGCACCTTTGAAACCACTACCACCAGCGGAAGCCCAAAATAATGTATTTCCCTGCTTGTCAGTGATGTTTACGATTGTGTTATTAAAAGTGGACTTAATGTGCACAACACCACTTGTTATTGTTTTTTTAGATTTTTTTCCAGAAAATCGCTTTATCTGTTTAACCATAATAAGCTAAAAATTTGAAGACTATTTACTTTTTCTTTGCAACAGGAATCTTAACCTTTCCTTTGCGAGTTCGAGCATTTGTTTTTGTTCGTTGACCACGGACAGGAAGCCCTACTCGGTGGCGACGACCTGTAGCGGATCCAATTTCCGTTAGTCGTTTGATATTTTGAGAATAAACTCGTCGTAGATCACCTTCTGTTTGGTAATCCTGATCAATTATTGCTCTTATAGTTGTAACTTCTTCATCTGTTAAATCATTACATCTTGTACTAGGATCAACATTAGCGGTTTTTACGATCTGTTTAGCACTAGTATTACCAATACCAAAAACATACGTTAGCCCTATATCAATCCTTTTATTACGTGGAAGGTCTACTCCTGAAATACGTGCCATTATATTTTGTTATCGCTAACTTTTTACTTACGTTTCATTTTTGCCCGACCTTGTCGAACTTTAAGTCGTGGATCTGTTTTACATATAAGATAAATTCGACCTCGACGCTTTACAACCTGGCAATCTTTTGATCGATTTTTTAAATTACCAATGGAACTTACTACTTTCATAAGTTTTAATTAAAAATTTATAATTCAAGAATTCCAAGTACATAGATTTAGAGATAGATTAAGTATACCTACCCTACCAATTTATGCTAACTGACTTGGAATAAAAAGTCTACGAGTTTTTAAAACTCTCATAATTCTGTGAAACCAGGTAACCTCTTATCTGTGAAGATACATCAGTGATAACACCAATTAAAATAATTAACGATGTTAAATTGCTAAGTAATTTAAACTGGAAGACATTCCCTAACAAGAACGGGAAAAAAGCTAAGAAGGCTAAAAAGATACCTCCCATGAAAGCTAACCTACTAATTACCTGCTCTAGATACTGTGTCGTTGCTGTTCCTTGCTTTAAACCGGGAATATTGTACGCCATTTTCGTCAAATTCTCCGATAAGTCTTTAGGTTTTAGCACTAAAAGAGCATAAAAGCTACTAAAAAAAACAACAAGAACAATATTTAAAGCAACAGAAAAAATTGTTAAAACATTTGTTAACTGGTCACCTTCTAACCCATTCGTTAGAGCTAGTTGTAGTGGATAAAATAAAAATGTTGCTATTGTTGTACTAAAAACAAGTGGCATTATTCCACCTTGGTTTAGTTTTATCGGGATATAACTATTTTTTAATTCCGTACTTTGAGAATCTTTTTCAGTAGAACTGTAACTTAGTTGACGAGCAGATACAATGTTGACTTGTTTATAAGAATCTTGGACTAAAATAATTAACGAAACAATAACAAGGTAAATTGCATAAGCAATAATAACAGGTAATAAATTACCACCGGCCAAACCAGTTTCAAATTTACCTAAATTAGCTGGTATACCACCTACAATATTAATAAAAATAATCATAGATGAACCATTACCTAAGTTTTCGTTAGTTATTAGTTCAGCGAACCACATCGAAAGCATCGAGCCTGTAGTAAGAGCTAAAATAATTTTTAAAGCTAAAACTAGACTCCAATTAAATACCACAGGTTTTACGACAATAAAAGCAACACCTGTACTTAGTATTAATGCCCACCCAAGTGTTAAATATCTTGTGTATCGAGTTATTTGTTGTCGACCGAACTCCCCTTCTTCTTTTTGTAACCGCTCTAACCCAGGTATAACTGGTGTTAAAAGCTGAATCACAATGGAGGAATTAATATAAGGTAAAATTCCTAAAGAACCAATTCCAAGAAACGCACTTCCAGTTAAATTTTTAGCGAGACCGAATAAAGGATTCGCTACCTGATTTTGTGAAAAGATATCTAAATCAACGTTTGGTACTGGAATATAAAGACCTAACCTTATCAAAAATAAAAGACCTAAAATTTTAATGATCTTTTTTTGTAGCTGATTTATTGTTTCTGACCGTGCCATTAATTTAAGAATTAAACGTTGTAAGATCTTAGTGTGCTTAAACCATCAATGGTTGCTCGCGCATTATTTAGAAGGTTATTTGAACCTAATTGTTTTGATAAAATGTTTTTGATTCCTGCCAGTTCTAGTACTGTACGTATAGAACTTCCGGCAATAACTCCGGAACCTGGTGCAGAAGGACGTAAAACAAGTTTTGCAGCTCCAAATCGACCACTTGTTGGGTGTGGTATAGAGTTCGAACTAGTCAGCGGGACTGTTATGATGTGTTTTTTCCCATCAGTTACACCTTTTCTTACAGCTGTAATAACGTCTCCCGCTTTACCAACACCTACACCAACTTTACCCTGTTCATTTCCGACTACAATAATAGCCCGGAAACTCATCTTTTTACCACCTTTTACAACTTTTGTTACACGCTCAATAGCGACAACGCGCTCTGACCATTCAGATTTGGATTTAACTATTTTTTTAGGACCCATGCTAAAAATTTAATAAAAAACAGTATTTTAATTTAATATTTACTTACCAGTTTTACCAGCTTTACGTCTTATTATTTCACCCTCGTAAGCGATACCTTTCCCTTTGTAGGGTTCTGGTGGACGTACAGCACGTATTTTAGCAGCGAATTCGCCAACCATGTCCTTCTCCATTCCAGAGACAACTAGACTTGTTGGACTTTCAACTTTTACAGATAATCCCTCAGGGGGTACCATTGTTACTGGGTGGCTGTATCCCATATTTAATACAAGATCTTTACCGCTTAATTGGGCCCTGTAACCAACACCAGTAATTTGTAACCTTTTTTCGAAACCAACAGAAACACCATGAACCATGTTGCCTACTAGTGTTCTCGATAAACCATAAAGAGCTTGAGATAATTTAGTATCCTGAGTTTTTTCAATAATTACATTTTTACCATCGTCATCCATGGTACAACAAACTAATGATGGTAAAACTCGAGACAGACTTCCTTTAGGTCCGTCTACCGATATTTTTTGACCATCTAGTTTTATTTTTACTTTTTCCGGTATAACTATAGGTTGCTTACCAATACGAGACATATTTTATTTTGAGTTACCAAATATAACATAAAAGTTCACCACCAACCCCTTCTTTGCGGGCTTGCTGATCTGTCATTAAACCACGGGATGTTGAGACAATTGCTGTACCAAAACCACCTAAAATTCTTGGCATTTTTTTAGCACCACTATAAACTCGTAATCCAGGTTTACTTATACGCTGTATTTTTTCAATACTAGGTTTACGCTCTTTACCACTATATTTCAGTGATAAAAGTAATGAGCTATTTAAACCATTTTTTAATTCTTCGAACGAATCAATTAGACCTTCTGCAAAAAGTACCTGTGCAATATTTTTCGTAACTTTCGTTAAAGGTATTTGAACAATTTGATGCTTAGCTAAATTCGCATTACGAATTCTAGTCAGCATATCAGCTATAGTATCTGTAGTCATCTAGTAATTTCTTTTTCGGTTATAAACTAAGCTGCAGTGAAAGGCATCCCGAAGGATTTAAGTAAAGCACGAGCTTCCTCATCAGTTTTTGCTGTTGTAACAATCGAAATGTCTAACCCACGAATCTCTGTTACATCATCATAGGAAATCTCAGGAAAGATCAATTGCTCTTTTAGTCCTAAGTTATAGTTTCCTCTACCATCAAAACCATTCGGGCTAATTCCACGGAAATCACGAATTCGAGGTAAAACAATATGAATTAATTTCGTTAAAAATGTATACATCTGATCCTTACGTAAAGTTACGGAAGCACCAATTGACATACCATCACGAATTTTAAAACCAGCAACTGATTTTTTTGCTTTGTTCACTGTTGGCTGTTGACCAACAATTAAGGTCATCTCTGCAACACTAGAATCTAATTCTTTAGAATTTTTTGAGGCTTCTCCGATACCACGGTTAACTGATATCTTTACAAGTTTAGGAACCTGTTCGATATTCTTGTAACCGAATTCTTCTATAAGAGAAGGGACAATTTTTTGCTTATATAAGCCTTTTAAGTCTAGTTTCATGTCTAGTAAAATTTCACTTTGTTAAAGTTTAAAGCTTTCATTAAAGAACTTCAGGGGCTAAAGAAACAATTTTAGTGAAACCCTTTTCTTTTAATTCTCGAGCAATTGGACCAAACACTCGCGTACCACGAGGATTATTCTCTTTGTTAATAATTACGGAAGCATTATCATCAAAGCGTAATCTTGAACCATCTTTGCGTCTAACAGATTGCTTTGTTCTAACGATAACGGCACGGACCACATCAGATCTTTTTACTGTAAGGTTAGGTGTAGCATCTTTAACCACACCAATGATAACATCTCCTACATTACCGTATCGTCGATTACTGCCAAGAACCCGAATACACATTAATTTTTTAGCACCGCTGTTATCTGCGACCTTTAAACAAGTTTGGGGTTGTATCATTTTTTATGTGGCTGACTTTCTTAAAATACTCACTAGAACCCAATTTTTAGTTTTACTAATTGGTTTCGTTTCACGAATACGTACCTGATCTCCAATAGAAGAATTCGAAGTAGAATCATGAACCGCATAACGTTTAGTTCGCGTCATTACTTTTTTATATCTCTTATGGATCATACGATCGTTTACAGAAACGATACGTGTATCCTTCATTTTGTCACTAACAACAATACCTATTTTTTCTTTTACGGCCATATTTGGAATTTAATAAATTAACAAAGTTCAAAGTTTAATACGTGTACTTTGTAGAATTTATACTTTTTCTAAAATTTTTGTTTTGATAGGCAGTTTATGAGAAGCTAATCTTAAAACTTTATATGCCATTTCTTTCGATAAACCGTTTATCTCAAAAAGCACAGCACCAGGTTTTACCACAGCAACCCAATAAGCAACTGTACCTTTACCAGAACCCATTCGTGATTCCGCTGCTCTTTCAGTAATTGGTTTATCAGGAAAAATTCTAATCCAAATTTTTCCAGTACGACGAACATAACGTGTAATGCTTCGTCGTGTAGCTTCAATTTGTCTAGAAGTAATCCAAACAGGTTCTAACGCCTGTAGACCATACTCGCCAAAAACGATAGTATTTGCCTTAGAAACCCCTTTAAACCTTCCACGGTGTTGTCTACGAAATTTTGTCCTTTTTGGAAGTAACATAAAATCTACTTTTTACAAATTTTAAATATTTAGCTTAAAAAAGTTCTTTATTAAAGATCCAAACCTTAATACCTAAGACACCATATATCGTATTAGCGCGGTGCGTAGCATAACTAATATCTGCTCGAATTGTCTGAAGTGGAACACGACCCTCGCGTGCCCATTCAGCACGGGCAATCTCTGCACCATTTAATCGACCAGAAACTTGGATTTTAAAACCTTTTACACCACTTTTCTGAAGCATCTGCGTAGTCTGACGAATAGCTTTTCTAAAAGCTACACGTTTTTCTAGTTGGTCTCCAATAGATCTTGCTACTAACGAACTTTCGTTTTCACTTCGTGTTACTTGTAAAACTTTTACACGAATTTGTTTAGAATCATTTACTAGCTTTTTAAGGCTATCCTTTAATTCCGTAATTAAACTATTTTGGTCTGTATCAACAGCAATTGCTTTCGGTCTTGCTGCATGAATTACCAATTCTAGTTGATTTACTTTTCGACGAATTTCTAGTTTAGCAATACCTGCCTTACTATAAATTGGTTCAAATTTCTTTTCGAAAAATGTTCTTATTTTGTAATCTTCTTTTAGAACCTCACTATAAGCACTATAGTTAGCAAACCAAGTAGCACTATGCGCTTTGTTAACTCCGGTTCTAAACCCAGTTGGATGTGTTTTCTGTCCCACGAATTATCCTTGTAAAATTTTAGTTAGTTTTAACTTTCCATAACGATTGTTATGTGTGACGTTGCTTTTAAAATTCTATAAGCTCGACCTTGAGCTCTTGGACGAAATCGTTTCATTGTTGGCCCTTGGTCTGCAAAAGCAGATTTTACAACCAATTTAGTTTCGTCAAAACCACGGTTGTTTTTTGCATTAGCTGTTGCAGAACGTAAAACTTTTATAATTGGCGCACATGAAGCGTAAGGCATAAATTCTAAAAGCATTAAAGCCTCAGGGTAAGTTTTTCCTTGTATCTGTCGAAGAACACGGCGAATCTTACTTGGTGACATTCTAACGTATTTAGAAATAGCTCGAACCTCATTTTCTTGCAAAAATTGTTTTTTCATAGCTTTTACTAACGTTTTCCTTTTTTATCCTTTTTTACGTGTGAGCGAAACGTTCTAGTAGGAGCAAACTCACCAAGTTTATGTCCAATCATTTGATCGGATACAAATACTGGAAGATGTTGTTGTCCATTGTAAACAGCAAACGTATGCCCAATCATATTTGGAAGAATTGTTGTAGAGCGAGACCAAGTTTTAATAATATCTTTCTTCCCGCTAGCGTTCATTTGCTCAACTCTTTCAAAGACATGAGAAGCTACAAAAGGCCCTTTTTTTAAAGAACGTGGCATCTTAATTTAATATAAATTGAAAATTGTTGTAAATACTTTTCTATCGGCGTGAACGTAAAATATATTTACTACTTGCCTTTGTTTGTTTTCTTGTTTTAATACCTAAAGCTGGCTTACCCCAAGGAGTTACTGGTTTAGGTCGACCAATTGGTGATCTACCTTCACCACCACCATGTGGGTGATCAATCGGGTTTTTTACAACACCACGAACTTTGGGTTTTTTTCCAAGCCAACGACTACGTCCCGCTTTTCCTAAAGTAATATTGATAGCATCTATATTACCAACTTGCCCTAGAGTCGCGTAGCATTTTTTACTTACTAAACGTACTTCGTTAGATGGTAATTTTAATGTAACGAAGTCTCCCTCTTTTGCAATTAGTTGTGCGTACGTACCTGCAGCACGTGCAATTTGCCCACCTTTACCCAGTGTTAATTCTACGTTGTGGATTATGCTACCTAATGGAATAAATTCTAACGGCATAGAATTTCCTACTTCAATAGGAACATCTACCCCAGAATATAGGTCCATACCGACCTTTAAGGAGCGTGGTGATACGATATATTTCTTTGAACCATCTTTATAGTGTAATAAAGCGATTCTTGCATTTCGATTTGGATCGTACTCAATAGTTGCTACTTTGGCCGCTAAAGTCGATTTTCTGTGAAAATCTACCATACGATATTTTCTTTTATGTCCACCACCGCGACCCTTAACTGTGATAATACCTCGATTGTTTCTTCCACCACAAGCTTTTTTACCGACAGTTAAACTTTTTTCGGGTTTTACTTGAGATAGATCATCGAAATATGACACAGTTTTTGTACGCGTGCCTGGACTATAAGCCCTGTATAGACGAATTGCCATATAAAATCTTTACTATTTAAGAACGTCTAAAATTTACTTGCATACTGTTGACCAAACCTATTCTTCGAATAGAGTAATGGAATCCTCTGATGCAAGTTTAACAATTGCTCGTTTATAACGAGCTTTTTTTCCTATAAATTTACCTACTCGACGCTTTCTTAACGGTAATAAAGAAGTATTTACGGAAATTACTTTAACATCAAATAGTTGTTCAATCGACGACTTTATAGCTGTTTTATCTGCTTTTCGGTCGACTGCAAACGAATATTGATTTTGTTCAATTAGCCGTATGGTCTTTTCAGTGAGAATTGGATACTTTACTATACTAAGTAAATCTTGTTGATTAGATTGAATGTATGACATACCTGGACTAATCTTTTAAATTAATATTTTTGAGGCTGTATTTTTAACACAGTATTTTTCTTCCCTGGAACAGACCCCTTAATAACTAGGATATTTTCTTCAGGATTTATATAAAGAACTTCAGTATTTTTAAGAGTTACCGTACCACCCCCAAGTTGACCTGCCATTTTTTTACCAGGATAAACACGACCAGGCGTACTTCCGGCTCCAATACTTCCAGGTAACCTATGGTTCTTTGAACCGTGAGTCATAGGACCTCGGCTAAAGTTATGACGTTTCTGGTTTCCTGCGAAACCCTTACCAATACTTTTTCCCGTTACACGAACTTTCTGTCCTACAGAAAAAGTATCAACACTAATAACTTGGCCTAATTTGAAATCTTCAGGCGTTTTTACATGAAATTCACCAAAATATTTGAAGCCTTTATCGCCAATCTTTTTTAAATGACCTCTTGTAGATTTATTTATGTTTTCTAACTTTTCTTCCCCATAAGCTACTTGAACAGCATCATAACCATCCGTATTTGTAGTCTTAATTTGGCTTACTTGGCATAATTCTGTTTTAAGAATTGTCACCGGAAGAATTGTACCTGATTCGTCAAAGATTTGGGTCATTCCCACCTTTTTTGCAAATAGGCCTGTCTTCATAAAGTTAATTTTTGGTCTTAAATTTTCCTCTAAAGCAATGCAATTTATAAAAATTCCATTTATATATCTAAAAACTAGACATATTCATAACTCCATTATAAAGGAAATAGCAGTATACTGTCTACTTCTCGATCATATGAACAGTCAAATAATATGGTATTAAATAATTGATATTTTGATCTCATGTTTTATAAAAAAAAAGAAATTGAGAAAATATCTAGAAAAGACCTGCGGTAAACACACCTTTAAAACAGTAATAGTAGGCTTTAAAATTATAAATGATGGTTTTTAGTAATAACTAAAAACACAAAAAATTAAAAAAAAATATAATGGTTAAGGTTATTGGTATCGATCTTGGAACTACAAATTCCGTAGTTGCTGTTATGGAAGGTGGTAAGCCTGAAGTTATCACTAATGCTGAAGGAGAAAGAACAACACCTTCTGTAGTAGCTTATACAAAAAAAGGTGATCTACTTGTCGGACAAATAGCAAAACGTCAGGCGGTAATAAACCCTGAAAATACATTTTATTCAGTTAAACGTTTTATTGGCCGTAAAACGAGTGAGGTAAATGAAGAACTTCGTCAAGTATCTTATAAAGTAATCCAAACGGAAGATATTATTAAACTTGATTGCCCTGCTTTAAGTAAGCAATTTGCTGCTGAAGAAATTTCAGCTCAGGTATTACGTAAATTAGCTGATGATGCTTCAAAATATCTTGGAGAATCCGTTAAGCAAGCTGTAATTACAGTACCTGCATATTTCAATGATTCTCAAAGACAAGCAACAAAAGATGCTGGAAAAATCGCGGGCTTAGAGGTACTAAGAATTATCAATGAACCAACAGCTGCGTCATTATCTTACGGACTAGATAAAAAAGATAATGAAACTATTTTAGTATTCGATCTTGGCGGGGGTACATTTGATGTTTCCGTATTAGAAGTTGGAGACGGTGTTTTTGAAGTACTTGCTACATCTGGTGATACACATTTAGGTGGCGATGATTTTGACGAGAAAATCGTTCAATGGTTAGTTAAGGAATTTAAAGATCAAGAAGGTATTGATTTAACTCAAGATAGCCAAGCTTTACAACGTCTTACAGAAGCTGCTGAAAAGGCGAAAATTGAGTTATCAACGTTAACACAGAGTTCTATAAATTTACCTTTTATTTCAGTAACACCAGAAGGGCCTAAACACTTAGAAAAAGAACTTACACGAGGCAAGTTTGAAGACCTTTGCTCTGATCTTATTCAGCGTTGTACAACACCAATTGAAAACTCGTTAAAAGATGCGGAACTAACTTCGTCTTCTATTGATCAAAACGTTTTAGTTGGTGGTTCTACAAGGATACCTGCGGTTCAAGAACTTGTTGAAAAGCTACTTGGTAAAGCACCAAACCAGACCGTAAACCCTGATGAAGTTGTTGCTGTAGGTGCTGCTGTTCAAGCAGGTGTTCTAGGTGGTGAAGTTAAGGATATTTTATTATTAGACGTAACACCGCTTTCATTAGGGGTTGAAACGTTAGGGGGTATTACAACAAAAATTACACCTCGAAACACAATTATCCCAACAAAAAAATCCGAGACTTTTTCAACTGCTGTAGATAATCAACCTAATGTAGAAATTCATGTACTACAAGGGGAAAGAGAATTAGCGAAAGATAATAAAAGTTTAGGAACTTTCCGACTAGATGGTATTGCGCCAGCTGCGCGTGGTGTGCCTCAAATTGAGGTAACATTTGACATTGATGCAAATGGTATTCTTTCTGTAACAGCGAAAGACAAAGCAACTAACAAACAACAATCTATTACGATTTCTGGAGCATCGACACTTCCAAAGGATGAAGTAGAACGTATGGTTAAAGATGCTGAAACAAACGCTGCAGCAGATAAAGAACGTTCAGAACAAATCGATATTAAGAACCAAGCGGAATCACTTTGCTACCAAACTAAAAAGCAGCTTGAACAACTTGAGGCTACGATTAGTCCAGAAGAGAAACAAAAAATTGAAAGTCTAGTTTCTGAACTAGAAGAAGCGACTAAGAACGACAATTATAATTCTATGAAAGACCTTACGGAGAATCTTAAAAAAGCCGTAATGGAAGTTGGAGAAAAAGCTTACAGTGCAGCGGGTAGTGAAAACCCAGAAAATGATGATGTTATTGAAACAGATTTTTCAGCTGAAAAATAAAGCTTTAAGTATTAAAATGTCTCATCTAAAAAGGAAATTTTTAGATGAGACATTGTCTTTTATCTCCAAAAATGGTATATTTTTAACATAAGGGTCGATGCCCGAGCGGTTAATGGGGACGGATTGTAAATCCGTTAGCATAGCTTACGTTGGTTCAAATCCAACTCGGCCCACTTGAAATTTAAAAATCTGAAACTTTTATTTTATACTAACATATTTGGAATGAAGCGAAATCCGTTTTCCCTAAACACTTGTTTTACTGAATCTATGCTTAGGGTTATTAAACTGTATAATTGATCAGATGTGAGAGTCGAAACAACAATTCCTTTTTTATCACCGTCTTTGGCGTCCTTATATTTTGAGTATTGTGAAACATGGGATTATTCTATTCATGTAAAATTTTATTAAAAGTTAAGTATATAATGTATTATGTCTAGGATGAATTGATACTATCAAATATTTGCATTCTAGTGTTAAATAGATATTTTAAATAACTATGACAGATTTACTAAATTTACAAATTCCTTCACCAACATTTGGTGGTAGTACGGGTGGTTGGTTAAGAGCTGCTGAAACAGAAGAAAAGTACGCAATTACTTGGACTAGTAAGAAAGAACAAGTGTTTGAAATGCCTACTAGTGGTGCAGCAATAATGCAAGGTGGTGAAAATCTTTTATATCTTGCAAAGAAAGAACAGTGTCTTGCACTTGGCACACAGCTTCGTACACTTTTTAAGATTAACGATTATAAAATTTATCGAATCTTTCCAAATAGTGAAGTACAATATCTACACCCTAAAGATGGTGTGTTCCCAGAAAAGCTAAACGAAGGACGTGTAGGTGTTGGAAACGTAGGATATTCTATTGGAAAAAATCCGCAACCTGTTAGTGTTAAATTTACAGGTAAACCAACATACGATTAATTCGCGGATATAGATTAAAATATAACCGGAGTTAAGTGTTACAATTATCTTCGCTTTTTATAATTAGGTTTTGAGTAATAATACGTTCTATAAACTATAATTAAAACTAGTAAGGTATTTTTAATATATTATTTGATTAAAATAAATTAGAAACATAAATACACTATGTTAAAAAATAAGATTTTAGTAGGGAGTTTTTTAGCTACTCTTTTCTTTTCGAGTGTTAGCCCAGTAAGTGCGCTAGAGCTTGATGAAGATACAAGAACAGTAACTCTTGATAGTAAAGGAAACACTGTAGTTATTACACCAGAGCAAGTTAAGCGTGGTAAACGTCTATTTAACAACGCCTGTGGTACTTGTCACGTTGGTGGTCTTACAAAGACAAACCCTAACGTAGGATTAGATACGGAATCACTAAGTTTAGCGACACCGCCGCGAGATAGTATTACTAGCCTTGTAGCTTATTTTAAGGATCCAATGACTTATGATGGTTTAGATTCAATTTCTGAAACTCACCCGAGTATTAAAAGTGCAGATATCTTCCCGAAGATGCGTTCATTAACAGATGAAGATCTATTCGCTATCGCTGGACACATTCTTCTTCAACCAAAGGTTGTTAACGAAAAATGGGGTGGTGGTAAGATTTACTACTAAACTTTATCTTACCCTTTTGATTTTTGTTTTTACTAACATACAATGTTTTTTTACCTACGATGTTTTTTTTCAAAAAAACATCGTAGGTAAAAAATTTATTAGATTATTTATCCATGTTATATAACCTTGAGCTTAATTTTTTTAGCCGCATTAGCATAAAGTCAAAAAATTTTGAATTCGTTGCTAGATTTTGGTCACCGTCTTCTTACAAGTGATGAACAGTAACATTGACACAAAACAAGTATAAAAATTTTTCATTGATCATAATTGTCTCTTTAGCTTTATCGTTAATTTTAGTTTCTTATCGAAAATTATGAGGATAAAACCATACCGAATAATATATAATAAGTCTATTTATTAATAGTAATTCCAATCTAGTGTATGTTTACCCATAAAAATGAATACGCTCGAAAATTTACGCCCGAGGAGCAACTTTCCTCAAAAAAAGATTCCTACTTACTTTGTTCTCTTTACACACTAATACCAAACGATCCAATATTTCAAAAACTCTGTGTTAAAAACAAACTGCATGTTACCCTAAACCAAGAAATTTTTCATAACGAGAAAAGTTATCTAGAATTTTCTTATATTCTTAATAAAAGTTCCTTAAGACGCTTAAGTTATTCTATAATAGAAGACTTTTTAATAAAAAAAACTTTCCCTAAAGAATCTAAAATTGTCAGAGGCCAGGAAACCCTATTGCTCATACTGTATTTAGCCAAATTTAAGTTTACCTATTATAGCTATTTTTTTAATCTAAATGAAAAAACAGCAAATCTGCCACCCGATAAGGAATTAAATAACTATGCAATTCAGTCGTTGTTCTTAATATTAGGAATCTAAAATAACGGCCTGAAGTAACTCTTAGTCTTTTGATAAAGTTAAAAAAATTACTAAAATCAATTTTTCACTTACTAAAAAATGCTTTTAAATTTAATTAGTTTTTTCGGAGGTTTCTTAGTTTCAAGTATAATCGATACAAGCCTAGGTGAATTTAGTGAATGGGCTATAGTTGGTGCAGCACTTGTGGTTGCAAATATAGAAACCTTTAATAATTTTTATTATTCGATTACAAGTAAAAATCGAAATATGATACTTCGACGCTCTTCACTAGTAACCTTATTTGATTTTTTAAATTACTTTAAAATTGGTATTGTCTATGGACTAATAGTTGACGCGTTTAAACTAGGAAGCTAAATAAAAAAGTAATAATACTACACTTACACAGTTAGTTATAAACTATTTCTCTTTTTTACAAGGGATAAGAATCTGGTTTGTGTTTAACTTTTACTCTAGTTATAAGCTACAAAAACAAACCTAGGAATCCTCCCGAAAGAAAGCCCTATTATTAGGCTATAATTGTTAGTAAGAAATTTATATACGTAAAGATGATTACAGATATTCAAATTTTTCTAGCTCTAATGGTGGCTCTAACAGCAGCAATTCTAGCTATCGGTCTAGGCCGTCAGCTGTATGTTTAATATAAGAATTGTTTTTTTATATTAAAAAAGACGATAGGTGTTTATTTAAAACACCTATCGTCTTTTTTAATTGCGGTACTAGATCAATACAATTGATTAATCTAGAGGACGCATAGATAGTACTGGCTCGTTCTCACGGTTAATACCTTTTTCAAAACCAGCTGCTGCTGCTCTTGCACGACCTGCGTGCCAAAGGTGACCAACCCATAGGAAGAATCCTAAGAAGAAGTGAGATGTAGTTAGCCAAGAACGTGGAGAAACGTAGTTAACTGAGTTAATCTCAGTTGCTACACCACCTACCGAGTTAAGAGCACCTAGTGGAGCGTGAGTCATGTACTCAGCTGCACGACGCTCTTGCCATGGTTGAATGTCATTACGGATTTTGTTTAAATCTAGACCGTTTGGACCACGAAG
>CESI01020097.1_pt1 | contig 19843 bp, 17 predicted proteins | sample 356301 | NCBI WGS metagenome assembly CESI01 (sample SAMEA2621423, study PRJEB7988) | marine metagenome | biome: marine biome (ENVO:00000447); feature: deep chlorophyll maximum layer (ENVO:xxxxxxxx); material: "saline water (ENVO:00002010), including plankton (ENVO:xxxxxxxx)" | depth 40 m | reverse complement strand
GTTTCTATAGTCTCTTCAAAACCAGCTTCTTCTTGAGCCTTCTCTTCTAAAATCTCCTTTGATTCTTCGTTTAATGCAGTGGAAGGTTTATCTTCAATTTTTAAAAGTTTATCTTCTGAAAAAGAAGAACTGATTGAAAAATAGTGAGATGGGAATTTACTTTCTTTTAAGCTATTTATAATAATCTCTTTTTGTTTTTTATCAACTAAAATATCATCAATAAATTCAATATATATTTCTTTATTTAAAGATAAAACACCCTCCAATAATCCTGTTTTAAAATAAGAAAGAAGGTCTTTAAATAGTTGATCATAAAAAAACAAATTTGCAGGAAATTCTTCTAACTCTTCAGACTCCATATTTATATCAATAGCAAATTGCAGCCTTTTTTTCAGTTGTTCCGAAGAGAAATATTCCGAGGACAGTGATAGAGAAGAGATTTTACTTACTTTATTTTCAAAATTAATTTTAGAATCGCGTAAAATAGCGCCTAACATTAAATTAAAATCCGTTTCTAATGATTGCTTTTCATCGTTGTTAATTAATCTATAAAAAACGTTTTTAAAAGCCAGTTTCTTGTAAATTTTTTGGTCTAATAAAGATACGCTTATGGCATTTAAGTCATCTAAAAATAACTTTATTTGAGTCGTACTTTTAATCGATATTAAATCGGTTAAAAGAAAATTAAATATTGGTGTACTTACCTTGTATATTAGGGCCTCCCCCAACAAATTGTTATTTTTTATAAGCTTTAGAAATTTACTGTATTCAGAACTAAATTGCTTTTTAAATTGTGAAATTAAATCTTGTACTAGCTCCAACTGCTTGCCCTTATAATTTCCCAATTGCATTTCTCCCCACCAAGGCAGCTCATTAAATAATATATAATGTGATAATATATTCTCAAAAAAAACTGCATTTAGCTGGCCTATCCTTTCTAAAAAATTGAGTTCAGTATTATTAATTAGTTCTTGGGAAGAGGGCTTTTTTTCAGCACCAGACAGCTTAAGAGCATTTAAAATTCCTCCAGTAAATTCTTCCTTTAATCTATTAGCCCATTTTTTATTGTCAAAATATTCCGCTTTTTTAATTTTCTTTTCTAAGACCCAATTATTAAATAATTCTTTTGGTGGCTTAAAATGAATTTCTTTACTGAAAATTAAATTTTGTAAGACATACTTATTAAATTCTTTTTTAAGTTGTTTAACACTAGAGAAAGTGATTAATTTTTCTTCTTTAGAAACCTCTAGAAAGGAAAATATCTGTTTTTTCTCAAATAGAAAATTTGGTGACAAAGAATGAATAAATTGATCCATTTGCTTTTCACTCAATAAATTAATTAATTGCCATAGAGCACCCCCTTTTTTAGTTGCTAAAGCGTGTCGTATTACAAATGGTCTTTGTTTTGCGTATAATATTAAACTACTAAATACCATTTTTTTAGAGGCAGGGATGGGTCCAATTGGAAATGATCCTGTTTCTATAAATAATTGAGCCCAATAAATTTTGTCTTTTGGACTTGTGTATATATTAGAATAATCCTCAACTAAAGATAGCTCTGTATCCTTAAAAGAAATACTACTCTTTTCTAAGTTTGTAGTGGCAAAAAATGATTTTATAAATAGTTGAATAAATCCATTTGTGTTTTCAGACTTTAAATTATTTTCTAGCAAGAAATTTTGAAATGAAAAAATCCATTCTTTTTTAGAGATTTTTAATTTCTTTTTCTCTTTATCGTAATAATTAGAAACCTTAACAAGTAACTTATCATAAGATTTTATCTCTTTTGTGAAGTACTGTTCCTTTTTCTTAATATTGGAAATAGACAGTAGCTTTTCTTCTGTCTTAAGCTTTGCTAGTGACTTTATACTAACTCTAAATGTAGTGTCTATAAAATGTTCTACAGTATTCTCTGTCTTAATACTAACTGAAAGTTTCTGGACAAGTAAATATTTGTAAAACTTTTGTTTCCATTCACTATTAGAAAGTTTAAAATATGATTTATGAGTTTTAAAAATTGTATTTAATTGTTTGAAAACTACTGTGTAATTGGGATTTATCTTATTAAAAAATTGGCCCATTTCTTCGCTCTTAAACTGTTGAAAAAATCGATGAATTAATTTCTTATTACTCTGGTTTTTAACTAAAAAAGAATGTATTAAATTGGAGTCTTTCTTTGATAAATTCACTATCATTTTAGAAAGATTATAACTTGATTTTTCTTTTAATTTACTTCCTAAAATAAAGCCGCTCAATAACGCTCTTTGAATAATGTCTACAGAATTATTAGAGACTTCAATATTAGAACTGGCTAATAAGAAATTATCTAACTTTGTTTCGAATTGCTGCTTAAAGTAAGTTATAATTCGGTCTTGCTCTAATGTTGTAATATTGGCTATATCATAAACCTCTATTGGTGCTAAATCAATTTCAAAAACGTCAATTGATAAATTAATATCCTTATCAAGAGCATCTACTTTTTCGATTATATAAGGTTGTATTTTAGTAACAAAAAGTTGCCTTAGAAAACCTTCTAAATTTACTTCCTTTTGATTGGTAGAAATGTTGAGTTTAACACTGTTTATTGAATTGTTGCCATTACTCATTATTCATCAGTAATAAGAGAAAATACTCCAATTTTTCTTCTTTTAAAACAAGGTCTTTCAATGAACAGCTAATAAAATCAGAATGGGCATTTTCTAATATAACAAGGTCCTGATAATCGAGCCATTTAATATTCATAAAAACATTAGAAGGTGCTTCTTCAATAATGGTGTTATATATATGATTTTTAAATGGTTTAGATTGAAATCGACTTGGCCATTTGGGCAATACAACTGTTATAATATTTGAAAAGGGATCGCTAATTTCATTGTAAATATAGTTGTACTTGGTAGTATATTCTATTAGGGAAACTACAGATTTTGTTTGACTAAAAAATGACAAATAATCTTCTAACGTAGTATTAGCTTCCTTGGTGTTTTCAAAAAACTTATTGCTTGTTAAGCTTCCGTATTTACAATCAAAAATAATTTTAAATTGAAAGTGTCCAACTTCTATAATTTGATATTGATCTTTATTACTATAATTATCTAGAAAGTATTGTTCGTTTTCTTTTTGCTGCTCTTTGGTTAAATTTAGTGGCGAATAAAAAATATTTTCTTCATTTTGTTTAATAGTGAAACCGAAAACCATTAATTCGGGCATTGGTCTTAAAGAAATATGATCGAATAAATACAGATTTTCTGATTGCTTGTCAATTATTCCAATCTTTTCAGATAATTTACTTCTTAAATCTTTCGACCTATTTTTCTTACTTGTCTTAATTAGACAAACTTCTTCTTCTGACTCTGTTAAAAGCGAAATAGTGACTTTATTTAATACATAATTTTCAGGGTTTGAACCATACTTAAAAAGTTTATTAATTCCTTCAGATAAATTTCTTTCTTTAAAACCCAAAGACAACTTTTCTTGACCCTTAGATTCATCCGGCGACATTATTTTATTAACGTTTGCAGTTATGGGAGAATTAACTCCTCTAAATCTTAGAACAGTCATTAAATAATTTTTAAACCCTTTATGCTTATTCAAATTACTATTTAAATCTTCTGTTTTTAATGGGCCATAATACTTGTTAGTTCCCAAGCGAGGTAAATCTTTAAGAAGGTTTAGTTTATGATTAATTAACTCTTGAGGGGTTAAAGATGAAAGGTTGTCAAATGTCGAAAAGTCATACCCAAATCTTGCCAATAAATGCTCTAAAATCTTGTTTCTTCTTTGATAAAAAATTTCTTGATTTTCTAAAGTGTTTTGTAAAAACTGAGTTAAATTATTCTTATTTGTTTTAATCCAATTATTCCACTCTTTTTCAAGTTTTTTTTCATCTTTAATATCTTCATTTTTTAGTAAATAACTTTCTAAAAAAGGTTTGAAAATTAGAAATGGTTTAGGAATATCTTCTAACCATTGAACAGCGTTTGTGGTTGAAATATCATCTAAAGAAAATAACTTTGGAAGGTGATTAAGTTGTGCAAAAAAGTTGGCTAAAACTTGATCGAAAAAACTTAAAAAACTTTTAAACTGTTTAGCATATGCTGTTTTTTCTTGGCTCCATCCAATGGGCGCTCCTAGCTCTCCAACACCATAAACAGAAGGGAAATCGTATTGAATAGATTTATATGATTTTAAATCTACTGAATTTCCTTTTTTAATAGACAAAGTATTTTTCTTGTGGGCAACTTTTGTCTTAGAAAGTAAAAAGCTTGCAGAAGAATAGTCTTCTTTAAAAGAATATAATTCATTATTTTTATAAAGAACTTTAATCTTTGTTTTACTTAAATCTAGTCTGGCAACACAGTCCCCTTTTACTTTATATACCCAACTATAATCATCGCCATTTTGATCGACTAAATTTATTTTTTTAATGTCTTTAATGTCCTCCACATTCATTATCTGATTTATTAAATCAGATATGTAAAGCTGCTTTTTAATGTCGTTTTTCTGAAGCGACTCATTTAATAAAACCCCATTTTTTAAGTTGGGGCCACTAAAAATATGATCTGATGAAACCTTTTTATCTAAAAGACTATCAACAGACTGAAAATTAGGAGTTGGAGAAAAATAATAATCTAGTACACCAATTAGATTTTTGAAGATCTTTTTTGGAGCTACTTTATTATATATCTCTATTTCTAAGTCAAGACTCACTAAGTCGTGTTTAAGAAAATTAATTTCATCAAAATCGGTACCTAAAAATCTTTTAGAAGATAAGCTTAGTGAGAGATTTTTTCTTAAGTTTTCTTGCTCTATTTTACCAAGGTTGGTAGTCATTGTGTCTATCCATATACTATATAGTGAACTATATTCTTTATAGTTCTTTGAAGGAATTATATCAACATTTCTAACTTGGTCAACATCCAAGATCATTTTCTTTAAATCAAAAATGGAAAAAGCACCTGAGCTTAAAATTTCATGCGCTTCAAAAAGTGAATCTTGGTTAACTTGATTGGATTGAAAAATATCCTCAATATTAGTCTCTGATCTATATCCTAGTTCCGTAATGACATAACATAGAATTTCAAGGGTAGTTATCCCTGGGTCGTGAATATTATAGTCCGACCAAATTTCTCCAGAAAGGTTTTGGAGTAATTCTAAACTGATCTCTTTTAGAGCCTCAACACTTTTATAATTTTCAGTGATTTCATCCTCTAACTTTATGCCAGTTTGGTTTTCCAATTATATGAAATTTAATTTATTTGAAATAATAATTAATAGGTGGTAATTAACTTTTACTTTTTTTAGCTTGTAAATGAATTTTTTCTATCAATTTATAAACTTTCATAAAAGGCAAATGACCTAAAGCCTCAATAATTATATTTGCTTCTTTGTCGCTTAGCTCAAAAGTTATTTTTTCCTCTATTTGGGGTTTGTTTTGCACTATTTAATCAATTTAGAAATATTATAGTTGATCATAACACCATCTCCATAATTTTTTTTAGTTCTAATTTGAAGCTGATAATTGAAATACGATCCATTCCATCTCACATCAATATTATTTCTTGAAGATCCGTAACGTGCATTGGTCTTACTAATCCCAGGTTTTGACTTTCCATAAGTTGCAAGTGCAATAGCATGTAATAAAGCGTGAGCTCCCTTCTTGCCAGTAGAGGCAACAATTTCAAAAATATTATACTCATCTAAATTCGTAAGTACATCATGCCAATTGCCGTCTGCAGGAATTTCCCCAAATGAGTAAAGACCCACTCTTCCATGTGAAGAAACAATTCCATTAACATCTAATTTTGAATTTGGAGTTGTGTTTCCTATTCCAACATTACCACCTTTTTCAATAAATAATCTACTTCCTCCATTTGGCTCACCTATATTCAACCCTTCGTTGCCATCTTCTGAAACTTGGTTTATGTACCAATTAGGTGTTAAGTCACTAATATTGTCATAAAAAGACATAAGTTCTTTATTAACCCCGTCCGAAGTGATTTTGAAACCTTCCCCTTTTTCCCTTGATATTCCGTCATCTAACTTATTAATTGTTGAATCTATAAAATCATGAAAATTATCCTCTTTAGGGATGCTTCCCTTAAGGAAAAAGTTCTTTAGTGATTTTCTTTTTTTTGACGACATGGTAAACTAAAGTGTAATATAAAAAGTAAAATTAGAACTTACTGATTTATTATCCACTTTTGCTTTCATTATTTTATAACTTTTTCCGATTTTCAAATTTTTATCTTGAAAAGTTTCTTCCTTATTTGAATGATCTACTACGTAATCAGTATCAATCATCATTTCATTAATTCCAAAGTTATCAATTTCGTTATTTTCTTCATAAGGTAATATAATATGCTGATTTTCAGAAGTTAAAATAGATATTAAAGTTGTTGGTTTTACTTCAACTGTGTTTGATTTTGCTTGTTTTTGGTTTATAATTACACCATCTACAATATGAAATAGTGAGAAATTCACTACATGATCTACATATTCTTGTTTGTCAATAAAATTTAGAATTAAAGCACTGCTTATAGATTGTCCTAATTCTACTTGATGATTTAAATTAAACATCCATGGGCTTATAAAAGATTTAATTCCTTCATTTAGTTTTTGGACATAAAAATTTTTATCAAAGCCCTCGTTTAGCTTTAAGCTAAATTTAACTTGAACTTGCTCATAAACTGGATTAGTAACTTTAAATTTCACCCCCAAAGGCACTTTTGATTTTAAGAATTTTTCCATTCTGCTAATTTCTACTAAGGAAAAAAATCTTGGAATTCCTATAAAATTCTTGTCGTCAATTATTTTAGGAACCACTACTATTAAAACGTTTCCTGGAGATAAATTAAAGTCAGTATCTACAGTAGATAAACATTTAACCCTATTTACTTGTGGAAAATTTTCTAAAATGATCTTTTCATAATCTTTTCCACTTACCGCTCTATTTTTATGTCTTAACCGCTCTGCAACTCTTAGAAAATATCCCTCAGCATCTTCTTTTATAACACCATTAAAACCACGATATTTTTGATGAATTCCATCTATGTTTTTAATGTTTTTTTCAAATGATGTAATTTTATTTGACTCTAGGTTAGCATAACTAACATCTTCGGGGTTATGGCAAACAGCCGTAGTAACGTGAAGTAAAATATCTTGCAAATAATTAAGAAAAGAACTCTTATTTAAACTCTCTAATTTTATTAATACAGAGTCATTGGAGAATAACCCACTTAAGTCGAAATTTGCATTTTCTAAACTGAACTCAATAATTCCTGAACTTTTCAATCCATCGGTATTGTCTTTAATAATTTGATTATCGTTCATAATAATCCATCTAGAACCGTTAAAATAAGACCAACTTAACATTAAGTCATTGCTGGACTTATTGGCAAACCCTTCATTAATTTGAAATAAAATGGAGAATTGCTTATTGTTTACAACGTTGTTAATTCCAATAATTAACGAAGAACCTTCTTTGTAGGTTGGGTAAAGAAAATTCAACTCTTTAATCTTTTGATTTCCGATTGGGTGAAGATGATAAAAATCAAAATCATTACTGTTTTTGAGATTATAAGTCATTTTCATTTTAAAATCTGCCGAAATTGTTTTTAAAGTGGGAGTGTAAGGTTCATTGGGGGAAATAACCTCCGCTTTTTTCTTAACAGACTTCATGGTAGATTCCCTTAATATTTCAGGATATTGTTGGTGGCCAAACCCTTCCATAGGAAAACAGAGCTCAAATTTTAAAAATCCATCTTTTGATTTATTACTATAGGGAGCCTCATTTTTCTTGCTAAGGGATGGTAAATGTAAATCTAAGTCTCTAATATTAATCTCATTAATTCTTCTTACATTAGAAACTGCGCCTGTATCGTCGGGAACATCTTGAAATAAATTAATTACTTGTTTGTCTTCTTGAGGCCCCCATCTTTTATTTCTTAAATAACTAACCTTAACTTCAAAATCTTCATTATTGACATCCCATGGATATTGATCATAGTAAGTTGTAAATCCTCCTTCTAATAAGGGAAGTCCGTACCATTCCAAATTAATTTTTAAATCATTTATAGGGTATAAAAAGAAAGTTGAATGACCTACAATAAATGAAGAATCAATTAAAGGTTGTGAGCCAAATGGCTCAAAAGGAGCAGAAAAATCAATTTTTCCAAAATCATTACTAAGAGATAAGTTCTTAACCTCTAATATTTCTACTTCAATATTTATATTGTTAATCTCTAAAAATTTTAAAGAGTGATAATCATTTAAATATTCATGGTTCAATTTAAACTCAAACATCGGAAAGTTATTGTGTGCTTTAAAATCTAGATTATCAGCATCTAGTGGTGTGATTGGGGGGTCAATATTATCAATTAAAGCAACAATTTGCAGTGTAGATTTCTCTAATTTATCTTTGTTAAGATTGAAAATAGTTTCAACCTTATTATTAGAAAGGTTAACCCACTCTTTATCGCTTGAATAAGACAATTTAAATAAATTTAAAAAAGTGTTTTTATCAATTTCTTTTTCGAAACTATTACTTTTAATAAAATTTATTATCGAGGTTTTGGAGAAGTTAAATTCGAAAATAACTTTACGAACGCCTTCTTCCAGTAACAAAAACTCCGACCCGAAAGAAAATCCAAGGTTTTGTTGGGGCTCGTTAAAATCAACAAGCTTTTTTTCGTTCTCAAAAAGGTTTAAAAAATATTGATCAGAGATTTCATTATTGTCAAACTCAAAACCAATAACTTGATTTAATTTTGCCTTATTAATTAAAATTGTTTTGTCTACTTTATAAATAATGTTTTTTCCTTCTTCATTGGCCCCAGCTAAAAGATTTTTTCCTTTTTTAATCTCCACTTGGTTTTTAGCGCTAGTTGTAAAATTTACATGTACTTTATCTGGCTTTTTTGTATGTAAAGGTATTTGAAGAATATTTTTTAAATAGTGTTCATGGTGTCTAAAAGTGATGGCGTTTAAATTTTCTCTAGCTTCATTATAAATATTATGAAAGGCAATTAATAAAGAAATGTGAGGAGAAACATTTTTACTATTCACTATGCTGTAATCGTAAAGTTCTTTTGCCGACTCTTTTATCAAATCAAAAATTATGTTGGTTTTTTTAAAATACCCATAGGATTCTTTAGCAATATCTATTAATTCTAAGCTTGAATTAATTACTGAATCTGATTCCCTCCAATAACTACTAAACTCATTTTCATTGACAAAATTTTTATCAAGCTCAAGTTGTTTAATTATTGAAAATATTTTGTTGAATATTGGGCTAAGCTCGATAATAATTAATTTTTCAGTTTCGGATTTAAATTCTGGGTAATCTTGGAGTTTACTTAAACTTAATTCTAAACTTTTAAAATGATTTAACAAATCTTTTAAATTCAAAAATATATTTTCAATGATTTCTTTGTCGAGCTCTTTTTCTTTTAGTTTGTAAGGGTCGTGACTAGGCTGAATTAAAGAAATATTGTAAAATGCTACTTTTAATAAGCTAAGGGTAGGATTGTTATTAAAAAAAGAAGTCCAGTCGCCATCTAAAATATTGCTTTCATTAAAGTAGGCTATTTGGGTGGCGTATTTAGGTAGAAATTCAATGAAGCTTTTGAAATCAAATTCATCAATTAAAAAAAAATCTTCATTTATAGCCGTTATTGATCTATCGCTTTGGCTTAATCCAAGATTCTTATTATATGTCTTATCAGCATCTAAAAAAAACATGATTTATAAATCAGTACCTTCATTTAAGTAATAAGGAAAAACCATATTGGTTCTGCTATTAGTACTTTTAATTTCATAAAAAATATGAATGAAAATTATTCCATTTTCTATTTCCTGTTCAAATTTTACATTTTCTAAATTTATTCTTGGTTCAAATTTTAAAATCGCTGTTTTAATAACATGTGTAATTACTGTTTCTAAGGATAAGCTTAATTTTTCAAAAGCAACAAAAGATAAGTCACAGCCAAAATCTGGATGAAAATGCCTTTCTCCAGGTGTTGTGCCCAACAAAATTTCTAAACTGGAAATAATATCATTGTTCCCTGTAGTGGTTTCTAAAATATTTAGCGTTTTATTAAATTTTACTGGGAAACTCCACCCTTTTCCTAAAAAGTCAATATTATCTTCCATATTAGCCTCCTATTTGAACTGTTGGACAACCTGCTACAATAGAGCCCCCGTGAGCGGTACTATCTCCCATTCTGGCCGCAGGTTGACCATTTATTGTTACTGTCATAGAACCCATAACAATGGAATCTGGCGGACCAACACAAACGCAGCTACAACCTACTGTTGCTGCTGGCATATTGGCGATTAGTACTGTTGGTGGGCCACTAGGTAATATAGGTCCTCCAACATGAGGAATTGGAGGTGTTCCGGGTGTTTGCATTGGGCACTGATGCATATCTGATACTCTTGCTGCTGCTGGCATATTTTAATTTATTTGAACCATTGATCCTTTTACAACTGCAATTGCAGAAGTAGTTAACTCCGCCCCCGCCTGACCGTCGGCTGAAAACTTTGCATTGGCTGTGTTTTTAATATTCATTCCTTCCATTTCTAAATCCATTTGAGATTTAATATTGACGCTTTTTGAAGACTCTATACTTATATCGCCTTGAGAAGATATTGTAATACCGGATTCATCCATTTTTATAGAGTTCTTGTTCTGATCTTCTAAAACAATTGATTTTGTTTCGTCATCAATAAAAATTGAATTTCCACCAGGAGTTTCAATATTAACAGACTTATCTTCATCGTTAATAATAATTTTTACTTCTTCCTTAGTGATTATTCCTTTTTCAAAGTTGTCTTCATCTGGTATAATTGGAGGCGCATTTATTTTACTGAAAAGCGAACCTAAAATTACTGGGTTTCTAGGGTCAGAATTTAAAAATCCTACAATTACTTCATCATCTATTTCCGGCCAAAATATTTTCCCTCTGTTGTTACCGGCATCTTCAAATACCATTCTAGCCCAAATCTTAACGTCTTCTCCAGCTACAGGAAGAGCGATTTGAACCCGATGTTTTTCATCACCATCAATTTTTAAAACTTTTCCAATTTGTAATCCATTGACAGACGGGGTTAAGTTTCCAGTGTATTTAGAATTTATATCATTTCTAGTGGAGTACCAGTTATTATTTAATCCAAATTGAATATCTGTATACCAACCCGAGTTGGTAACTACTTGCTTAATAGCGGAAACCATAACGTTGCCGCTAAATTTTTCTCCAACTCCTTTAATTTCTATTACATCTCCTAACTTGATCTCTGAACTGCCTGCAATTTTAATTCTGCCTATTACTTTGCTTAAGCTGGCAATAGTTGCCTTGGAACTTCCCCAGCTTGTTAATTCATCGACAGAAACTTCTCCGCCATGAGACAGCTCTCCATCAATGCCAAGTACGCCTTGTAAATCAGCAGTATTAACTCCTGAATTTTCTAGTTGAATGAAAGAAGATGAATTTCCAACAGCACTAATAACTTCCTGAGTATCCGAGTCCCATGAAAATCCTTCAATTTTATTATATTGGTTTTCTGCATCTGCTTCAGACTCAAATTCAAAAATATCTTGTCCATAATTAAAAGTTGCCACTGGAGCTCCGTCAAGCTTGGGATCGTCTACGATTATATTTTCACCATCAAAAAATACCAACTTACCATTAGCTTCACACCTTAGCATAAAATAATCCCAATTCGTAACATCGAATTGTAAAGCTGACTCTGATTCTAAAAAACTACCTGAACATGACAAACTTCCTCCTACATTACTTTCTCCAAATACACTTGTTAAAATTGCTTTATCGTCTTGATTCTCAAAATAAGTTGTTTTTCTTCCACCTACCATTTTAAGAGCAGCATGTTTACATTCGATATACAATCCAGAGGAATCTCCACTTCTTGATTTTATTCTGTGTCGAATAATAATACCAGAAAATACTTCTGTGTTAGTTCCATCATAACCTAGTTCTATAGAAATTTTTTCTCCAGGGTTAAAAATATTATCTGAGCTTAATGCAAAGTCTTGCTTACTAGGATCGCCGTCCATTATCGTAATACTGGCATATGGTATTTTATTAATTTCAGAATAAGTTAAAATGGAAAGTATAGGCCCTTGGGAAGCATAGGTCTTACTACCAACTTTTATAATATATGATATATAATTGTTATCTGAAGCCAATTGAAAGGTTTTATTTAATTAACGGAGGAATAATTATTTTTTCTCCAGCCTTTAAAAATCTTGGGGAATGTAGATTATTAAACTTGGCAAGGGCTAAGTATAAACTTGTTCTTCCATAAATTTTATTCGAAATTATTGGAAGTGTCTCTCCTTCTTTAACAGTGTAGTAGTGAGTCATGTCGGGTGAAGATCTTCCTGCTGCTGCGTTGGCTAGTTCTATTGAAATAGTGGATTTAAATTTTAAAGTAATCTCTACAACTTTTAGCTTTAGATCTTTATCCTTACTAAGGATTTTTTCTTCAAAAGAAGAGCACATTCCGTTAAAAATAAAATCTCCACTTATTATTTGAACATAAGGTGTAGAGTGCTCCTTACCGTCATATTTTTTAACAACATCATAAAGTTTATTTCTTTTATTTTGTGCTTTGTCATCTTCTGGAATGTCAGGAAATTTTTGATCGTCAATAAACTTTTTAAGTTGCGAATCTGTATAGCCTCCTTCCTTAGGTGGTGTGTCACGTATTATTAACTCAACATGAAGTGTATCTGGTTCAGTGCCACCATAACTAACATCGGCTGTACCACCAACAGGCTTTGAGTTGTTAATTTTATCATGTGTTTTTTTTTCTACTTTAATTGGAGCGGTTTCACTTGACCATTCCTCGTTAGCAGATTTTGTGCAGTCTTTATCAGTAAATTTTGAAAATTTTATCTTGAACTCTCCCATTAATTATTTACCGCTGGTTAATAAGTCTTTTATTTTCGTTTAAAATATCGATACAATCATTTATAATTTTATCTCTATTCATACTAATTTCTTCTTTAATAAGCATCCTAAAATAAGTTTCAGTATCACTACTAAATCCTAAATCTGAATTTATTTCAGAAGAACTACTTTCAGAGATAGAGGTATTAATTACAAGCTCTTTAATTTCGCAGGGCATATTTCAAAAATTATAAAATATAAATAAACTTATACAATTTACTTTTAAAAATTAAAGATTGAAAATTATAAGTTAATAAATTAAATTATAGTTAATAACTATAATTTAATGTTTCTATTTAGGTGGTTTTTTACGAGAAGTTTTTCTGTTTATTCTTGAAGATTTAGGTTTTGAGGGACTTATTTTTAAAGGTTTTTTTTGTAACATCCCATCCACTTGCCTGGCTAATCGTAGAGCATTTTTAGCTAAAGCATATTCGTCTTATTTAATTTGTGCTTGACCAATCTCTCCTATTTCTTCAAACGTAAAAGATTCAAATTTAAAAGTAATAGAGTCAAGCATGACATCCTTACTCGTAGAGCTTATTCCACTTGTATCAAATTTAATTGGAAATGCGTTAAAAAAAGTCCATTTTAAAAAAGGGTAGTGCTCATGATTCAAAAGTTTTACAACTATTTGAATAGGCAATTTTCTTTGAAAATCAATTTGAATTTTTAACCACTTAAAAAGGTAAGAATCTTTACTAGTTTTCCCTCTTTTTAAAACCAAGTCTCCAAATTCGAATCCGTCAGGATATAACTCCTTTTGACCAGCTATAATTGCATTTTCCCCTTTTATTATAAATTCCTGATTAGGAATATCTATTTCTGAAAAAGAGTGTTCTTTAATAACTTGGTTTGTCCCAAAATCAACAGAAAAATGAGTCCCAACTAAAGGCAATGAAGAAGTTGATGATTTCGCAGGCATAAAAACAAATTAAGTCATTAAAAGACTTAATAACAAGCGTTTTTATAACTATTCTATAGTAAGGCCTTCATGTGCAATTTCAATTGTTTCTATTGCAACAGAATTATCATCAGACTTTAGGTCTGGACTATCGATTTTTTTAGGCCATGCATTTAATAATTTCCATGTCATAACTGGAGAATGTGATTCATCAAGAAGACTTATTATAACATCCTTCCTAGATGGAGTGTTCATAGAAACTTCATTAAACCAAGCATAGTATTCTTGATCTCCTGCAAAAATTCCTTTCTTAACTGAAACATCACCAGTTTTCTTAAGTCCTGACATTTTTTGAGTAGAAAAAGTCTGGTCATCTCCAGCTCTATATTCAATCACTTCAACTTCCATGTCTAAACCAGAAACCTCATTGCAATTTATAATTGTTCCTCCAAAATCTACAGAGAAATGAAATCCGGGTAGTGGGTAATTAGCATCTGCCATATATTATGTTTTAAGTAGTTATTATTAAATTTTTCTTTTTATGATTCTTGTAACTTGTGAGAGAATTTAAGCACTATAAATTCTGCTGGTCTGACAACTGCCATCCCAATTTCAATGTTCATTCGACCTTCTAATATATCAACTTGAGACATTGTAGTACCTAATCCAATATTTACAAAAAATGCAGCGTCCGGAGTAGCTCCAGCTAATGCTCCTTGTTTCCATAAATTAGTTAAGTAGTTTTCAATCATCCCTTTTACTCTAGTCCAAGTATTAACATCATTTGGCTCAAAAACAGCCCAATTAGTACTTAGCTTAAGAGATTTTTCTACCATATTAAAAAATCTTCTGACAGAAACATATCTCCATTCATTGTCGTTTCCTGCTAAAGTTCTAGCTCCCCATACTAATGTGCCTTTTCCAGTAAATGGCCTAATGGCATTAATTGACTTTCCTGCAGTTACATCTACATTAAGGTCTTCTTGCTGCTTGTTGTCTAGTCTTAAGCAAGGAGATGATGTAGAAGATAAACTTACGTTGGCTGGTGCTTTCCATACCCCTCTATCAGAATCTACCTGAGAATATACACCCGCTATCGCTCCAGATGGAGGTACTAAACTAGCTGATTTTTGTATTTCATTAACAATATTTTTATAAAAATCATTAGTGTCGTAAACAATTTTATCAAGATTTTCTTTAATTGCTGCAGAATCTTTTTTCATAGAATTTAAAATACTCATTAAAGACTCAAAATGAGTTTTTAATGCACTTACAGATTTTTTTGCTTTCTGGTCATCATCAAGTCCATCGTACAATAATATGTCAATACTATTGGCTAAATCATAATTCTCATAATCTGATTCAGCGTTAATAATTCCTGTTGCTAAACTACCATCGACAGAAGCTAATGCTTTAAGTAGTGTGGAAAGTGGAGAACTAGGATTAGTTTTTACATTTAATTCATTAATAATTAAGTTGTTTTTTAAGGCTGATCCTTTAAATTCTAAAATTTTATCAATAGCTGTTTTTATAAAAGTAATATAGATAGTTGCTTCGTCTGAAGTCCCAATTTTATCTGCTGGAATTTTATAAAAAGATTCGCTAAAGTTACCTTCTTCACCATTGGGATTATTAACAAAATCAGAAACCGATTTCAAATCTTCAATAGCAGCTTTTAGATTAATGATTGGCGACGGATCAGAAACAATGTCTTCTAAATTTACATCTTCTCCTTCTGCATCTAATATTTTAACGTCTTCAAAACCAAAACTTGCGGAGAAAGTAGACATAATCCATGGGTAGTAAGCAGCACCATATTTTAAGAAATTAATTCCAATACCATTTCTAAAATCTAAAATAACATCTTTATCTGCTCTGTCTACATTACCATTAAAAACATCTAATACCGCAACCCTGTCTTGTAAACTATTACATTGTGCCAGCATTGCCTGTTGAAAAGAGTAAGCTTGATCTTGTTTTTCCAACAACATAGCATCTGGAGATAATAAAATTGTAGGATGATCTTCTTTTTCTACAGCAGAAAGTCCTGTTGCCAATGCGTCGGCAGTAATTTCATCTCCAAATAAACCTACAGAAGCTATATAACATTCTCCTCCTCCATTAGCAAAATATAATTTTACACTGTCGTATAAGTAATATGTGTACTGTGAATCTATATTTCCAACACTATTATCAGCGTTTAAGTTTACTGTAATCTCTCCTAAACCTGATGATGCACCAAACATTTGATGATAATCCAACATTGAGGAAATGTGAGTAGGAATATTTTTTAAACTTTTTCCATTACGTGAAGCTTTTTCAGTATAACCTATAAATGCGGGAATCGCAGTTGCAACAGCTGCCACTGATGGTGGTAATGTTGATATTTCTTCTACGTAAACTCCAGGTGTTTTATAATCTGCCATAGTTAGTGTTTTTTGGTATTTATTCCACTAACTTAATGTTCTTTTAAAGGTTTACATAAGTGGTTAAAAAATACTTGTTAACACTTTTTTTAACATCTGTTGATTTGATATTGAAGTTTTTTAACTCTGGGAAAGGAAGGTCCAGTAGCTTTTCCCCCATTTTTTCTAAAGATAATTTATTTGGATATCTTTCTTTTAAAGCTATTGGCTTCAAAGAAGAAAAAACGAATTGAGATTGGTCTTTTTCATTTTCTTCAAAATTAAATTCCATTTCTAAGTTATCATCAACTACAACACAGCTTTCTAAGTCTTTTAAAATATTGGAAACTAATATATATTCCCAATGAATTGCCCTATTATTAAATTTATAATTAAAAATGTTTTGTGCATTTTGCTGGATATCAAAAGATACGTAGCCGTCGTATAGATCATCGAAATTAGACCAAATAAAGGTGCTTTCTTCTTGGTTTTCATAATGAAAAGTATAAATGCCTGGAATAAAATCTTCATAGTTATTGATTTTATCAGCTGGTAAATTTTTAATTTCACTTGAAGATTCATATTTAATACTAACCAATGAAGGCTTTAAATCTGAGGTTTTTGGAAAAGCTCCACCAGCAAAGGGATAAATATTCAAGTCTTGTTCAGAATTAGACACCTCAACAGCGTTAATATTTATAAAAAACTTTTGATCCTTTGAAGTATAAAAAGGGACATTGGTTTTATTTTGGAACATCTCGTCGTTAAATTTAATTCCTAATACCAATGAATGTGTTTCTTGTATTGCAATCTTAGGAACCCAGATTGAGTCCTCATACTTGCCCTCTTGCAAAATTATTAATCTAGAGCCTTCTTGTTTTAAAATTAACCTGTAATTTTTTAAAAAAGATGAAGTTTTAGGTGATGGATAAAATTCAATATTAGGAATAACTTCACTCAAATAATAATTGTGAGATAAATTTAAAGTTGCTATTACAAGATGCTTTTGATTTAAACTTAATATAGTCTTGTTCAAACCTTATATTTTATTTAGTCTTTTGGTTAAATAATTCTTTTGCCTTTGATATTAAATCTCCTGGCTCGCTAATCTTAGTAGCCGAGTAATTGATACTTGATTCTTCAATGCCGACCATTCTCATTTTATATAATACACATGGGGCGTATTTAGCTCCTAGTACCGATAAAATATTACTTTGTTCATGAAAACTTATATTATTAATTTCCACTAATATTTTATCTATTTGCTGGTCTAGCCCAGATGTATTGTTAGGTGTAAATACTTTTTTAGATTGGAAAAACCCAATTATTGCAGAAATGAATTTTAAGGATTCTTCGTACAGTTTTTCATTGAAAAGAGCATAGAACAGAACATACATATTTAAATAAATTGGGTGGTTGTTTCCAGTAATAGGAACCCCAAACCCATTTGGAGTAGCTGTTTTTTCTTCTTCAATATTGACTAACGAAACTACTATTCTATTTTCATCTTTAATGGATAAGCTTCCGTCAAGATTTAGTAAGTTAGAAGCAACAACTCTATTTTCGTTTAAATTAAATTTAACGTTTAAGGAACTGTTTAACTCGTTGACTATTGAAAATATAGCTGAGTCTATCATTAATTAGAAATTAATTTAAGTGCCCAAATAGTTATTCTAGCCATGTATACTCCAATAAAAGATATTAAAGATAAAAGATAGATAAACTCGATTTTTGAGAATTTTAAAAAGATTATTAAATCTCTAGTAAAAGACAACGAAAAAGATTTAACTAGTTCGTAAACTGTGTAGCCAACAACCAGTCCTATTAAAATACTAATGAAAAACCAAAGTACTTCAAGAGCAAATTTTTTTCTTTTTTCTTTCTTTACTCCGCCACTTACAGATTCGTAAACATCTTTTTGAGACTTAAGTGTAGCCTTAAAAGCTTTCCTGTAAAGGTCTCTTTCCGTCCTTCTCTCTAATGACTTGAAAAATCTATCTACCCTCAATTAATATTAGAATTAAAAATGTTGTTTGTAATAAATTTACACTTAAATTCAAATTACATAAAAGCCTATCTACTTAATTATGAACATCTGAATTTTAGAAAACTTTTTTTTAATCAATGATTAAAATGGTATCCAATTGTAAAGGCAAATGTGTGTGAACCATGAGATTCTCCCATGGAGTCAAAAATATAAGCAGGTGATATATCTATATTTTCGTTAAGCTCTAGTACATATTCAATTCCAAACCTTTTTACTAATAAATTTTCATTTTTTTCAAATTCATAACCCAACCCTGCAAAAAATCCAAAATTAGAAACTTCATATCCAAGTACAGCAGAACTTAAAAATGCATTTTTTCTAACTTTACTTAACCCGTTATCGTCTTTTAAAATATAACTCATGAATTCTATTTCATTGGACCATTTTATTGAAAAATGTTTAGAAATAAAATATTGAATCTCTATTCCGTCTGTTGGAATTAACTGCGCAGGATGATGCTCAGATTCATGGTAGTTTTCTTCTGAAATATATGTTTGATTAATCGATACTGCAATTCTAAATTTACCACCACTCTCTTTTTCATGGCTAATTTCATTATTATTCTCTTGACTTGATTGAGAAAAAACAAATAATGGCAGAAAAAATAAAATTGTAAAAAAATTTTTCATTTTTAAATTTAGTAAAATCTAAATAATATAATGCTGTTTTTTTAAAAATGAAAAAACATAAGCTTAAATAATGTTTAATTTCTTTGAGAACTCTTCCTTGTAAGATTTACCAATATGAATTTCTTTATCATTAATAATAAAGTAACTGTCCTCAATTGAATTGATTCTATCTACTATTACTATAAATGATCGATGAACTCTAATAAAATCTTTATTTAAAAGTCTTGATTCTATTTCTTTCATAGTGCTTAGAACTGTGAATTTTTCTTCACTATTATGGGTTCAAAGGGTCAGATTTCGAACAATTTTAGATATGATTTGAAAAGACTTATTCGTTTTATTTATAAATTTAAACCATACTTATAAGAAGAAATAAACGTATTACGTTTATCTTTATGTATTAACATGAAAATAAAAGTATTAGCTATAATTTTTTTATCTCTCATTTTAAATGCAGGAAAAGCTCAATCTAGATATAATCTTGTATACGAACCACAATTAGGACAAACATTTGCAGCTGAAAATTTTAATGCAGGTTTTCATTTATTAGATTATGTAGATTCATTAATTATTCCAAAAAAAATCATCAACAGAAAAAATAATTTTGCTAAAGTCATCAACCCTATTTTTAGATTTAGCAATGTATTCTTTACCAATTATCTATTTATAGACTATGCCATGACCATGAATCATGAAAGATTTGGACATGGATATAGATTACTTGAGGCAGGTGGGGCAATTGAAAAAATAGTGTATAATATGCCTCCACCCTTCACCAATGAGTTCTCTTACATATCTTTTAATAGGCCATCAAATTTCACACAGCAACAAGAATTGATGGTCAATCTTGGAGGCTCGGAAACCAATCTTATTTTAACTGATGTAATGAG
>CESI01068807.1_pt1 | contig 19978 bp, 15 predicted proteins | sample 356301 | NCBI WGS metagenome assembly CESI01 (sample SAMEA2621423, study PRJEB7988) | marine metagenome | biome: marine biome (ENVO:00000447); feature: deep chlorophyll maximum layer (ENVO:xxxxxxxx); material: "saline water (ENVO:00002010), including plankton (ENVO:xxxxxxxx)" | depth 40 m | reverse complement strand
AGTGGAAATCCCCCTGTTTTTTTATCATTTTGTACATGAAATGAGCTAACTAATGGGTTATATTCATTAGAAAAATATTTAGAGAAATATTTGATACTTACTCCAGTCTGAAAAAACATAGCACCTTTTAAAATAGAATTTGAATAATAAATGGTGTTTCTAGTTAAAATTTCAGGTACATTTAAAACATCTTTATCTTGACTAACTTTTTGATAAACCAGAGTATTGTCAAAAGTAAATTTCCCAAAATTAAATTCTTTTTGCCATTTGATTTTTAGATATTCAATTGTAGAATTATTTTGAGTTACAACTGGAATTAAATTGTTATTACCTGAAACTAAAGAGAAAAACGTGTAATTATCAATTAATCTAAAATCTAATCTAGTATTTCCAATTAAATTAGATTTAATATTTAAAAAAATATTATTTACTTTAGTTTTAGTTATTCTATTTATCCAATTCGCACCAGAATATCCACTATTGTATGATTCATAATATAACCCTGGATGTTTACTTGAAATATTTAAGCCTAAAGAATATTTAAAATCTTTATTCCTATCAGAATAAATGCTTAAATTAATTAAATCACCTAATCTATCTCCTAAAAGATTTTTTGTTACATATACTTTTAAATTATAATTAAAAAAATTTCTATTTAATTTTGCCGATATAGCATTTTCATTTTTCTTAAATCCTTTAGCATTATTTGATAAAGTATTCGTTTTATAATCATAATTATAATTTGTATAGATAACTTTTATTTTTCCTAAAAAATTAGAATTTATATCTGTGTAAAATTTATTTATTGTTGTTTTTAGTTCTGTTCTATCATTAATCTTGCTTAATCCGGGACTAATTTCTCCATAAACCGTTGAAGCTTTCATTTGATCATATTCATTGTATAAAGTTTCATATTCAAAACTGTGACCAATAGAAAAACTATTATTTAAAAGAAAATCATGATCTAAGAAGTACCTTTTACTTGAAAAATAATTGATGGCATCTTCAAAATTAACAGACAATTTAGATCTTTCTTTAAATAATGGATCCTCTGATTCAAAATTAATAATAGATTCTGGGTTTAAACCACCATTTTCTTGATTCTCTAAAAATTGATTGACATAGTGGATTTTAAAATTATATTTCTTGTTCAAAGAATTATATCTGGTTGTAAACCTAAAATGTTTTGAACCGGAAAGAATATTTTGATATTTGCCTAATGATCTTAATCCTTTAAACGCTATGGAAAAATTTAACTTTTTCGAAGTATTGGTAGAAAACAAAGCATCTGTAAATTGACCTTGTTTCATAACAGTTTTAAATAGTAGCTCAGTAAAAGGAGTTGGAACATGAAAATATTTAACATCTTGAATCCCTAAATATGCGTGATGTTTTGAAGAAAAACTAAACACAGGTAAAAAAGACAAGTCATCAAAATTGTGAGTTAAATTATTATAAGTCTGACCAATATTTGAATATTTTAATAATTCTAAATTATCTTTTTTAAGATAATTAAACTTGTAGTGTTTTTTAATAGTTAAAGTTGTATCTACATATGTAGAATCACCAAGCATATTAATAATTACATACTTTTTGATACTAGGTTTAACTATAACAATTGAATCGCCTCCTTTTTGTAATAGATTAATATTTATTGGATCTTGAGAATAAGCAGATGAGAAAAAGCCTACACATGTTATTATAAAAAGGTAATGAAATTTCATTATTTAACTTTAAGTAAAGTTATAGTTTTACTTTTATTTATATTTTATTTATTATCGAATTTTAAAATTAAAAAATGTTAAAGCAGTATTTTTCAGATTATATTGAATGTGGAACTGATGAAGCAGGAAGAGGGTGTCTTGCAGGACCAGTGACAGCAGCAGCTGTGATTCTTCCAAAAGATTTTAAAAATAGTATGTTAAATGACTCCAAAGTTATTTCTTTAAAAAAAAGAAAAATTTTGAGAGATATCATAATTAAAAATGCTTTAGATTATTCGATTTCACATGTTTCTGTTAAAATTATTGATGAAATAAATATTTTAAATGCCTCCATATTAGCAATGAATCTAGCAATAGAAAAGCTAAAAATTAAACCTGAATTCATTATTGTTGATGGCAATCGATTTGAATCAAAAAAAGAGATTCCTTATAGCTGTATAATTAAAGGGGATTCAAAATACATGAGTATTGCAGCAGCATCAATTCTTGCTAAAACTAGCAGAGACGAATATATGATTAAACTGTCGAGTAGTTATCCTGAATACAATTGGGCTCAAAATAAAGGCTATCCTACAGAAATACATAAAAAAGCAATTTTGAAGAATGACATAACTATACATCATAGAAAGACTTTTAAATTGAATTAGAAATTCATTTATTAGTTCATTACATTTACATATATAATTCAAATGAAAAAAACGCTACTATTTTTTTTAGTTTTACTAATTATTAGCTGTGATAATAGTTTTAAAAAAGAATTAAACCTAATAGATTTTGTTCCAACAAATCCAGTATTATTAGTAAAATATAATTCCACTATAAAAACTAATACGGAGAATTTTAATAAAAATTTTAATTTATTAATAAATCACAAAACAGATTCTATTTCAAAAAGATTTTTTGAGGATCCTGTCCTTATTAGTTTTCATAAGATTGGAAAAAAAAATATAGAAAGCATTGTTTTTTCGAAGGTTCAAAACATCCGAAATCATTTTAAAGCTCAAGATTCTTCAAAATACAATGGTTACATTATAAAAAAGCAAATTATTAAAAATATTGATCATTTCAGTAGTGTCAAAAATGGAATCTATATGGAATCCAAAAGTAAATTATTAGTTGAAAATACTTTAAGGAATTCCAATCACATGTCAACAGAAAAAAGCAGTGATTTAAAAAAGTTATATGATATTTCTGACTCCAATATCACAATATTTATTTCAGAAAATTTTTCTCAAAATTTAAATGATTTAAATCTTAATAATATTTTTAATCTCTCTGAAATTACAGATTGGATGCAATATGATATAGAAATAAATAAAAACTCTCTTACTTTAAATGGACTAGGTATTTTGCAAGATTCTGTTTTCAAAAAAATTAATTTATTAAAAAATACAACCCCAACCTCATCAAAAATTAATAAAATAATTCCAACAAATTTTAAATATTTTCAAAGAAAAGCCTATGAGCATTATGCTTTTATTTCATCTATTGAAAGTGAAATTTCAATAGATGAACTAAAAAAAATAACTAATGATTCTCTGTTATATGATATAAATGAAATTGGTTCTATAATACTAGAAAATGATTCTATTTTAACCTATAGTTTCAAAAACAATCAATTACTTATTGAAAAAATTACAAAAAATTTAAATTCAAAATATGAATATAGAAACAATAAAATTTATGAATTTTCAAAAAAAATATTCAAAACTAAAAATCACTTAGATAAATATTCACCTTCCAAAACAAGTTATGGAACAATCCTAGAAGACATTTTAATCTTATCTAAAAACAAACTGTCTTTAGAAAATATAATTTTAAACTATAGCAATAATTCTAACTTAGAAAAATCGTCAAAGTTTATTAAAGCTTACAATAATATTCCTGAAAAAAGTAATCAACTGAGGGTTTATAATTTAGATCGTTTTCAGCCCTCACTATTCGAAAAAATTAAATTAAAAAAAGAAAACTATAGTTTTTGGATTAGCCATTTATCATTAGATAAAAATTTTATTTACAAAACTCAATCAATAGCAAAAACCGAGAAGGAAATTAATAAAATTGGACCTAAAATTATATTTAACACAAAATTAAACAATGATATTTATTTTAAACCCAAATGGGTGGAAAATTATGTTACCAAACAAAAAGAATTAGTAGTTCAGGATAATAAAAATATTTTGTATTTAATTTCAAATGATGGTGAAATTATGTGGGAAAAAGATTTGAAAAGCAAAATTATTGGAGACATATTTCAAATAGATCTTTATAAAAACGGAAGATTACAATATGCTTTTAACACAAAAAATAGTTTAATGATTTTAGATAAAAATGGAAAAGAAGTAAAAAAAGTACAACATAAAAATAATGTTAAAGTTTTAGGACTAGCTATTTTTGATTATGATAAAAATAAAAATTATCGTTTTTTAATTTGTTATGATAATCAAATAAAAATGTTAGACTCCAAAATGGAAATAGTTAAAGGATTTAATAAAAATACTATTAAGCATAAAATCACTAATTCTCCAAAGCATTTTAGTATAGGATCTAAAGATTATCTCATTTTTAATACTGAAAAGAAATTGTACATAACTGACAGAAGGGGAAATACAAGGATTAAAATAAATGAGAATCTTAATATTTCTGGAAATGAAATTTTCTTAAACAACAACTCTTTATTCAGCCTAGACAATAATAATAGTTTAAACAGAATTGATTTGCGAGGAAAAGTTTCCAAAAAACCTCTTCCGCTAGAATCAAAATATTTGATTTCTGCAACTAACAATAATACCGTTTATATTTCTGAAAATACACTTACTATTAATAAAAAAAATATTGAAATGAAATACGGAAATTATTCTAAACCTATAATATTTTCAGATGATTTATTTCAAATTACTAATTTGGATGAAAGCAAGCTTTATTTATTTAAAAAAGATGGAACAGCTTTTTCATCTTTTCCAATTTTTGGATCTTCCGAAGCTGATATAACTATTAGCAAAGACAATAAAAAAGTGATTGCTGTGTGTGGAGAAAAAAACGAAATATTAGTTTATTCTTTAGATTAAATTAACTCAATTTTGCTGAAAATACCTTTAAAAAATTATTTATAATTTTCTCTTTTACTAATTCCATCTCAATATTTTTTTTACATTCTTTAGAAATAGAGGTTATTGATTTATTCTTTATTCCGCAAGGAATTATATGATTAAAAAAACTCAAATCATTATTAACATTTAAAGCCAATCCATGCATTGTTACCCATCTGCTAGCCTTTACTCCTAAAGCGCAAATTTTTCTAGCATCGGGTGAATTAGGATCTAACCATACTCCAGTTTCATTTTGGCTTCTACTACCATTAATTCCATAATCCTCTAGTGTCAATATTACCGTTTCCTCTAAGAACCTTAAGTATTTATGAATATCAGTGAAGAAATTATCTAAATCCAAAATTGGATAACATACTATTTGACCTGGTCCATGATAAGTAATATCTCCCCCTCTATTTGTTTTATAAAATTTAATTTTTTTATTATCTAGATCTTGTTGATTTATTAATAAATTATTTATCTCACCACTTTTACCCAAAGTATAAACACTATTATGTTCAACAAAAACAAGATGATTTTTTGTTTGAATTTTAGTTTTATTTCTTCTATTACTAATTTTATTACTTACTATTTCATTAAATAATTTTAATTGGTATTTTAGAGCATCTTCATACTCTAGTAAACCTAAATCGTGAATTATTATGGAATTGTTCATTGAAACTTATTATTAGTATTATTTAAAATTACTAATGCAGCAATTACACCAGGAACCCATCCACATAGGGTTAAAAAAAAAACAATTAAAAAGGATCCACAACCCTTATCTAAAACGGAAAAAGGCGGAAATATAATTGACAACAATACTCTCCAAAAACTCATACTATAAATAATATATGTGCTAAGATAAATATATCTATATGAATTAAAATATCTTAGTTGTACCTTCTATTCGATTCCTTATATTTGAAAAATAAAATATTTAAATATGCTATCTGAGCAAGAAGTTATAAGAAGAGAAAAATTAAATAAGCTCCGTGAATATGGTATAAATCCTTATCCAGCAGCTTTGTTTACTATTTCTACGGATACAAATAAAATAATTTCAGATTTCAGAGAAGACCAATCCGTGTCTATTGCAGGTAGACTAATGTCCCGAAGAATTCAAGGTAAAGCTAGCTTTGCTGAAATTCAAGATAGTTTAGGTAAAATTCAATTATATTTTAACAGAGATGAAATTTGTCCTAGTGATGATAAATCCATGTATAATGATGTTTACAAAAAACTTTTAGATATTGGAGATATTATTGGAGTTGAAGGAAATTTGTTCATAACTCAAGTTGGGGAAAAAACCATTTTGGTTAAAAAATTTACCGTTTTAAGTAAGTCTCTAAGACCTCTTCCCTTGCCAAAAACTGATGCTGATGGTAATATGTTTGATGAATTCACAGATTCTGAGTTAAGATATAGACAAAGATATGTCGACTTAATAGTCAACTCTGATGTAAAAAATACATTTTTAAAAAGAACCAAAATTATGAATATAATGAGGTCCTTTTTTAATGACAGAAAGTATTTAGAAGTAGAAACTCCTATACTTCAATCCATTCCGGGTGGTGCCTCGGCTAGACCTTTCATCACTAATCATAATGCTTTAAACATTCCTCTTTATTTAAGAATAGCTAATGAATTATATCTTAAAAGATTAATTGTTGGTGGTTTTGATGGAGTTTACGAATTCGCAAAAGCGTTTAGAAACGAAGGAATGGACAGAACCCATAACCCAGAGTTTACTATGGTCGAGCTCTATGTAGCTTATAAAGATTATTTCTGGATGATGGAAACAACTGAAAGTCTACTTGAAAAAATTGCAAGGGAATTAAATGGAAAAAGTGAAGTAAAGCTCGGAGACAATACAATTAATTTTAAGGCTCCATATAAAAGAATTAGTATACTAGACTCCATAAAAGAACATACTGGAATTGATGTTTCAAATTTTAATGAAAAAGAAATGTTTGAAACTGCCAAAAAATTAGGAATAAATGTAGATAAAACGATGGGTCTAGGAAAATTAATAGATGAAATATTTGGCGAAAAGTGCGAAAAACACTACCTCCAACCAACATTTATAACCGATTATCCTAAAGAAATGAGTCCTTTAACTAAGGAACATCGTGATAATCCCAGATTAACCGAAAGATTCGAACTTTTAGTCAACGGAAAAGAATTAGCAAATGCATATTCTGAATTAAATGATCCAATTGATCAATTATCTCGATTTGAAGAGCAACTTAAACTTTCTGAAAAAGGTGATGATGAAGCTATGTTTATTGATAATGATTTTATAAGAGCTCTTGAGTATGGTATGCCTCCAACATCTGGAATTGGAATAGGAATCGATCGTTTAGTAATGTTATTTACAAATAATAAATCTATTCAAGAAGTTATTTTTTTCCCACAAATGAAACCGGAAAACTCTAAGCCAAAACCTAAAAAAGAAGATTTTATAAATTTAGGGATTAATCAAGAATGGGTTGACCATGTAGTGGAAATTTATTCTAATATAGATAATTTACTTTCAAGTAAATCAACTCAAGTTCACCAAAAACTAAATGGGTTTAGAAAAAAACACAAATTAAATATTAAAGCTCTTCAACTAGATGAAGTAACTAAATGGTTTAAATAATAATTTTTAGAATTAATAAAATATATTCTATTAAGTATTTTTTTATCAATTTCACACTAAATTATCTATAAATTTAACGTATTTGTATTTTTGAGCCTTTAAATTAAGAAATATTTAATATATTACTTCGCTTTAAAAAATACAACTTATGAAAAAAAAGTTATCGTCTTTAATTGTTGTGATGTTATTAGTTTGTTTTCAAATTAATGCTCAAAAATCTTCTCTTAGTGATAAAAAAAATCCTAAAGAAACTAATAAGCCTAAAAATTACAATGACATTATAACTAAAGATGCAATTACAGATAAAGGATTATTTGATGTTCATAAGGTCAAAGATAAATATTACTATGAAATTAGTGATTCCTTATTTGGAAGAGAAATGTTGATGGTAACAAGAATTTCCAAAACCGCATCTGGAATTGGTTTTGGTGGAGGAAAACAAAATACGCAAGTTTTAAGATGGCAAAAAAAAAATAATAAAATATTATTAAGAGTAGTCTCACATAATGTTGTAGCTAATGATTCTTTACCAATTAGTGAAGCGGTAGTAAATTCTAATTTTGAACCAGTATTATATAATTTTAAAATAGCAACAGTAAATACAGATTCTACATCCACTGTTTTGGATGTTACCAAATTATTTGTTGATGATGTTAAGCCTCTAGGCTTTCCGCAATCAAGAAGAAAGTCTTATAAAATTTCTAGTATAGATTCTAAAAGATCTTTTATAGAATCTATAAAAAGTTATCCTACAAATATTGAATCAAGACATGTTAAGACCTATAAATCATCTGATCCACCGTCAAATTCTAGTGTAGGTGCAATTTCATTAGAAATTAATAATTCTATGATTTTACTTCCAAAAATACCGATGAAAAGAAGATATTTTGATCAAAGAGTTGGTTGGTTTGCAAGAAGTCAAGTAGATTATGGTCTTGATGCCCAAGAAAGCAAATCTTTAAAATATCTAGACAGATGGAGATTAGAAGTTAAAGAAGAAGATTTAGAGAAATTTAAAAAAGGGGAACTTGTAACTCCAAAAAAACAAATAGTATATTATATAGATAGAGCAACTCCTCTCAAATGGAGAAAATACATTAAGTTAGGAATTGAAGATTGGCAATTGGCATTTGAAGAAGCTGGCTTTAAGGATGCGATAATAGCCAAGGATGCTCCTTCAAAAGAAGAGGATCCAGAATGGAGTCCAGAAGACTCAAGGTATTCTGTTGTTAGATATTTAGCTTCCCCTATTCCTAATGCAAGTGGTCCCCATGTTAGTGATCCAAGATCTGGAGAAATATTAGAATCAGATATTAACTGGTATCATAACGTAATGTCACTTTTAAGAAATTGGTTTTTTGTTCAAACTTCAGCTATAAATGAAGAAGCCAGAGGAGTAGCATTTAAGGATGAAGTTATGGGACGATTAATTAGATTTGTTTCAGCTCACGAAGTAGGACATACAATTGGGCTTCCTCATAACATGGGGAGTAGTAGTGCATACCCGGTAGATTCATTAAGATCCGCAACATTTACCAAAAAATACGGTACTGCACCCTCAATTATGGATTATGCTAGATTTAATTATATAGCACAACCTGAAGATAAGGGTGTCGCACTAATGCCTAATGTAGGAGTTTATGATAAATACGCAGTAAAGTGGGGTTATCGTCCAATTTTGGAGGTAGAAAATGCAACAGATGAAAAAGAAATATTAGACAAATGGATTCTTGAAAACCAAGATAGCAGATTACACAGATTTGGTAGTGCAGGAATCGATCCAAGTTCACAAACTGAAGACTTGGGAGATGATGCAATTAAGGCTAGTGAATATGGAATACTTAACTTAAAAAGAATAATACCTAATCTAATTGAATGGACTGCTGAAAAAGGAAAAGATTACGGAGATTTAAACACGATGTATGGACAAGTGTTATCTCAGTTTAATAGATATATGGGTCATGTTAGTTCAAATATTGGTGGCATTTATCAATTTTACAAAACATATGATCAATTGGGTCCCGTATACACTCATGTTGAGAAATCTCATCAAAAAAATTGCATGAATTTTATACAGAGAGAACTGTTCAAAACTCCAACATGGATGATTGATAAAAATATTTTAAACAAAATAGAGTTTGCCGGAAATATTAACAGAATAAGAGCAACTCAATCAAGAACATTAAACAGGATTTTAGATTTTGGAAGAATGGCTAGAATGATTGAAAACGAAGCAATTAACGGAAACAATGCTTATAAATTAATTGATATGATGTCCGATTTAAAAAATGGGATTTGGGAAGAGCTGCTTAATAATAAAAAAATTGATGTTTATAGAAGAAATTTACAACTAGCTTATTTGGACAGAATAAATTATTTGATGAATGAAGATCAAGGTTCAATTTCTCCAAGGTTTAGAAGTCGGATCACTACAGTGAAAGTTGGTCAATCAGATATTAGAACCATCGCTGTTGGTCAATTACTTGAGTTAAGAAAAGATATTAGAAAGTATAAAAACAAATCAGATAAAATGACCAAAATGCATCTTGTACAGGCTACGGCGAAAATAAATAGAATTTTAGCTGGAAAGCCTATTTAAAGAGTTTTTGAAACTTTCTTCAGAGCATCAATTGTAAAATCTATATCACTGTAGGTTAAAGCATCATTTAAAAAATAACTTTCAAAAGCACTTGGAGGGAGATATATTCCTTCATTCAACATTCCATGAAAATACTTTTTAAACCTTTTGTTATTTGCTTTTTGAGCAGATTTAAAATCAACTACATCTTGTGAACAAAAATGTAAAGATATCATAGACCCTAAACGATTTATTCTAAAGTCGTAAGTTGTTTTACCTAATACTTCACGCATTCCTTTTTCTAAATAAGATGTTTTATCCTCTAAACTTTGGTAGATTTTATTATTATTTTTTAATTCCAATAAAGTTGCTATACCTGCTGACATTGCAAGAGGATTTCCACTAAGAGTTCCTGCCTGATAAACAGCTCCTTCAGGTGATAATTCCTTCATTATTTTATTATTGGATGAAAATGCACCTACAGGAAGTCCTCCCCCAATTACCTTACCGTAAGTAACTATATCTGCACTAACACCAAGTAATTCTTGTGCGCCTCCCTTAGAAAGTCTAAAACCAGTCATTACTTCATCAAAAATAAAAAGACAATTGTTTTCATCACATAATTTCCTCAATCCCTCAATAAATCCATTCTTTGGAATAATACAACCCATGTTCCCAGCAACCGGTTCAATAATAATTCCAGCAATTTCATTTTTATTATTTTCAAAAAGTTTTTTTACATAATCTAAATCATTATAAGGGGCAATTAATGTGTCTTTTGCAGTTCCCTTTGTAACTCCAGGGCTATTTGGAGTTCCAAAAGTAACTACTCCACTTCCCGCTTCAATTAAAAAAGAGTCAGAATGTCCATGATAACATCCTGAAAATTTAATTATTTTATCTTTTTTAGTATAACCCCTTGCTAATCTAATTGCACTCATACAAGCTTCAGTCCCTGAATTCACAAATCTAATTTTTGTCATGCCAGGAACCATCGATAACGATAATTTGGCAAGGTCAGTTTCTAATAATGTAGGCATTCCAAAAGAAGTTCCCTTTTTTGCTGTTTCTGAAATTGCATTAATTACGTTGGGGTGTGCATGACCTAAAATCATTGGGCCCCAAGAAGATATATAATCTATAAAACGATTACCATCTTCATCAAAAACATAAGCCCCTTTAGCTCTAGAAGCAAAAATAGGTGTTCCGCCTACAGATTTAAATGCTCTAACTGGAGAATTAACACCTCCTGGGATTACTTGTTTTGCCTCTTTAAATAATTCACTGCTTCTTCTATAAATCATTTATTTAAATTTTAAAATCTGACCAATACTTAAATTATTTCCTGATATATTATTTATCTTAATTATATCAGCAACACTTATGTTTAAGTTTTTAGAAATAGAATATAAAGTATCTCCTTTTTTAACTATGTATGTTTTAGATATATTTTTTTTATCTTTATTTTTAGCTATGGATTTAGACTTTTTTCTTTTTCTTTCTTTTCTTGAATTTAAAGGTTTTTTTGATCCATCTAATTTCCAAAGCTCATATCTTTCAATTATTGAAATTAATTTATCTGCATATGCAGGATCTGTGGCATAACCTGCTTTTTTTAATCCTATAGCCCACTTTACATAGTTGTTTCTTCTTAGTTTAAATAAAGAATTATAACGATCTCTAGACTCTAAAAAAACAGAATGGTCTCTGTATGATTTTTCAGGGTTTTTATATTTCCTAAAACATTCACCCTTTTTGTCATCGTCGTGATATACTTTTTTTCCTCTCCAACCTGAATGACATTTTATTCCAAAATGGTTATTAGATTTCATTGCCAAATCCCCTTTACCAGAATTAGATTCTAAAATTCCTTGAGCCATTGTAATGCTAGCTGGAATTCCAAATTTTTTCATTTCATTAATCGCTGTTTTTGAATAAGTATTAACATACCAATGTGTCCTCTCCTCATTAGTCATTGACTTAAAAAAACGATTAACAGATCTTGATGATTTATTTTCGATTTTTTTAGGATTCTTTTTTTTATATGAAAGTTTTTTAACTCCGCAAGAACTTAAAAGAAAAAGGGAAATAAATATTAGTAGTTTATAGTCTGACATCCTTTTTTATTTAATTTAATATTAATTTCTGTAATTGATTGTAAGCCCCCAGTGTTAATTAATAAAACTTTATTACCATAAATCCATTTTTTATTTAAAATCATATGAACAATTTGAAAAAGCATTTTAGAATTATAAATTGGATCTAATAAAATTCCTGTTTGATTATATATTTTATTAATAAAATCGACTAATTCGTTATCAATTTTTGAATAACCCCCAAAAAACGTATCATCTAAAATCTCCCAATTTTTATTTTTCACAAACTTACTAATTACATTGTTTATATCACTTGATTTTAAAGCTGAAAAACCTAATATTTTTTGATGTTTTTTCTTTGAATTAATTAGTCCAGATATTGTTCCACCTGAACCAACTGGGCAACAAATAACATCATAATTATTATCCTCTTTATTTAAAATTTCTTGGCACCCCATTACACCAAAATAATTTGTTCCACCCTCTGGAATTATAAAAGCATCTTTATGGTTTTTTTTTAATGAATTTATATAATTTTTTTCATTTCTTCTTCTATACTCTTCCCTTGAAATAAAAATAAATTTCATGCCAAAATCTTGACAATTTTGCAGGGTTGAATTCAATTTTTTATTTGATAATTCATCACCTCTAATTATTCCAATTGTTTTGAGTCCCATTAATTTTCCAATAAATGAACAAGCTAAGAGATGATTGGAATAAGCTCCTCCGAACGTTAAAATTTCACTTTTTTGTTGATCTAACGCTTCTTTTATATTGTATTTTAATTTCCTAAACTTATTTCCAGAGATTATAGGGTGAATTAAATCTTCTCTTTTTATATGTAAACTAATTTTTTGGTTATTCAATATAGGTAAATTGATTTTTTCATTAACAGGCTTAAAATCCTTAAAAAAAAACATTTATTAAATATTATTTAACTTTAATAAATAAAATTAAATTAAAAAAAATAGTTAGGCATACTTATTGATTTAAATAAATTAAAAAAATAAAATAATGAAAAAATTTTACCAATCTATATTACTCTTATTTCTTATTGGGTTATTTTTAAACAGTTGCAATTCTATCAAAGTATATTCTGATTTTGATTCTGATATTGATTTTAATAAATACCAATCTTTCGCTTTTTATAAAGAAGGTATAGATAAGGTTGAAATTTCTGATATAGATAAAAAAAGAATATTAAAATCAATAGAAAAAAACTTTACTCAGAAGGGAATATCAATAAATGAAACACCAGATTTGCTAATAAATATTTCTACAAAATCATCCGAAAATATATACATAGACACTAACCCTTATTATAGTCCTTATGGTCCAGGATGGCACCCATATTCAACAGGAAATTATAGAAGAATACCATACTCAACATCTCAGGGAATATTGTATATAGATGTTATTGATACTAAATCAAAACAATTAGTTTGGCAAGGAAAAGGTATAGGATTATTGACATCACAAAAAAAGAATAAAGATGAAATAGTTGAGGAATATGTAAATAAAATATTAGCTGCTTATCCACCAGAAAAAGTCTTAGCTAGCAACTAATTCCTTTGACTTTAAAATAACATTTTTAATGCCAGATATATTTTTTCCTGTTGTTGTAGCAAAAAATGACTGTCCACCCCCCGATCCATCAATCAAATGACCTAGCTGTTTTACGACTTCTTGTGCATTTAAATTATTTGATTCTGTTAAGTTTTTTGAGATATAACATATTACGTATGCTTTTCCATCATAAATAGAACATAAAATCAAAAATAAATTTTCAATATTTTTTCCAGCTTTAAATGCTAGGTTTTTTAAAATACCTGGATCACAAGTCAATTCTAAGGAACAAAAATTTAAACTATTGATTATTTCCAAATTATTGTTTAAGTCTTTTAAATAATAATTCAATAATTCATTATTAGTCTTATCTAACTTTTTATTAATAGATATATTTTGACTTTTTAATTTATTTAATGCGCTAATTGGATCTTTATCATTTAATACTTTAGAGCTAATTTCTTTTAAAACATTAGTTTGCTTAATCAAGTAATTTATTGCCATGGTTCCACTGATAGCTTCAATCCTTCTGATTCCTGTAGAAATTGCTGATTCTGAAGTTATTATAAAACTTCTAATTTCTCCTGTATTTTTTACATGGGTTCCTCCACACAATTCATAAGAGTTTCCAAATTTAACAGATCTGACTGTATCAGAATATTTTTCTCCAAAAAGAGCAATTACACCAGAGTTAATACTTTCTAAATAAGAGCAGTTCCGATTTTCTTCTAAATCTAATTGATCAACAATTTTTTGATTTACAAAATCTTGAACATCTTCTAATTCTTTATCACTTAATTTGGAGAAATGTGAAAAATCAAATCTAAGATATTTGTCTGATACCATTGACCCTTTTTGTTGGACATGATCTCCCAAAATAGATCTTAAAGCTTGATGAAGTAAATGAGTGGCTGTATGATTACATGAACTAGAAAATCTTTTGTTTTTATCAACGCTTAAGTTAAAATTTTTTGTTAAATTTTTTGGCAGTGAATTTGTTAAATGAATAATTGTCTCGTTCTCTTTAATAGTATTTAAAATTTTTATTTTAGAATCCGAATTCAAAACACCAGAATCCCCTATTTGCCCTCCACCCTCGGCATAAAAAGGAGTTTTATCAAAAATTATTTGGAAAATCAATTCATCTTTTTTGTTTTTAGATTTTCTATATTTTAAAATTTTAGATTTTGAATTTAATTCATCATAACCAATAAAATTAGTTTCTTCAAATTCATTAACATCAACCCATTCTTCACTTGAGGAAAAAGATACAGATTTTGATCTATTTTTTTGAATGCTCATAAATGAGTCAAACTCTTTAGAATCAAAAGTCATATTATTTTCTCGTAATATTAATGCAGTTAAGTCAATAGGAAATCCAAATGTATCAAATAATTCAAATGCACTTGATCCAGAAATTTTTTTCTTTTTAGAATTAAGTATAAGTTCATTTAATTTTAATATTCCTTTTTCCAATGTTCTTAAAAAGGAGACTTCTTCTTCTTTTATTACATTTTCAATGATTTTAATTTGACTTTTTAGTTCTGGATAAGAATCAGAAAGTTGATTCGATAATTCATTTACAACTTTAAAAATAAAAGGCTCTTTAAGATTTAAAAATGTATAACCATATCTAACTCCTCTTCTTAATATTCTTCTAATAACATACCCTGCTCCGTTATTTGAAGGTAATTGACCGTCTGCTATAGAAAAAGATACTGCTCTCAAATGATCAACTATTACCCTAAAAGCAATATCATTTTTTTTGTTAATCCCATATTTTTTATTTGTTATTAATTCTATTTTTTTTAATAAAGGTTTGAAAATATCTGTATCATAGCTAGACTGTACATCCTGTAAAACCATACATAACCTTTCAAAACCCATTCCAGTGTCTATGTGTTTCAGAGGAAGTTTTTCCAAAGAACCATCCGTTTTTCGGTTAAACTCGATAAAAACTAAATTCCAAATTTCAATTACTTGAGGATGATCTTTATTAACCAGGTCCTTACCAGAAATGGATTTTTTTTCATTATCAGAACGGATATCAACATGAATTTCCGAACTAGGCCCACAAGGACCATGTTCTCCCATTTCCCAAAAATTATCTTTTTTATTACCTAAAATTATTTTATCATCTTCTATGATTTCTTTCCAAATGTTGTACGTCTCTAAATCTTTAGACGTACCGTCTTTTTTAGATCCTTCAAAAATGGTTATATATAGAGAGTTTTTATCAATTTTATAAACTTCAGTTAAAAGTTCCCAAGCCCAAAATATTGCTTCTTTTTTAAAATAATCTCCAAAACTCCAATTACCTAACATCTCAAACATTGTATGATGATATGTGTCAATGCCAACTTCCTCTAAATCATTATGCTTTCCAGAAACTCTTAAACATTTTTGTATATCAACTACTCTTTTGTTTTTACTAATTGAATTTCCTAAAAAATAATCTTTAAACTGATTCATGCCAGCATTTGTAAACATCAGAGTAGGGTCGTTTTTAATAACCATTGGAGCAGAACTAACTACTTTGTGTTTTTTATTTTTAAAAAAATTTAAAAATTCGGAACGAACTTTATTCGAATTCATCTTAGTTATTTTTAATTGACATTTTAGAACAAAACAATTTTATATATTTACTTAAGTTTTTAATTTTAAATCATCAGTAAAAATACTATAATTTAGTCAATGTTTAAGACCAAATATTATTACGATCAAAAAACACTTTCATATCGAAAGTTCAAAAATAACAGATCTACTCAATTTAGAAATATATTTGCTTTTCTATTAAGCTCTATGTTTTTTGGTGCGATGGTTTTACTTTTCTTGCTAAAATCTCCTATTCTTAGCACGCCTACTGAACTTTCACAAGCTAGAGAAATATCAAACTTTAAGCTTCAGTTTAACTCATTAAATAAAAAAATAAACCAACTTAATTTAGTTCTAGAAGATATTGAACAAAGAGATAATAATATCTACAGAGTTTTATTTGAAACAAATCCAATACCAATTGAAGTTAGAAAAGCAGGGTTTGGGGGTGTAAATAGATACGAGAGTTTAGAAGGATTTGAAAATTCAGATTTAGTTGTTGAAACTACTAAAAAAATTGAAATTTTAACAAAACAAATAGTTATTCAATCTAAATCTCTAGATGAAATTGAAAGATTAGCAAGTGATAAAGAAAAACTACTTTCCTCGATTCCATCTATACAACCAATTAAAAATAATGATTTAACTAGAATGGCTTCTGGATTTGGTTATAGAACTGATCCTTTTGATAAATCAAGAAAAATGCATGGAGGCATGGATTTTACAGCTCCGAGAGGCACACCAATATACGCTGCAAGTGATGGTAAAATAATAAGAGCTGATTCAAGGTCATCTGGCTATGGCAAACACATAAGAATTGACCATGGATTTGGATATGTCACTTTATATGCACATTTAAACAAATACAATGTAAAAAGAAATCAAAAAGTAAAAAAAGGAGATGTTATTGGTTACGTTGGAAGCACAGGACGATCCCAAGCTCCTCACCTACATTACGAAGTTAGGAAAGATGGAAAGAAATATAATCCAATAAATTTCTATTATGGCAATTTATCTCCTGATGAATTTGACGCCTTATTAAAACTAGCTAGTCAAGAAAACCAATCCTTAGATTAATGCATGTCAATTTACCTGAAAAACTATATTACACAATAGGAGAAATATCCAAAGCATTTGATGTAAATACTTCTTTAGTAAGGTTTTGGGAAAAAGAATTCGATATTTTAAAACCAAAAAAAAACAGCAAAGGAACAAGGAGATATTCTGCAATTGATATTGATAATTTTCAAATTATTCACCATCTAGTTAAAGAAAAAGGCTACACATTAGAAGGAGCAAAAGAACAGCTGAAAATTTTAAATAAAAACTTTGAAGTAATCAAAAAATTAGAAAAAATAAAAACAACCCTTATTAATATTAAGGAAGAATTATAATAAATTATTTTTTTCTGAAAAATATATTAATTGGCACCCCATTAAATTCATAAATTTCACGAATCTTATTTTCCAAAAACCTTTTGTACGGATCCTTTACATACTGAGGTAAATTACAAAAAAAAGCGAATTGAGGATAAGACGAAGGTAATTGAGTGCAAAATTTAATTTTTACGTATTTTCCCTTATACGCTGGTGGAGGATTTTTTTGAATAATTGGTAATAAAGCATCGTTAAACTTTCTAGTAACAATATTGTTTTTCCTGTTTTTATAGACATCCATACCTGTTTCTATAGCTTTAAAAATTCTTTGCTTGGTTGTACTTGAAATAAAAACAATGGGCACATCAGTAAATGGCTCAATTTCTTTCCTAATGTTTTCTTCAATTAATTTAATAGTGTTCGTTTTTTTATCTACTAAATCCCATTTGTTTACTAGAATAACAATTCCCTTATTATTTCTTGCTGCTAGCCAAAATATATTTTTAACCTGTGAATCAAAAGATCTAGTAGCATCAAATAATATCAAACAAACATCAGAATTTTCAATTGTCTTAATAGACCTTACGACAGAGTAAAATTCAACATCATCACTAATTTTTGATTTTTTTCTAATACCCGCTGTATCAATTAGTTTAAAATCAAAACCAAATCTATTAAAATGAGTATCAATACTGTCTCTAGTTGTTCCTGCTATATCTGTGACAACATAACGGTCCTTACCCAGTAAGGCATTTATAAAAGAAGATTTCCCTGCATTGGGTCTTCCTACAACTGCAAATCCTGGAATATTATTTTCCTCATTTTTTGATTCTTCCGGAAAAAAACTAACTAATTCATCTAATAATTCTCCTGTTCCACTACCGCTAATAGCTGCAATATTAAATGATTTGTCAAATCCCAAACAATGAAATTCATTGGAATCCATTTGTCTTTTATGATTATCTACTTTATTAATGGCTAGGATAACCTGCTTGCTAGATTTGTGTAGCAATCTAGCAATTTCATTATCCATTGTATTGATTCCACTCTCCACATCCACTGCAAAAATAATGACATCCGATTCTTCAATAGCGATCATTACCTGATCATTTATTTCTTTTTCAAAATTATCATCACCTCCAAGCATATATCCCCCAGTATCTATAACAGTAAAATCTTTGCCATTCCAAAAAGAAAACCCATAATGTCTATCTCTTGTTACTCCACTTTCAGAATCAACTATGGCTTCTCTTTTTTGGATCAATCTGTTGAAAAGAGTAGATTTTCCAACATTAGGTCTTCCAACTATAGCAACTATAGAACTCATGGTATTTTATTTAAGGAGTGCAAATCTAATGTTTTAAATCAATTAAATCATTTTTGATTATAGCCGAATCTTTTGAGCTGTTTATCGCTTGATCTCCAATTCTTGTTAACTTTTACTTGAAGATCTAAAAAAATCTTTTTATTAAAAAAAACTTCCATGTCTATTCTTGCTTGTGTGCCTACTCTTTTAATTGCATCTCCTTTGTGACCAATAATAATTCCTTTTTGACTACTTCTTTCAACCATTATAATAGATCTGATTTTAATAATACTAGGCTCCTCTTCAAATGATTCAGTAATAACCTCTACAGAATATGGGATTTCTTTTTTAAAACAAATTAATATTTTTTCTCTGATAATTTCATTAACAAAAAATCTTTCAGGCTTATCGGTAATTTGATCTTTTGGAAAATAGGCAGGTCCTTCAGGCAAAATGTCAATCATTCTATTTTTTAATTCTTCAACATTGAACTTTTCTTTTGCTGAAATAGGCCATACTTCGGAATTAGGTAAAGCTTCTTTCCAATAAGTCATTTCTGTTTCTAATTTAGCTTGATCTATATTATCTATTTTATTTATTAGTAAGAAAAGAGGAATTTTAGTGGATTTTATTTTATTGAAAAGTTTTGAATCTTTAAGCTTATAATCTTTATATTCTACCATATAAAGTAGAATATCTGCATCTTCAAAAGTCATATTTACAAAGTCCATCATAGATTCATGTAACTTATGAGCTGGTTTTAAAATCCCGGGTGTGTCTGAAATTACCATCTGGTAATTTTCAGAATTAATAATTCCTAAAATTCTATGACGAGTTGTTTGAGCTTTGTGAGTAATTATAGAAAGCTTTTGGCCAACAAAAAGATTTGTCAAGGTAGATTTTCCAACATTGGGATTTCCAATTATATTAATGTAACCTGATTTATGCATTTAATAACAAAGGTAAGGTGCTTAATTATAATTGATATTACTTTTTTCTATAAA
>CESI01028857.1_pt1 | contig 20213 bp, 21 predicted proteins | sample 356301 | NCBI WGS metagenome assembly CESI01 (sample SAMEA2621423, study PRJEB7988) | marine metagenome | biome: marine biome (ENVO:00000447); feature: deep chlorophyll maximum layer (ENVO:xxxxxxxx); material: "saline water (ENVO:00002010), including plankton (ENVO:xxxxxxxx)" | depth 40 m | reverse complement strand
TTTTTTTTTACAGCAAACTTTTCTCACGGAAAACGAGTATACTTTTATGCGATTGGTTGATATTGATCAATAGCGTTGTTCGAGGCATTATAAATAAAAAAAGAGTTAAGTGATATACTTTAAAGTGGGAAATAATCTTATGAATAAAAAAGTTTACATGATTAATGGACCAAATTTGAATTTACTTGGGACCAGGCAACCGGAGATTTATGGGCATACAACGCTTAAAAATATTGAAGAAACTTGTGTTTCCATATCAAAAACATTGAACATTGATTTAGAACTCTCACAGTCAAATCATGAAGGAGAGTTAATAGAAATTATACAGAGTGCTAGGGATAAAGTCGAAGGAATTATAATAAACCCGGGTGCATTTAGTCATACTTCGGTAGCAATATTGGACGCGCTGAATGTTTATGAGGGTTTAGTTTTAGAAGTCCATATTTCTAACATCCATAAGAGAGAGGATTTCAGACACAAGTCGTTTGTATCACTGAGAGCTGATGGTGTTATTTGTGGTTTTGGAGTTTCTGGCTATGAAATTGCATTACGTCATATGGCGACGATATTAATTTAAGTCTGTACCTTAAAAACAAATTCACTGGAAAAAATTAGATGAGTTTATTTAATCAGTTGAAGGCACGCAGTGATAACAATGATCTAATTCGTGTTGGCATAATCGGGGTTGGGAAGTTTGGAACAATGTTTGCTTCCCAGGTTGTTAGGTTACCAGGGATTCATGTTGTTGGTGTGGCAGATTTAAATATTCAATCCTGTAAATCTAACTTAAAGTTAGCGGGCTGGAAGCCTGAGATGTATGACGCAAAGACGTTAGATAACGCATTAGAATCTGGTGCCACGTGTGTTTTAGAAAATTTTGTTAGTCTTGTTAACGAACCAAGGATCGATATTATTATCGAGTGCACTGGAAATCCTGTAAAGGCTGTTGATCACATACTTGCTGCATTTGAATCAGGAAAGCACGTGATTAGTGCTACCGTTGAAGCAGACGCTCTTTGTGGGCCAGCATTAGCGCGTAAAGCTATTGAATTTGGCGTAATTTATTCAATGGCTTACGGTGATCAGCCTGCAATGGTCTGTGAGTTAGTAGATTGGGCCCGGGTCTGCGGGTTTGATGTTATTGCTGCTGGTCGTGGTCACAAATGGCGTTCAGAATACCGTTCTTCTACACCGGATACAATTTGGGATTATTGGGGGTTAACTGAAGAACAAGCGAAGCGAGGTCGATTAAATCCTAAAATGTTTAACTCTTTTCTTGATGGAACCAAGCCAGCAATTGAATCGTCAGCTATATCGAATGCGACAGGTCTGCTAGCGCCCAGTAATGGATTAAACTACCCTTCTGGATCGATTGATCAAATTCCAATGCTTATGCGACCAATTAACGACGGTGGTATGTTGGAGGGATCTGGCTTTGTGGAGGTAATAAATAGCTTAGACGAAAATGGAGATATGATAGACTATGACATTAGGAAGGGAGTGTGGGTTACTTTAAAATCAGCAAACGATTATCAACGGAATTGTTTTGAAGAGTATAAGGTCCAAACTGATGATAGTGGTAAGTATTTTACGAGTTATAAGCGTTGGCATTTAATAGGACTAGAGCTTGGAATGTCTGTAGCTAATGTTGGCATAAGAAAAGAAGCTACTGGGGTGGCTAAGGAATTTCTATCAGATGTTGTGACTATTGCAAAAAGAGATTTACAAGTTGGTGAAGTTTTGGATGGAGAGGGTGGTTACACAGTATCGGGAGATATACGACCAAGTAATATTTCTGTTAAAAAAAATTATCTACCATTAGGTCTGACAGCTGGTGTAAAAATGCTTAGAGATGTTAAGGCTAATTCTATTTTGAGTTATGATGATATTTCTATTGAACATCAAACGAATGCATATAAACTCAGAAAGAGTTTGGAACAGTCCATATAAATGTAAATTTTTATCATAATTTCATAAAGGAGGGTACTACGTGTCAATAAATATTTCATCAGTAATTTCGAAGAGCAAAAAGGAACTAACAGAAATCTTTGAAGATTTACACGCAAACCCGGAGATTGGTTTTGAAGAAGAGCGAACATCAAAAATTGTAGCAGAGAAGTTGAAAAGTTTTGGTGTTGATGAGGTCCATACTGGAATAGCAAAAACAGGTGTGGTTGGTATCATTAGAGGTAAAGGTCAAGGTAATAGGAGAATTGGACTTAGAGCAGATATGGATGCGTTGCCAATTGATGAGATTTCTGGTGTGGCATATACCTCAAAAAACCCAGGCACTATGCATGCATGTGGTCATGATGGACATACGACTATGTTACTTGGAGCGGCAAAGCATTTAGCAGAAACACGAGAATTTGATGGAACAGCAGTTTTAATATTTCAACCTGCGGAAGAGGGCTTGGGTGGTGCTAGAGGGATGCTAGAAGAAGGCTTATTTAACCAATTTCCTTGTGATGAGGTTTTTGGGATGCACAACTCTCCTAATGGAAAGATTAATTCGGTGGATATTTGTAAGGGAGCTGCCATGGCAGGAGCTTCGTTTTTTGATATTACTGTAAAGGGTGTGGGAAGCCATGCAGCAATGCCTCAGCAATCAAAAGATTCGTTAGTAATTGCTTCTGCTTTAGTCGGACAAATACAAAGTATTGTAAGTAGGAATGTTCCACCTTTGGAAACATGCGTGATTTCTGTAACCCAAATTCATGCCGGCGCGGCTTATAATGTTGTTCCAGAAACGGCACACCTAGCAGGCACAATTCGATATTTTTCTGATAGTGTGTACGAAATGGTTGAAAATAGAATGAAAGATATTTGTGAGGGGTTTGGAAAGGCTTACGGCGTGAGTATTGATATTGATTTACGTAATATTTTTGATGTTCTCACAAATGATGATGATTTGTCAGACGAGTACATGAAAGCTGCTGCAGACATCGTGGGTTCTGAAAATATTGATGATAAGGCAGAACCGGCTACTGGTTCAGAAGATTTTGCTGATATGTTAAAAGTTGTGCCTGGAGCCTATTGCAGAGTAGGGCATGGTGGCACAATTCCACTTCATAACCCTAGTTTTGTTTTAGATCCAGAAGTTTTACCTATTGGAGCCTCAATAATGGCCAGAATTGTTGAGCGCCGCATTCCCTTGAATGAGTAAAGAAGTTTATATTTAGCATAAATTATAGATAGGGACACATTATGAGGCTTAAAGATAAAGTTGCAATTGTTACGGGTGGTGGTTCTGGATTTGGAATTGGGATCTGTGAAAAATTTTCTCAGGAAGGTGCTAGAGTTATAGTTGCTGATATTAACCTGAGTTCAGCAAAAGAGATTGCCAACGCTATAAATGGTACCGCTATTGAGGTGGATGTTTCAGATTCGAAAAGTATGAAAAGTTTTTCTGAAAAAGTTTTCTCTGAATTTGGTAAAATTGATATTCTGGTAAATAACGCAGGAGTTACCCACTTACCAGCACCTTTGGAGTCTGTAAGTGAGGAAGAATTTGATAGAGTTTTAAATGTTAACGTACGCTCAATTTACTTAGCAGCTAGAAATTTTGTACCACATATGAAATCGAATAAGTCTGGAGTGATATTAAATATGGCCTCAACGGCTGGGGTGTCGCCGCGACCGAATTTAAATTGGTATAACGCCTCTAAAGGCTGGGTAATAACGGCAACTAAAACAATGGCTGTGGAGTTAGCTCCGCACGGTGTTAGAGTTAATGCTCTAAACCCAGTGGCTGGAGAAACGCCATTACTCAAAGCTTTTATGGGTGAAGATACTCCTGAAATTCGTAAAAAATTCCTATCTACTATCCCTATTGGAAGATTTTCAACTCCTGAAGATTTGGGTAATGCCGCTTGTTATTTGTGCTCAGACGAAGCCAGTATGATAACAGGTATCGCTATGGAAGTTGATGGCGGTCGTTGCATCTAATGTAATTATTTTTTAAGTAAGCGCAGGTGTTTACTAGGGTATGCCTTTATTCCTAAAGGTGTAGAAACATTTGATAATTATGCAATTACTGAGATTGAATGTTATAATATCGTGTGGATAAGAAACTTGTGCTTACTTTATAATATGATATCTGTTGGGACTGTTTATTTTATCTGAGGTTATGTAATGAAAACGCGAATAACTGAACTTTTCAAAATTGATTACCCTATTATTCAAGGTGGGATGCATTTTGTGGGATTTGCAGAATTAGCTGCGGCAGTATCAAATGCTGGTGGATTAGGCATTTTAACTGCACTAACTCAAAAATCTCCAGAAGACCTCTCTAATGAAATCTCTAGATGTAAAGATCTGACAGATAAACCTATCGGAGTAAACTTAACCTTTTTGCCTGCTGTTTTTTCTCCCGATTATCCTAGCTATATTAAGGCTATAATTGATGGCGGAGTTCAAATTGTTGAAACTGCTGGGAGAAATCCACAAGAGCATTTACCTGCTCTAAAAGATGCTGGAATTAAAGTTATCCACAAATGTACATCTGTTCGACATGCATTAAAGGCGGAGGCAATTGGCTGTGATGCGGTGTCTGTTGATGGATTTGAGTGCGCGGGTCACCCAGGTGAGGATGATATACCAAATTTTATTTTATTACCTTTAGCGGCAGAAAAACTTAGTATACCGTTTGTCGCCTCTGGCGGAATGGCAGATGGACGAAGCTTAGTCAGCGCCCTTTCCTTAGGAGCAGATGGCATTAACATGGGAACCCGGTTTATGGTAACTAAAGAGGCTCCAATACATGAAAATGTAAAGAAAGCTATTATTGATGCTACTGAATTAGATACTAGATTAGTGATGCGCCCTTTAAGAAATACTGAAAGGGTTCTAATTAATCCATCTGTTCAAAAGGTTTTAGAGTTAGAGAATGAACTTGGAAGTGATCTTAAATTTGAGGATATCGCCGAAGAAGTTGTGGGAGTGTATCCCAAGGTTATGCTCGATGGCGAGGTAGACGCTGGAGCTTGGTCGTGCGGCATGGTAGCGGGGCTAATAAATGATACTCCAAGTTGTGATGAGCTTATTAAGAGCATTATTAGTGATGCTAATGAGATTATTTCGGGACGCCTGGCTAGGATGGTTAATTAATAGATATTATTAGGACTTTTCTACTTCGTGAACTTCTATAACATTACCATCAGGGTCGTAGAAGAACACTTGATGCCAACCATTCACAGCGGCATTGCCCCAATCTGAATACTTTATGCCTTTACGGTCAAGATGGGCCTTGAACTCTACAATATCATCAGTTCGGTAGGCTATATGGCCACGTTCTACAGGGTTGACGAATTGTTCAGTGTTAAATCCTGCCAGTTGGTCTTTCTGAGCTATATGAGTTTGTATTGTTCCATCAGTAATAAAAGCAACATCACCTTTGTAGCCTTTATTTTTCTCTAAGGTTGGCAGGTCGGCTGTCTTATCTTCACTAAGTTGAAGAACGTCTTTGTAGAATGCATCCATTCTTTCAATATTCTCAGTGCAAAGATTAATATGATGGAGTTTAAGTTTCATTATATTCCTCACTAAATTTTTTTATAAAAACAAATACTAATCTTTTAAAATTATCATATTAAAGTTCAGATAATGGCTTTTTCTAGTGTCATTGTTGCTACAGAACGTAACCTTTTCAAGGTAATTTTAATTTTTGGATTAGTTTGTTAATCAATACTGTGTTAATTTTCTTTATCAATTGTGTAAAGGAATTATAAAATGGTAGCTGAGTTTAATGGAGTACCTTATTTAATATTATACATAGTAATGATTGCTGGTTTTCTAATGTATACCTACCAGACGCTATTTACCACTGTCGATTGGTTAGCAAAATACGGTATTCATGAATCTGCTGTATTACCTACTAGAGTTTTGGGCTCATTCGTAGCTGCTATATCTTTGCTTGGTATATACTTCTTATTTGTAGGCTTGGGTGGAGCATGGATTTTCCTTGTCTATATATTTGTTCAGGCATGTATTTTGGTGGTAGCAGGCTATATCACTGTCACTAGCTCAAATGCAGCTACTTTGGATGGTGTTAAATATACTGCTGAGGGTTACATAGCGCCTTTATGTTTCGCTATTGTGTCTGCAATCTTGATCTACGGCCTTAGTGATAAAATCTATACTTAATTACAGGGTTAAAGTAAAAGTTAACTGGTGCGTAGTTGTCTATTAAACACGTGCGGGTTAACTTAAAAGCCTCTCGAGACCTCCTCGGAGTTAAAAGCGTTCAATCCACGGCCTAAGCTCTATTTCCCATGCCCAAGTGCTTCGGTGCTGTCGATGAAGTTCCATATAAGTTTTAGCTATTTGATCGGGATCAAGCAGATTATCATCTAAAGCCTGTCTTGTGTTGGATTTTATTCCACCATCGATTACAAAATGTCCGACATGAATATTTTTTGGATGAAGTTCTCGAGCTAGAGATTGGGCCAAGCCTCTAAGGCCAAACTTGCCCATTGCAAATACAGATGAGTTTGGAAATCCTTTAACTCCTGCAGATGCGCCTGTAAAAAAAATACTTCCACTCCCCCTTTTAAGCATCCGTTTAGCAGCTTGTTGTGCAACTAGGAAAGCTCCAAAACAAGTAATTTTTAATGCCTCAAGAGTTTTCTGGGCATCCAGGTCTTCAATTGGTCCTCGCACTCTGGCCGAGGGATTGTAAACAACTAAGTCAGGCGTGCCTAAGGTTTTATCAAGGTTTTCAAATAAATTAGACACTTCTTTAATTTCACTTGTGTCACAACTATGTAGAGTTGCATCTATATCTTTTGCTAAACCTTCTAGCTTTTCGATATTCCTTGCTGCTAGTGCAACAGACATATTATTTCCCGCGCACAACTTTGCTAGGGACGAACTAAGGCCATGTCCAGCACCTACGATTAAAACAGATTTTTTCATTATTGTTCCTTTGTGGCTATTCGTTAAAGTTAAATTAGTACAATTTACTAAAAATGAAAGAAACGATGTAATCAAAGTTAGTATTCTTTGTAAATTAGGATATAATTGAATTATAAATTTTGAACTCTATTTATCATAATTACAGTTGTTAATCTTTTGACAGACGGTAAAATAAAAAGGTAGTACTTATAGTAATTTTTTTTAGAAGGTAAGTAAGTTAAATGTTTAACAGGTTGATATTAGCTTTTCTTATTACTTGTTTTTTAAGTGTCTCAGCTCACGGCATGTCTCGGTTTTCTAGATTGCCAGATGGTAAGAGCAATATCTGTTCACTATTAAAGCTACATCGTGGTTGGATAAGGCCATTAAAAAAAGTTGAAAAAAAATGGGGTATTCCAGCCCATGTGCAACTTGCTACTATATGGAAAGAGAGTAGTTTTACTCGAAATGCTAAAACCTCTAGAACTAAACTTTTTGGTGTTATCCCATGGCACCGCAGATCTACTGCTCAGGGATATGCTCAGGCTTTAGACGGTACGTGGAATGAGTACAAAAAGGCGAATGGTAAAAGGTTTGCAAGCAGAAATAACTTTGCACATTCGGTAGACTTTATTGGTTGGTATATGAATAAAGCCAGTAAATCTTTGAATATATCAAAAAAGGATGCTTATAGACAGTACTTAGCTTATCATGAAGGGGTATCAGGTTATAAGAGGGGTAGTTATAACTCGAAGGGTTGGTTGGTTAATACAGCAAAGGCTGTTCAGGTACGTGCAAGCCTTTATGAAGGACAATTAAAGAAATGTCGTTATTTTTAACTACATAAAAAACTAAATATTTTTTAACTTGTTGCAATTAACAGCAAAACGGAAAAGTGCAATGAATCCTTATTTAACAAAAAATAAATTTATAAAAGGCTTTTTCTTAGATCAAGCAGTTACAAATTTATTTTCCACAGAGATGACACTGGAGTATTACAAAAAATATGAGCTAGCTTTGACTGAGATTGCAGAGAGGTTATCTTTAATTGATGCAAATTTAGCATTAGAAACCTGTGACGCAATAAAGACATTTCAACCTGATTTACAAAAAATTGAAGATTCCTTATTGGTAGATGGGCTCGCAATCCCTGAGTTTGTTAGACAGCTTAAGAGGCATGCTGGAGATAGGTTAAAGGATTGTATCCATTTAGGAGCTACTAGCCAAGATATTATGGATACAGCCTTGGTGCTGGCTATTAAAGACGCAAACAATATTATTGAGGGTAGGTTGAACAGTTTGTGTTGTGTCTTAGACTCAGTAATAACTAGTTTTGGTGAAAATGTAATCGATGGACGAACTAGAATGCAGAAAGCATTGTTGATCCAGGCTAAAGATCGAATAATAACTTGGAAAATGCCGCTAATTGGTTATTTGAATCGTTTAGTAGAAATTCGTTTAAATCTAGAGGTTGCTCAGGTTGGCGGTCCGGTTGGTACAAGGCAGTTTCCTCCTAACTTAGGAGAAAAGTTTGCAAGTGAGGTAGCCAATTCTTTAGGTTTAAGTGGTACTCAAAAGGCATGGCATACAATGAGGTCTAACTTAGCAGAATATGCTAACTTTTTAGCTTTGATAACCGGATCTTTGGGTAAAATAGGTTTAGATTTAAGCTTGATGTCTCAACAGGGCGTGGACGAGGTCACTTTTATGTTTGGTGGGTCCAGCTCTGCGATGGCCCATAAGAAGAACCCTGTATTGCCCGAGGTTCTAACCAGCTTAGCAGATTTTAATGCAGTTCAACTACCTGGAATGCATTTAGCTATGCTTCATGAACAAGAGCGCTCTGGACGAGCGTGGACCTTAGAGTGGATGATCCTTCCAGGTATGATTAATACTACAGCAAGGGCACTCTCGATTGCTTTAACAACCTTGGGCGGTATTTCTCATTTAGGAAAAGAAAGGCCATAGGCACTCTACTTAAAATGATAGTCACATTTACCTAAGGCCTAGTATCTCTCTTGCTTCACTACATGTAGCAGGGCGCCTATCATACTTGGAACATAATTCGACAGCCCTTCCTACCAAGGCAGCATTTGAAGGTGCTAAGGTGTCTTTATCTAATCTAACATTGTCTTCGAAACCTGTTCTGGTGTGTCCACCATTTGCGATGCACCACTCGTTAATAGTAAGTTGATGTTTTCCAATTCCTGCCGCACACCATTCCGCGTCTGGAAGTAGACGGTTTACTGTTTTAATATAGTAGTCAAATACATCTTTATCCACAGGCATTGCATTTTGTACTCCCATTACAAATTGAATATATAGCTTACCTGGAATTCTCCCATCTTTATTCATTATTGCAGCCTGATGAATGTGGCTAAGATCAAAGGCCTCTATCTCTGGTTTTACATCATGCGTTATCATTTCCCTAGCTAGCCAATCGACTAAATCTGGAGCATTTTGATAAACCCGGTTTGGAAAATTATTAGAACCAACTGTCAAAGACGCCATATCGGGTCTTAGGCTTAACATGCCACCCCGTTCTTTTTCTGCACCAGAACGCCCCCCAGTTGAAAACTGGACAATCAAACCATCGCAGTGTTTTTCCAGGCCCGCTTTTAGCAACGCAAACTTGTCTGGACTGGATGATGGGCTACCATCATCATTTCGAACATGACAGTGAGCTATCGCAGCACCCGCCTCAAAAGCTTCATGCGTACTTTCAATTTGTTCATTTATCGATATTGGGACCGAAGGATTATGCTCTTTTGTAGTTACAGAGCCAGTTATAGCTACACAGATTATACATGGATTACTCATTTTAACCTCTAAATATCAAAAAAAATTGTTTCTTGTGAACCTTGTAGATGTATATCAAATTTATATAACCCTTTTCTCTCCTTCAATGCTAGCAACGTTTGAGTTCGTTCGGATTCTACTATCCGGGTAAGGATTGGATCAGAGGAATTATCTTTTACTTCATCCGAAAAATAAACTCTGGTATGAAGGCCCACATTTATTCCACGAGCTACAATCCAAACAGTTATATGAGGAGCTTGCAAAATACCTTCTGCATTAGGAACACGGCCGGGTTTGACTGTTTCGAAGTTATATAAACCAGTTTTTAAATTCACAGCGCATCTTCCCCACCCAGAAAAATTTGGATCCGCTTGCCCTCTAATTTCTTTAGGTGAATTGTAAAGTCCCGCACTATCAGCTTGCCAGATTTCTATCATAGCGTCCTTAAGAGATTCTCCATTGCCATCAAAGATAGTCCCTTTAAGTGTTATCTCTTCACCTTTTATGGGGCCAAACTTCATTAATGACCCTAGGTCACTATTATAGAGGTCTTTAATACCAGTAAAATTCGGAGTGCATCCAATGTGCACATAAGGGCCCGCTGTTTGGGAAGGACTCTCTTTAAAATTATCTCTTATGTGTACCATATTACGAACCTTCAGGTTTATTTTCAAAAAATATTTGTTGATTGCCTCGTATAACGATATCAAACTTATATGCTAAGCTATCCATTGGAACAGTTTTTGTCATATCTAAAAAACCTGTTAGTCGCTCTACTGCTCTCGTTGATTTTAATGTAGAGACGATTGGACATTTTTGTATTAATGGATCACCTTCGAAGTACATTTGTGTTATAAGGCGCTGAGTAAATGCATCTCCAAAAATAGAGAAATGAATATGCGCAGGCCTCCAATCGTTAGGACCATTTGGCCATGGGTAGGGTCCAGGCATTATTGTGGAAAACTCGTAATTACCATTTTCATCGGTTAATGTCCGACCACAACCACTAAAGTTAGGATCAAGAGCAGCTAAGTAAGTTTCATTCATATGCCTATACCTTCCTCCTGAATTAGCTTGCCATATTTCGATAAGCGAATTTGGTATAGGGCGTTTATATTCATCAATAAGGCGCCCAAAGACAATAATTCGTGGACCGATTGCTGATTGTCCTTGTTTAGCGCTGTTATGTATTAGGTTATTATCGAGCTTACCTATCAAGTCATGTCCAAAGACTGGACCAGTTTCCTCACTTTGCGTTGCCGGGAAGGAAAGAAGCTTTGATTGTGGCGATCTGTAAATACTAGATTTATACGAAGGGCTTAACGCTTTTGGGTGCCATGCTCTGTCTCTCTTCAAGTAACTATCTATTTTACTTTGGACTTTCATTCCATATTGTCCATATCTTCAAAAACTTTTTTCGCAATCTTAAAGGCATGGTTTGCTTTGGGTACTCCTGCGTAAATAGCTACATGCATGAAAGCCTCTCGGATGTCATCCTTAGAAGCTCCAGTATTTGCAGTTGCTCTTACATGCATTGGTATTTCATCGAAATTTCCAGTCGCAGCTAGGAGTGCTAGTGTTATCATAGATCTCTCTCTAAGGCTAATTGCTTCATTTTTCCAAACAGTTCCCCAAGCGCTCTCTGTAATTAAATTTTGGAATGGTTCATCAAAGCTTGTTGTTTGCTCCAATGCTTTATCTACGTGTTTGTCACCTAGTACCTTCCGGCGGGTTAATATTCCATTATTGAGTTTATCTGGCATGAGCACCTCCTGGTATTCTTTATTTTACATTAGTTTTTTTTTTTACAAAGGGGAATATTAATAGTTTGAGTAAATATAGTTGTCTGAATAAATGCTACCTTTTTGAGTTCCAATTTTAATTAGGACTTTATTCTTACAAAAAATAAAGTTGTTTTTAAGCTGCAAGGGTGAGAACTGTTGGGATAAAGAAGATACTTGTCTTGAGCTTTTGATCTGCTAGCTTGATGATTAATTAATTTTATGCTTGGATTTACAGTTTAGCGTGAGTATTTTAATCAATTACTTTTAGTAGAAAGCCCCTATAAAATGGCGACTTGGATATGGGTAACTATAATTGCAGCGATATCTCAAAGTCTTCGAACGGCCCAACAAAAAAATTTAAAGCAGTCCTTGGGTGTTCTTGGTGCAAGTTACGTTAGGTTTTCCTATGCTATCCCTTTTGCGTGGGCGTGGATTGCTTTTTATTCGTTTTTTTATGATCAGCCGTTACCTTCAATAAATCTAGAATATATTTTTTGGATAACTATAGCAGGGATAATGCAAATTATTTTTACAGTGCTCCTTATTACGTTATTTTCACACAGGTCTTTTGCTGCTGGTATAGCTTTTTCAAAAACAGAAGTACTTATGGCTGCGATATTTGAGGCAATGATACTAGGATATTTTGTTAGCTTTGAGGTAGGTTTTGCAATCTTATTAGGAGTTTTAGCTGTATTCTTATTAACCTTGTCTAAAAGTGAGATTAGTTTGTCAAATTTGTTGAGTGCTTTATGGACACGTCAAACAGCACTTGGACTAGGTAGTGGTGCTTTCCTTGGTTTTTGTACTGTAGCTTTTCGAGCTGCCACTGATTCTTTAGAAGGATCAGATTTGTTGATGAAAGCTAGTATGACTGGGGGAGTGGCTGTACTAATTCAATCCGTAATAATGGGTTTATGGCTGTGGTTCAAAGCGAGAGTAGAATTAATTAATAGCTTTAAGGCTTGGCGTCGGGCATATTTAGTTGGTTTTTTTGGCGCCGTAACCACTGCTTGTTGGTTTTATGCATTTTCTGCAAATGCGGTTGCTCCAGTTAGAGCACTAGGTCAAATTGAGTTACTGATAGCATTGGGTATTTCTTTTTTCTTTTTCAAAGAACGACCCAGTAAAAAAGAGATTTTTGCTGTCAGTTTGCTAACTATCTCCATTATGATTGTCTTGTTAAGAGCATGATCTAAGTTTTTTGAAGCTATTATATTTTTTTAGAGTGCACCCTGTTTTTTCACTAGTACTTTTAACAATTATCGTATAGTGAGATTATTCGTATAGATACTACCCAGGGAGGGATGAAATGTTTAAAAACTTTAAGATAATTACGGCTATGGCTTTCGCAGTAGTTGCGGCAGGATTTTCCAGTTCTGCAAATGCTGGTGTTGAAGGTGATACTATTACACTTGGATCGGCGCTATCGCTGACAGGAAAGTATGCAACTAATGGGTTACACACTCAAAGAGGTTACGATTTTGCTGTTGATAGAATAAATTCTACAGGCGGAGTTATGGTCGGTGGTAAAAGTTATAAATTAACTGTTAAATATTATGATGACGAGTCAACTCCTGCTAGGGGAGCACAACTTGCAGAACGCTTAATTCAACAAGACGGCGTTGAGTTTATGTTAGGACCTTATAGTTCTGGTATGACAAAAGCTATAGCTCCAGTTTCTGAAAAATTTGGTGTTCCAATGATCGAAGCGGAAGGTGCTTCAAGATCGTTGTTTACTCAGGGTTACAAGTACTTATTTGCTGTTCTTTCTACTACTGATTTATATCTACCTGGCGCGTTAAATTTTGCTGCTGATCAAAAGAAAAGTATAGGCAAACCCGCAAGTGATGCAAGAGTTGCAATGGCTTTCGAAGGTGACCCGTTTTCAATGGATATCAGGGCTGGATTAGTGGAAATGATCAAAGATTACGGCATGAAGCTTGTGATTGATGATCAACTTCCTGCTGATTTATCAGATATGTCTACTACTTTGACTAAAGTGAAAGCACTAAAGCCGGACATTCTGATTATTTCAGGACATTCGAAAGGGGCTGCGACAGCTGCTAGGCAAATTGATGAGATGAAAATTAATGTTCCAATCATTGCCATGACGCATTGTGAAGCAGCAAAGGTTCATGAGAAGTTTCCAAATGCCGCTACAGGGTTTCTTTGCCCTACGCAATGGGTTCCAGGTATAGACAAGAAAGATGCTATGTTCGGTTCTGCGGCTGATTGGAATGCAGACTTTAAAGCTGCTCATCCTAGCTACTCTTCTGTTCCTTACCAATCAGCGCAGGCTTCTGCTGCTGTTTACGTTTGGAAAGAAGCTTTCGAGGCAGCTAATAGCTTTGATAAGAAAGCAGTTAGAGATGCTATAGCTGGTGTCGAAATGCAGACTTTCTACGGTGATGTGAAATTTGGTCCAGATGGAAATAACGTTGCAAAACCAATGTTCTTAAGGCAAATCGGATCTGATGGATCTTATAACCTAGTATCCTCGTTTTCGGATCTAACCTACCCAAGAAACGTTAGTTACTAACTTTTGGGAAAAGAAATAGAAGGGAAGGTTAAATCCTTCCCTTCGCTTTATTTACTGGATTAAAAAATGTTCGATAATCTCCAACTTTTATTTGTTTGGGCTCCAATTATTAATGTTCAAGTGATTTTGGACGGTATTTTTGTAGGAGCTGTTTTTGCTCTTTGCGCTTATGGTCTTGCTCTTGTTTGGGGGGTAATGAACATTAAAAATTTAGCACAGGGTGACTTTGTAATTCTGGGGGGATATTTAGCCCTAGTTCTACATTCATGGAACCTACCACTACCTGTAATCTTAGTAATTGTTACAATTGTTATGTTTGTGTATGGCTGGAGTATTTATGCGCTAATTATAAGACGAATAGTTGATAAGGACATGTTTGTGTCACTTCTAGCAACGTTCGGATTATCATTATTGATGCAACAAGCAATGAACTTATATTTTGGTCCTGAAGTACAAACCATAGACATGAAATTACCCGTCATCGATGCTTTTGATAATATGGTGACAATTCCATATTCAAAAATTATTTCGCTGGCTCTAGCAGGAATTATCACAGCTGCAGTAGTTATATTTATGAAAAAATCTAGGACTGGTCAGGCTATTAGAGCAACGGCTCAAGATGCTCGAGCAGCTAGGGTATTAGGAATTGATACTGACCGGGTTTATGCGTTCACATTTGCATTTAACTCTGCTTTGTGTGGAGCTGCAGGAGTTCTTGTATCTGTAATTTGGGTCATTCAACCTTTCTACGGGATTACTTATTCGGTAAGAACTTTTGCAATTGTTACTGCTGCAGGTTTAGGAAATTTACCTGGAGTTATTAGTGCTGCCTTTGGAATAGGTTTATTTGAAAAATATACTGGTATGATCGTTGGTACCGCTTATGAAGTTGCAGCTCCAGTAATGATTTTGTTGCTTGTTTTAATTATCCGACAAATTAATATGAAGCGAAATAGACAGGTAGTTCGATGATGCGTAGGAGTACTTTTATAACTTATGCCGGTCTAGGACTTTTTGGAATATTAGGACCTATACTTTTCCCCGCTTATACATTGTCTATTGCTTATCTTTGGATGATGGTTCTGATGGCATCGACCTGGGATATTTTAGGCGGCCAAATGGGTTATAACTCATTGGGAAATATTACATTTTTTGGTGTAGGTATGTATGTATCTGCGATTATTCAAATAGCTATATTTTACGAGCCTGGCGTTAGAGAATATACCTCTGCAATGGGAGCAATAAAGCCTGAATTTACTGACCAACAATACTACTGGGGTATATTTTTAGGAATTTTTGGGGGAGCGATAGCAGCTCTTGCATTGTCGTTAATTTTCAGCACATTTATGTTTGGGCTCAGAGGCCCTTATTTTGCTATAGGTTCACTCGGATTAGCAATAGCTGCAGCTGAAATAACAGTAACTATTAACTATGTTGGTGGGGCATCCGGAATTTCTATGCCAATGTTTCCTGGTGATATAGAATTCCGATCAGTATTTTTCTATATATTATGTTTCATACTAGCCGTGCTAGCACATCTTGTAATTCGAGGGATGCTGTCAACACAATTTGGTCTAGCTATAAATGCAATCCGTGATGACGAAGACAAGGCGGAAGCGATGGGACTTCCCACTCTGATTTATAAACAAATCGGTTGGGGTGTGACCGCAGTTTTTATGGGGGCCATCGGTGCAGTTGCAGGAAATATGGCGGGTTTTATTGATAAAGAGGTGGCCTACCCTGTGCCAACTTTTGGTATCTTTATGGTTGCCATGGTTCTTCTTGGGGGCAAGGGAACGTTATGGGGGCCCGTACTTGGGGCAATCATTTTTCATATAGTAAAAGAGACAACCTGGACTTATTTGCTAGGTTGGCAATGGGTTACTTTGGGTTTGATTTTGATTATAAATATTGTTTACTTTCAGCAAGGTATAATGGGTTGGCTCCAATCTAAATATCCCGAAATGTTTGGTATTGTTGTAGACCAATCAAATATTAATCAAGAAAAAAAAGAAAGTTAATGAAGCATGAATGATATTATTAAAGTTACTAATGTTTCAAAAGCTTATGGAGGTGTTAAAGCTAATGTGGACATTTCTTTTAAAGTAAAAAAAGGATCAATAACGGGGCTTATTGGTCCAAATGGGTGTGGAAAAACTACGCTTTTTAATTCAATCGTCGGTTATCACCCTATTGATGAGGGTTCGATTGAATTTGATGGTAATGAAATATCTCATCTGCGAGTTGGCGATATTGCAAGATTGGGGATGCTTCGAACATTTCAACAAACAAAAATTTATACTAAAATGAATTGTGTTGATAATATGCAAATCTCTGTTTCGCATCGCAGAAATTCAAAAAATGGTATCTTTGCTAGTAGGAAAGGTGAAATTAGGGAGAGGGCTGAAGACTTACTCGAGTTTGTTGGCTTGTATTCAAAAAGAAATCTTATTTCTGGGGATCTTTCCTTTGGACAACAAAAATTACTTGAATTTGCTATGGCGCTTATGAATGAGCCTAAAGTTTTACTTTTAGATGAGCCGACAGCTGGGATTAATCCAACATTAATTAATGGTCTAATTGATAGATTAGGGAGAGCAAATGAGGAACTTGGAATAACATTATGTGTGATAGAACATAATATGCGAGTTATAATGAACCTTGCTTCTCATATTTATTGTCTTTCAAACGGAAAAATGCTGGCTGAGGGAAAACCCTCTGAGCTTCAGAATGATCAACGGGTAATTGACGCGTATTTAGGGGGTCACTAATGAGTGAAAAAAAGCCGAACAAAGGACAGAAATCAAGAAAAGGTGTAAGTGGTTATGGTATTGGTGGTGTTGACGTTGTCATGTCAGTTGATCAAGTTGCTAAAGAGGCGGCCTCTATGTCTGATGCGGCACCCTCTTCGGACGCTTTAGGAAAGCTTGTAGAAAATAATCCTTACCTAACAATAAATGATCTAAGAGCTGGTTATGGAAAGATGGAAATCTTACATGATTTTAATTTGCAGATAGGTAAAGGGCAATCTTTATGTTTAATAGGCCCAAACGGAGCTGGTAAGTCTACGGTTCTTCATTCAATCTTTGGGTTTACCAATATTTTTTCGGGATCAATCGTTGTCGATGGTCTGGATGTGACTTCCCTAACACCATCACAGAAACTTTCAAAAGCTGGAATAGCTTATATACTCCAGGATAAATCTGTTTTCCCACAAATGACTGTCGAAGAAAATTTACTCATGGGTGGGTTTCTTAAAGGTCGCCCAGCAGAAGCGAAGCAAGCTGCTGATATGGTATTTGATAAGTATAAACGTTTAGCAGATCGAAGAGATAAACCTGCTGGTGTTTTATCGGGTGGAGAACGGCGTCTCTTGGAAATTTCTCGTGCACTTGTAATGCAACCAGAAGTTTTACTTGTAGATGAGCCTTCAATTGGTTTGGAACCACGGTTTATTGATATGGTTTTTGAAATCTTAGAAGATCTTCAAAAGAAAGATGGTAAAACAATAATTATGGTTGAGCAAAATGCAAAAAAAGGTCTAGCCTTTGCGGATATCGGTTATGTTCTTGTCTCGGGTGAAACTGCTATAGCAGATACAGGGGACAATCTTTTAAAAAATCCAGATGTAGGAAGACTATTTTTAGGCGGCTGATAGAAATAAAAATTTAAATACTTTAAGTTCTCTTAATCATTTCTTTTAGAATCTTCTGCTAAGTATGTCTAAGTAATTTCTATTGTATAGTTGTTATAGATCGGGTTACTCTTAGCTAAGGCTATATAGTAATGGGTGCATATTTGATCTCTTTTCATCATCCTACAAGGCTGTTAATTGCAATATGCATTTGCTGTGTTACGTCTATGATTGGAATAACCCTATGGCCAGTGTTTCTTGTTCAACTCAGGGATGTTTGGGAGTTAAGTAATTCACAAATAGGGTGGATAAGTGGTGCTTATTTCGTTGGTTATGTTGTTGCAACTCCTTTACTCGTCGGTCTAACTGATTTTTTGGATTCTAGGTTAATATTTATAAGTGGTTGTGTGTCTAGCTTTTTAGGCTGTATTGGGTTTGCTTTTTTAGCAAATAATTTTTTATCTGCGGCAATCACTTACACACTAGTAGGAGCTGGTTTGGCTGGAACATATATGCCGGGATTACAAATTTTAAATGCACGTTTAAACGATGATTTTCGTGTAAAGGCTGTTCCATGGTACACTTCAAGTTTTGGGTTGGGTGCAGGAGTATCATTTCTTATTATGGGGTATTTGTTAGCTTACTCAAATTATACCGTAGCCGCATCTTTAGGAGCAATTGGAGCCTTAGCCTCGGGTATTTATGTTTATTTTTTTGTATCACCAGTGAGTCCAACATTAAGTTTACATAAAGGTGCTAACCGCCACCCACTTGATTTGCGTCCGGCGTTTAGAAAACCGAAAGCTATGGGATACATCTTTGCCTATTCGGCTCATACTTACGAGCTATTTGCATTTAGATCTTGGAGCTTTGCACTTTTTGTCTTTTTAGGTGATCGAGCTGAATCGACTCTAAGTTTTTCTCAGATTGCAACTATTTTTGCTTTTTTGACAGTCTTAGGCATGGTGGCATCTACTACAGGAGCAAAGCTATGCTTAATGTTTGGTCGACATCGAAGTATTTCCTGGATAGGGAGCTTTACTGCGCTTTTGGCTGTTGCATGCTCTCTTCTCATTTCTGCACCGCTGTGGATCTCCTTGGGAATATTATGTGTTTACAATGTAGCAATAATGTTTGATTCTGGGGGCTTGACTGCTGGTACTGTTTCCGTGTCTGATCCGGAAGATCGCGGTGCTTTATTAGCAGTACATTCGATGATTGGTTTTGCAGGAGGCGCAATTGGTGCTCCTGTGATAGGGTATGCTTTAGACATAGCGGGAGGTGAAGAAAATTTACTTGCTTGGTCACTTGCTCTACTACTGATGGGCGTTGGTTCCTTGTTGGTTTCTATCATACAATCTCGAATTTGGAGATATAATCATTGAGTCAATTTTTTTTTAAAATATTTAAAATCTCACTTTAATTGAATTTTTTTATTGATTTTAGATAAAATTTACCATTTGATAAAAAAATAACTTTTTAATTAACTAAAAAAAAATTGAGAGAGAGTTTAAATGCCAAATACTGTATCATCTCCGGGCGTTTTGTCTGGTAGGCTTCCCGCCTCAAAAGTAACTAAAAACTTTTCTGACCTACATGAACCGTTTCGCAATCACGAAGCATCTGTAGCTGCTGATAGATGTTATTTCTGTTATGATGCACCTTGTATAACAGCATGTCCAACAGCGATTGATATACCGCTTTTTATCCGACAGATCCAAACAAATACTATTGATGCAGCGGCTAAAACCATTTTTGAACAAAACATACTTGGTGGTATGTGTGCACGAGTTTGTCCAACAGAGACGTTATGTGAGGAGTCATGTGTACGAGAGGTTGCTGAAGGGAAACCTGTTGAAATTGGTCGCTTACAGCGTTTTGCAACTGACTCTTTAATGAAATCAGGAATCCACCCATTTTCGAGGGAAAATAGTACAGGAAAAAAGATTGCTGTAATAGGAGCTGGTCCCGCTGGGCTCGCTTGCGCACATAGGCTTGCTATGTATGGGCATGATGTAATCATTTATGACTCTAAAGAAAAGGCTGGTGGCCTGAATGAATTTGGGATCGCAGCGTATAAATCTACGGATGAATTTGCGGCAAAAGAGGTGGAGTGGTTATTAGAGATTGGTGGAATTGATCTTCAGTTAGGATTTGAGTTAGGAAAAAATATTCATTTGAATGAACTAGTAAAGCAGTTTGATTCTGTTTTTCTTGGGCTTGGTTTGGGTGCAGTTAATAATTTACGAGTTAATGGAGATGATTTAGAGAATGTTTCGGATGCTGTTCAGTTCATATCAGGACTTAGACAGTCAGATGACTTAACGAGTTTGGAAGTCGGTAGAGAAGTATTAGTCATAGGTGGAGGTATGACAGCAGTTGATGCGGCAGTTCAATCGAAATTACTAGGCGCTGAGACCGTTACAATAGCGTACCGTAGATCTAAGGATAAAATGGGGGCATCAACTTTTGAACAAGAGCTTGCGACATCAAATGGAGTGGTTATCCGAGAAAACCTTAATCCTAAAAGTATAATTGGTAATGGTAAAGTTTCGTCAGTTGA
>CESI01028654.1_pt1 | contig 20249 bp, 14 predicted proteins | sample 356301 | NCBI WGS metagenome assembly CESI01 (sample SAMEA2621423, study PRJEB7988) | marine metagenome | biome: marine biome (ENVO:00000447); feature: deep chlorophyll maximum layer (ENVO:xxxxxxxx); material: "saline water (ENVO:00002010), including plankton (ENVO:xxxxxxxx)" | depth 40 m | reverse complement strand
GCGCCTGCTTTGCAGCGCCAATTGTCTGATATAGAAAGCTACATAGATCAGCAGGGTTTCGTAGACGATGAAGAGCTAAGTCGAGACATAAACGGGTTGGGTGTAGATTTGGCTGTGTTGCAGGCTTTGGAGCTTCGGCTGCTGGCGCAAAGCCAAAGCCAAATCCAAAACCAAGCTGAATCTGGAGTAAAAACACTGTCCCCGCTGATTTTGCAAATCTGCGGGGACAAAATTAGAGCGAAATTAGGTGCTCTACAAATCGCGAGCTTCGGGTATTATGCTCTCCCGGATTTTGATGCACGCTTGTTTGATAACGAGGGTCCACTCTATCCTCAAGCGCACTTACTTGAACAAAACGCCTCAAGTCTTGTTGGACAAGGGTTGGTTGGTTTAGGTGGCGGGCGCGAGGAGTTCGAGCTAAGGGACGTTTTGGCCGGCACTGAATTAGGATTGAACGACACTTCTGAAGAAAATAGGTAATCTTAGATCTTTAGTCTAGGACCACCATGATTCCAGAACGTGGCCATTGACTCTCGCATACATGGGTCGGTGATGGTAAAGAGCGAGTTAATAGAACTCATTGAGAAAATTTAGATCTCAGACAAATGGAGTTATAGAAATAAATATTTCTAGGCTCGTAACGAAAATAGTTTTGCTAAAACAAAAGGGGTAGGTTGATGGATTTTTCCTTCACAGAAGAACAGACATTGTTACAAGAAAGCATTGAACGATTTATTCAGAACGATTACAGCTTTGACGATCGTCAAAAAGCAGTTGGCTCTGAGCAAGGTTACAGCGAGCAAAACTGGCAGACTTTTGCTGAATTAGGTTGGTTGGGCGTTGGTTTCAGCGAAGCTGACGGCGGCTTTGGCGGCGGTGCAGTAGAATGCATGTTAATGATGGAGCAATTTGGTTACGGCTTAGTGATCGAGCCGATGCTCGGTACCGTTATTCTAGCCGGTGGCGCAATCAAGCACGGTGGCAGCGAAGCGCTTAAAACTAAGTATCTTCCCAGCATTATAGATGGCAGTGCGCAAAGCGCGTTGGCTTATGCAGAACCACAAGCACGTTTTAACCTAGCTGATGTAACAACCACTGCAACCGCAGACGGTGATGGCTTTGTTATCAACGGTCACAAAGCAGTTGTACTTAATGGCCCAAGCGCAGATTTTGTTGTAGTCAGTGCTCGCACCTCTGGTGATCAGCGCGACCAAGATGGTATTACTTTATTTGTAGTAGACACCAAGATAGCTGGTCTTTCTCGCAGAGACTACCCAACAGTAGACGCGTTCCGCGCCTCTGAAATTACCTTTGATAATGTCAAAGTCGAAGCAGACAGCGTGGTTGGTGAAATAGGCCAAGGTTTTGCTGCACTAGAGCACGCAATTGACGACGGCATTCTTGCAGTTGGCGCAGAAGCAGTTGGCTGCATGGAAAAGCTCTACAAAGAAACTGTTGAGTACTGCAAGCAGCGCGAGCAGTTCGGTCAGGCAATTGGTAAATTCCAAGTCCTACAGCACCGTATGGTTGATATGTTCATGGAGCATGAGCAATCTAAGTCGCTAATGTTCATGGCAGGCATGCGTATCGACGAAGGCTATGGCCCTGAAGCCCAAAAAGCGATCAGCGCGTTTAAAGTTCAAATTGGTAAGTCTGGCAAGTTTGTTGGCCAAAACGCAGTGCAATTGCACGGCGGCATGGGCATGACCGAAGAACTGAGCATTGGACATTACTTCAAGCGTTTGACTATTATCGAGACACTATTTGGCAATGTAGACTTTCATTTGAAGCGTTTCGGTAGCCTATAACTCTTACTCTTTTAGAGGTTAGTTAGAAGAAAGCATAAATCGGTGAGCGACTGCTCACCTGATTTAAAAACCGCTTTAGCTAAGAGCCTTTGAGTAAATCGGAAGATGGCCAAAAAAGATCCAAAAAAATTAAAGAAAAGACCAAAAGAGATAAAAAGATACCGTGAGGGGGTCATATGGCACGTTGGGATACAAGTGAAGGGCTAACTATCCCTGACTGGTTTTGGCAGGCAGTAGACACTGAAGCCGAGTCGCGCACTGTCGAAGTAGAAGAGTGCGATGTTGCTTACCGGTTTTACCCATCTCCGGGTAAGCCAGGTCTCCTCCTTATACACGGCATGAACGCGCACTCCAGATGGTGGGATTTTATCGCCCCACAACTGCTAGACAGATATGAAGTTGCCGCTATGGACCTTACCGGAATGGGCGACTCTGACTATCGGTACGAATATTCCAGCTCAACCTACGCCAAAGAAATAGTCGCTGTAATGGATGACGCAGGTTTTGATACCAATGCTCTTATCGTTGCCCATAGTTTTGGCGGCTATATGTCGGTGAAGGCCGTTAACTTATATCCAGAGCGATTTGGCGGTTTAGTGCTGGTAGATTCAGGTATTCGTCATCCGGACGAACCCATTCCAGATCCACCAAAAATGGGCGGCGCCACAGGCAAGATCTACCCGGACCGCGAGTCCGCGTTGATGCGTTTTCGTCTGCAGCCGCCTCAGCCTTGTGAGAACGAATATATATTGCAGTACATTGCGAAGAATTCTTTGATGCGCGACGAAGACGGCTGGGCGTGGAAGTTTGACGAAGATCTGCTTACCACGCTGACTGATGTGGAACGCAAGCCAGAGGACTTTCAGGCCATTAAGATTCCACTCGCATTGATCTATGGTGCGCAGAGTAATTTGTTTTCTCGACAGACCTTGTCCTACATGCAGGAAATAATCCCCCAAGATTTCCCGGTGCGAGAAATTGCAGATGCCCAGCATCACTTGTTTCTGGATCAGCCCTTAGCGTTCGTTGAAGCGCTTGGCGAAATTTGCGCAGAGTTAGCGACTAAATCTTAGCGCGTAACGTGAGTTTGATTATTATGACTGTTATTCGTACTAGTACTGGCTCTGATACTCGCGCCCGTTCCAGAACCCGTTTTCTTGATCTTTTCAGTATTCCCTATGACTTGATCTGGAGCCAAAACTGGCGCTAAGACTAGATCAGCAGGTCCTGTTCCACCTATTTATCTCTCTAGCTTTTAAGTCTCTACTTTTCAGGTTCAAGGGTAATGGTAAACGCCTTGTGCGCTTCCACTCTGGCTCTTGAATAAACCATAGGCAGATGATTGTCTGTGGCCCAGTTCTTCAATATGTTGTCATAGTAGGGCGAAGCCGGGTTGCCAGACTGTCCCGGCGCGTTGGTCATTTTCGCTTCATCCCAATTACCCACATCTACTACCATTCTAAAAGAAGCACCGCTCTTAACCAAAAAGTTATCTGGATTATAGCCGGTATTGTTGGTGGTGTTTTCGCTGCCACCACGCGCGTACTCTGGAATGGTCATTTGCGCTTTCAGTTCCCCCGTAGCCATTGACAGTAATGGGTGCGAGAACTTAATTTTGTGTAAGTCTCCCCACTGCCAATCACTAGGCTGATCGCCCAAAAGGTTCTTGGTTTCGTTCCATGCAGCGTCCAACGTGCTGGAAGCAATGTTTTGACCTTGCTCAGTTGTCAGCATTTTCAGCACAGTCTGGGTGTCTATCCTAGGGCTGGCAGCACCAGGGTTTTTCGATAGCGTTCCGCCTAGGGCTGGCCCAAGATGACGGTAATACCAAACATTCCATAGCGCTGCAGCAGCGCTGTCTGTGGTGAGTCTATGATCCCAGCCAGCCAATAGCTGTGATTGTTCGACCTTGCGCGACAAAAGCGTGGGAACTTGCGCAAGCACAGAGCGAGCAAAAACCGATTCATAGTCTCTTTGCAGAGCTAAAGAATCTTCCATAGAATGCTTGTCATCCGATTCAAGTGCTTCCCACAGACGGCGGTAGCGCCAAGGCGCAGACCATTCAAAGCCCACCTTATAAGTTTCAATTGGGTAGTCGTTAGGAAGGCTCATAGCGTTAGCCGTGCCGCTGAAACCACGCTCAGGGTTATATTCCTCAGGCAACACATCCATGTCGAAGTAACCGTCCCACTCATAGCTGCCGTCACCTGGCACGGGGAATAACCCATCCCAATTGTCGCGTTTAGGGAATCTGCCTGCAGGCTTGTAGCCAATATTACCATCAGTGTCTGCGTAGACCTGATTCTCAGATGGCGCACCCCAGCGATTCAACGCGGCAATAAATTCGCGGAAGTTTTTAGCGCGCATATACTCAATGCTGCCAAAATAGGGAGACATACCCGGTTCCAACCAAGCAGCGCGCACGGCAAAAGCATGTTTTTTGGTTTCACTAACAATAGGACCGTGACGACTGAACAACAGCTCCACAATCTGGCTAGGCGAGCCCTTAACCTTGATGACTTCAGTAACTGTAGTAAAAGGCTCAATATCGTTTTGATATCGATAGCCATTCTTGGCCTTACGATAAACGTAAAGGTCTTCTTGGTCGATTGGGAAAATAGTCAAACCAAATGCGATGCGCTCATTGTGACCAATAGAAATGCCTGGCAATGCAGGTTCACCTGCTCCGATGACATCAATGCCCGGGCCATTGAGGTGCGCGATATAACGTAGCGAAGGCACTGCGTGACCGCGGTGTGGATCGTCCGCTAAAATAGGTCTGCCGGTCGTGGTGCGGCCGCCAGTAACCACCCAGTTGTTACTACCCACATCTAGCCTATGCGCATCAACCACAGCCTGAGCTAAAGTCTGCTGCTTGTCGCTAGGTGGGAATTTAACCGGTGCTTTCGCCAGCAGGTAGTTGTCCAAAACATCATCAGGAATCACACAAGGATCTAAACCATGTGGCACCTTAGTCTCCCAAGACGGCTCCAGTACCTTCCATTGAGCGGCTTCTTCCAATTGATCTTTACAGGCCAACCTAGCGCGCCAAACCTCAGTGACCACGTTACGCCACAAACCATTGCTGCGAATACGCACAACATCTTCAGGCTGCCAAATAGATGGGACATAAGCCAACAAGGTAAACTCAGGAGGCATCAGATCAGGGTTTTGCTGAGCCACTTTAACGAAAGCGTTTATACCCGCAACGAAAGATTCCGTAATACGCTTGGCATCGTTGCCATAAGCCAGCCACTCGCTGTACATATCCTTACGGTAAAGAAACATACGCGCGGCTTTATCTTGAGCTACATAATTAGCTCCAAACACTTCAGACAACTGACCCAAACCGCGACGACGCCATGTATCTATCTGCCAAAGACGATCCCGCGCAGCATTAAAGCCCTGTGTAAAAAATACATCGTAGTGATCGTTAGCGTATATGTGCGGCACACCCCATTCATCCACAATGATCTCGGCGGGTAGTGATAGCCCAGCAACCTTGTAGGTTGAATCCGCAGTCAAAGGATTAGGCTGCTTGTCTACAGCAGCGGCACTCATACAAAATAGCGAAAGGGATAAAGCAAAGTTATTGAGATAACGACTCATGGATCTCTTTAGACCAAGTGACTAATAAGAGGGAAATGGTAGCAAAATGGGGCCTAAGAGGGTGGGGTATTCGTGGTTATTGATAAAAGTGCTAAGGCTGCTCCGATGATTTTATGGCCTCTGATCAGCTAACAATCAACGTTTGTGAATAAAATGTTGACGGTTGCGTAAGTATGCGTGGTCTCAAAAAAAAGCGTGCGCAGCATGGAGCTGTTCACTTTTTCAAGCCTGGCAGAGTGCGAGATTTACCGCGGTAAGGCTGTTACTGATCCAGAGTGCCAAGGGCCAATGGAAGACTATAACGAGACTAAATGTTTTCTTAGTTTTGAACGCGAAATGCATAGAGCTCTGAATTGGCGATTTATTGGCTTTGCAGCGATTGGTTCGCTTGGCGTTTATTTTTTGTTTACAGCCGCAGTGCAATCAAAAGGGTATCGCGTTAATGCGATCTCTATATTCACGATGTTTGCGCTACTGCTTCTAGCAATAGTTGATATTTGGGTTCCTAATATTTGTGGCTGTCGCAGTGCTGTTCTGCCGGATAGCGAGATAGTTGGATGCCAAAATGCTGCCGCTAATTGGTCAAAAAAAACCCTCGTAGAAATTTCCTTGAGGGCTTTTTTAATTGCGCTTGATTAAGTCGGACTCAATCTAACGCTTTTGACCTAGTACTAATCCCAAGTCAGTGCGCCACCTGTTTGGTAATCCGTTACTCGGGTTTCAAAAAAGTTTTTCTCTTTCTTTAAATCCATTATTTCAGACATCCATGGGAATGGATTTTTCACACCTGGGAATTGCTCCGCTAGTCCAATTTGTGCCAATCGTCGATTAGCAATGAACTGTAAGTACTCTTCCATCATGTTAGCGTTCATACCCAATACACCACGTGGCATCGTGTCGCGTGCGTAGGCTACTTCGTGTGTTGTGCCTTCCAAGATCATGTTGCGTGCAGATTCTTGCATTTCTTGATCCCACAACTCTGGGTTTTCTAGCTTAATCTGGTTGATCACGTCGATGCCGAAGTTCACGTGCATTGACTCGTCGCGCAATATGTATTGAAACTGCTCTGATGTGCCTGTCATCTTGTTGCGGCGACCCATAGATAGTATCTGGGTGAAACCACAGTAGAAAAAGATTCCTTCTAATACACAGTAGTAAGCGATCAGGTTTTTCAGCAGTGCTTTATCGGTTTCTAATGTGCCGGTGTTGAAGCCCGGCTCGTTAATTTCTTTGGTGTACTTGATTGCCCAAGATGCTTTGGTCGCTACCGATGGTACTTCGTGATACATGTTGAAAATTTCGCCTTCATCCATGCCCAACGATTCAATGCAGTACTGATATGCATGTGTATGAATAGCTTCTTCAAACGCTTGGCGCAGTAGGTACTGTCGGCATTCTGGATTGGTGATTAGACGATAGATGGCCAGTACCAAATTGTTGGCTACCAATGAATCTGCTGTTGAGAAGAAACCTAGGCTACGCTTGATGATTGTACGCTCATCGTCGCTCAGGCCTTCGTCTGATTTCCACAGTGCGATGTCTGCAGTCATGTTTACTTCTTGGGGCATCCAGTGGTTGGCACAGCCGTCTAAGTATTTCTGCCATGCCCATTCATATTTGAATGGTACCAGTTGGTTTAGGTCAGCGCGGCAGTTGATCATTGCTTTTTGGTCAACAGTAACGCGCTCTGCGTTTTCTGCTGGCGCGTCTGCTTGTGCAACAGGCGCTTCTACAACTGGTGCTGCTGGCGCAGCAACTACTGGTTGTATTGGCGCTGCTAAAGGAGCTGCTCGTTGTACTACTACTGGTGGTGCAGTGTACTGAGGCGCCGCAATTTCTATTGCGCTTTGCATAGTAGCCTGCACGACAGCAGGCTCTTCTGCCGCTACTTTTTCTGTCGCTGTCTGGGCAATAGCCACTTGGTCATTGCTTGGTGCTTCTTCGTAATCATCCCAACTTAACATTGCGATACTCCTTTAATGTTTCTTTTTATTAGGAACTTATTGGCAAGCTTCGCAATCTGGATCATCCAGAGAGCAAGCTAATGGAACAGGCGCTGCGTTGCTCAAGTCCAAATCCATGTCTAATGCTACAGGTGCCACTGCTTGTGCTTCTGGTACCGGTGCTGCCGCCGCCGGCGTTGCGGCCGCAGATGAAACAGCGTTTAGCGTGCCGCGATCTAGCGTGGATTTTTCCGCACTGGTGGCGCTCAATGCTCGTAAGTAATAAGTGGTCTTAAGACCTCTGATCCACGCCATTCTATAAGTGATGTCCAGTTTTTTACCGGACGCATTACCTATGTACAGGTTTAGTGACTGAGCCTGGTCAATCCATTTCTGCCTGCGGCTGGCGGCGTCCACTAACCAACGCGGTTCTATTTCAAACGCGGTAGCATATTTCTGCTTTAACTCTGTTGGAATGCGCTCAATAGCCTGCAAGCTACCGTCGTAGTACTTAATGTCATTGACCATTACCTTATCCCATAAGCCTAAGGCTTTTAAATCCCTGACCATGAAAGGGTTAACAACTGTGAACTCGCCAGACAAATTAGATTTCACATAAAGGTTTTGGTAAGTCGGCTCAATAGACTGTGAAACTCCAGTAATGTTGGCAATGGTCGCCGTTGGCGCAATGGCCATTACGTTAGAGTTTCGCATGCCTTTCAACTGAACTTTGGCGCGTAGGGCACTCCAGTCCAACTTGGCTGACATATCTACTTCTAGGTACTGCTCGCCGCGCTCTTGCTGTAGCAGCTTTAACGAGTCGATTGGCAAGATGCCGCGGCTCCACAATGAACCTGCGAACGTAGCGTATGCGCCGCGCTCTTCTGCCAAATTGCTTGATGCGTCAATAGCAAAGTAGCTGATGGCTTCCATTGAGTTGTCGGCAAAATCTACAGCTTGCTGTGAGCTATAAGCTATGCCCAGTTTATATAGCGCATCTTGGAAACCCATGATGCCCAAACCTACTGGTCTATGGCGCATGTTTGAGGTGCGCGCTTGCTCTACAGAGTAGTAGTTAATGTCAATGACGTTATCTAGCATACGCACTGCTGTGCGGATAGTTTGCTCTAGCTTCTGCATGTCCAACACGCCGTTTTCTACGTGCTGTGGCAAATTGATGGAGCCTAGGTTGCAGACTGCAATTTCTTCCGCTGATGTGTTCAAAGTGATCTCTGTGCATAGGTTAGAAGAGTGCACTACGCCTACATGTTGTTGAGGCGAACGAACGTTGCAGGTGTCTTTAAAGGTAATCCATGGGTGTCCTGTCTCGAACAACATAGAGAGCATTTTGCGCCATAGGTCGGCTGCCTTAATGCGCTTGAACAGTTTCATTTCGCCGTTACGTGTTTGTTCTTCGTAGGCACAGTAACGCGCTTCAAATGCACGCCCATATAAGTCGTGGAGGTCTGGTGCGTCTGCTGGCGAGAACAATGTCCAGTCACCTTCTTCTGCTACGCGCTTCATAAACAGATCAGGAATCCAGTTAGCGGTATTCATGTCGTGAGTACGACGACGATCGTCACCTGTATTTTTACGTAACTCTAGAAATTCTTCAATATCTAGGTGCCAGCTTTCTAGGTATGCGCAAACTGCTCCCTTACGCTTGCCACCTTGGTTAACGGCGACGGCTGTGTCGTTGACAACTTTAAGGAACGGTACAACGCCCTGAGACTTACCATTGGTGCCTTTAATGTAAGAACCCAGTGCACGTACTGAGGTCCAGTCGTTACCTAAGCCGCCAGCCCATTTGGACAACATGGCGTTGTCTTGAATGGCGCCGTAAATGCCGTGCAGATCATCTGGCACAGTGGTTAAGAAACAAGAAGACAACTGGGGGCGCAGTGTTCCCGCATTAAACAATGTAGGCGTAGAACTCATGTAATCAAATGAGCTTAATAGATTATAGAACTCGATAGCGCGTCCGTTAGCATCTGCTTCTTCCGCAGCCAAGCCCATAGCAACGCGCATGAAAAATACTTGAGGCAGCTCAATTCGTATTTCATTCCAGTGAATGAAGTATCGGTCGTATAGGGTTTGTAGGCCTAGGTAGGTAAACAGGTGGTCACGGTCTGGACGAATAGCTGCGCCCAACAGATCGAAATCGTAGGTTTGCAGTCTTGGGCTGATCAGCTCTAAATCTACGCCACGGTCAATAAAGCTTTTAAGTGCTAATGGATAGAATTCTGTCATTTGTGCTTGGGTAGCAGTTTGCATTTCACCTGAACCGGTAACGTTCAAAAACGTTAACGCTTCTGTACGCAGTTCGTCTAACAGTAAGCGGGCGCTGGCGTAGCTATAGTTAGGCTCTTCTTCTACTAACGTACGTGCTGTGATCAATATAGAGGTGGCAACGTCGGTAACAGATATGCCGTCATACATGTTGGCCATAGCATCATCAATAATGCGCTGTGGATTGACATCACTGAGATTTTCGCAGGCTTCGTTAACAATAGTTTGAATGCGCGCTATATCTAATGGATGACGGCTACCATCTGCATACACAACGTTTATTGCAGCAGCTTGTGGTGGAACCTTTAGGTCGTTCTCAGCTTGTCGCTCCTGAGAGCGCTGCTCTCTGTAAAGAACATAAGCGCGAGCAATTTTTTGCTCGCCAGCACGCATCATGGCTAATTCAACTTGGTCTTGAATCTCTTCGATATGCAACGTGCCACCAGAAGGTAGGCGCCGCTTGAAGGTTGCAGTCATTTGCTCGGTCAGCGCGGTTACGGTTTCCCTAATGCGCGGAGACGCAGCGGCGGTGCCGCCCTCTACCGCCAAGAAAGCCTTAGTCATTGCTACCGCAATTTTGTCTGCAGCGTAAGGCACAACCGTGCCGTTACGCTTAATAATTTTCAGTTGGCCCGGCGCTGTTGCGGTTAAGGACGGTGACAGCGGTTGGTTTGGCTGCACTGCCGGTTGCGCGGAGTCTGAACTCGCTGAAGTATCTGTTTGCATGTGTGTAAAACCTTTTCCCTTTCTCTACGTGTTCAACGTTCTAAGTTAAATTTCTCCCACCGTACGTCTATGAGAGAGCTGAATTTTAGTTATTGAAAACGTGCTCTTTATTTGTGTTCGCTACATTTTTGCTTTGAACTGCGTTTTCTCTATCTACCGCTCTTATTACTTCTTACTACTTCATTTTCTGAGCGGTATTGTTCAGTGCTTCTCCTCACTTTTAGCTAAGGCTATCTATAGCAATAGCGCTTAGCTTTTTTTAGTCTTGTCCCAACCCTCTTTCAAGTATTTTTCCTCAGTTTTTGGTCTTCAACCTAAATTTGAGCAAAAAATTGTCATAAGGCAGCTTATGCTGACTCAACGCTTTTTGGTTCTTGAATTTCGTGTTTCGTAGCAGTCAAAATGGGCAAAAACAGCATGTTTTTAGGTTGCTCTCATAACATGTTGAATTAATAGCTTTAAAACGCTCAAAATCTACTTATATAGGACCAAAATTCAGGCTGAATTGCCTTTTTGCGCGGCCCTCTGTCTATATTCCGAGAATAAAATTTGGTTCGATCAAAGTTTATAAATCCCATATATAGAGCTTTAAGACAACGAAGACACAAGATAATGGGTTCATAATATCTTTGCAAGGAAAAGTCTGTGGATAACCTGTGTATATTAGGGGGTAACCTTGTGATGAACTCAAACTAGTACGTTATTTTTTAACTAAGCCTTTTTTGTGCGATAAAAGACCGACAATTTTGCCTTTTTTGCCCTAAATTGGCACTCTTATCGACCGCATAATCAGTGTGATAAAAATACTATCCACCGGCTTAATTTTCACTGATCGGTCCTCAATAATGGAGTCGTTATGGAATTTTTCAGGCATTTTTGCCTTTTCAAACCGGTTTCATTGTTAGCGCATTGTTGGTGCATTAATGGCGGCGCCAAATATCTAAGTACAATGTCAAGCGCCCTATCTGTCGTCTCTCAAGTCGTTCCCGTCGAATACCTGAGAGGGTTGTTGGGCGCTGATAGTAGCCAATGCCTTTAACCTTGCTGCTAAGATAAAAGGGTGTGAGAAAGGAACGACCAATGACATACGTGATGGCTTTAGACCAAGGCACTTCGAGCAGCCGTGCGATAATTTATAACAGCTCTGGCGAGGTGGTGGGCTCGGCCCAGCAGACTATCGATTCTGTTTATCCACAAGATGGTTGGGTAGAGCAAGATCCGAATGTTATTTGGCAGTCTATTTTGCAGGTGGGTCGAGGCGCCTTAAAATCTGCATCTATTGGGGCCAGCCAAATACAGGCCATTGGCATCACAAACCAGCGCGAGACCACCTTGCTTTGGGATCGACAGTCGGATGAATGCCTATACAACGCTATTGTGTGGCAGGACCGTCGTGGCGCAGACCGATGTAGTGAGATGGCTGGCGAGCAACTCGCTGATGGGCGAGATTTAGGCGCTGCCATTAATCAAATCACTGGACTCATTATTGATCCCTATTTTTCCAGTACCAAACTAGCTTGGTTGCTGGGCAATGTCCCTGGGGCTCAGGCTAAAGCGCAAGCCGGTGAACTATGCTTTGGTACGGTAGATTCTTTTTTGATTTGGAAGCTGACCGTGGGAGCGAGTCATGTCACAGATGCAACCAATGCCAGCAGAACCCAGTTATTTGATATTACGGCGAATCAGTGGAGCGTAGAGCTCACAAACTATTTTGCAATTCCTCAGGCTATATTGCCCAAGGTGCAAGACAGTGTTGCAGAATTTGGTATTGCAGATGCGCAGTGGTTTGGTGCGCCAATTCCGATATTGGGGGTTGCCGGAGACCAGCAAGCGGCGTTAATAGGACAGGCGTGCTTTAAGCCCGGTATGTCTAAAAGCACGTATGGCACCGGTTGTTTTGTAATGACCCACACAGGCGAGCGTGTGCGCTACTCGAAGAAAAACTTATTGGCCACCATCGCTTACCGTATTGATGGGCAAACCAGTTATGCCTTGGAAGGCAGCATTTTTGTAGCGGGGCAGGCGGTGAAGTGGCTCCGTGATCAGCTGGGTTTAATTGAGCATGCTTCAGACACTCAGGCTGCTTATGAGCGCACCGAGGGCGATGCTCAGGGTGTTTACGTTGTGGCTGGATTTACCGGGTTAGGTTCGCCGCAATGGCGGCCAGATGTTAGAGGCTTAATCACCGGCTTAACATTGAGCAGCGACAAAGATCATATTATTACTGCGTTTCTGCAAAGCGTGGCTTTTCAAACCGAAACCCTGCTCAGCTTAATGGCCGAAGAAGGTGCTCCGGTAGATACCCTGCGGGTGGACGGCGGCATGGTGGTGAATGAGGCACTCTGCCAATTTCTGAGTGATATTTTGCAAGTGACCGTTGAGCGTCCTGCAGATATTGAAACTACGGCCAAAGGCGCGGGTGTTCTTGCGGCTATTGGTTGTGGGGTGTTGAAAGATTTGGAAGATGCAGCAACCCATTGGCGTTTGGATAAACGCTTTGCGCCGCAGATGAATGAGCCGGTTAGAGCGCAACTCCTAGAGGGTTATAACCACGCGTTGAAGCAGGCTCTTTCTTGACAAGGAGCCTTTTAAGCGAGGCTTAATAGGAAGTTGTATTAGGGTGCTGAAATCAATAGCTGTTATGCATGCCCATTAGAAAGTGCCAATTAATACCAGGCAAGTTTGGTCGGCATAAGCTGTGCTGTTCCAGGGTTTCATTGACGGCCTAACAGCAAGAATTCTACTAATGCTTTTTGCGTGTGTAGACGATTGCCTGCTTCGTGAAAGACCACTGATCTAGGATCATCTAGCAAAGTGTCGTTGACTTCTTCGCCCCGGTGGGCGGGCAAGCAGTGCATAAACAATACTTCTGGGTCTGCGATATCCAGTAGCGCTTCATCTACTTGATAAGCACCAAAGGTAGCGCTACGACCTGATTCCTGACCCTCATGACCCATAGACGACCATACGTCAGTGACGACAAGGTGAGCGCCTTCAACAGCCTCGCGGAGGTCTAGTACTCGTTCCGCCGTTGTACAGCTGGCAAGAATGTCCGCATTGGGCTGGTGGCTGTCCGGGCACGCAATTCTTAAATTAAAGCCCCATTGCTTGGCCGCGTTGATATAGGAATGGCACATATTGTATCCGTCGCCTAGGAAAGTAACGGTTTTGCCTTCAATGGATCCCCGATGCTCTTCAAACGCCTGTATGTCTGCTAGCAGTTGGCATGGGTGCAGTAGCGAACTCATGGCGTTAATGACAGGAATGGTCGCGTACTCAGCTAGGCGCTCCATTGCTTCCTGATCAAGTGTTCTGATCATGGCAATATCAACCATCTCTGACAGCACTCTTGCCAAATCTTCAATGGGTTCGCCGCGGCCAATCTGTGTATCTGCACTGCCGAGGAAAATGGCGTGCGCGCCCATCTGCGCAAATCCTGCCTCAAAAGCAACGCGGGTCCGTGTACTGCTCAGCTGTAATATCAGCGCACCGGTTTTACCCACAAGTGGCTGATAGATTTCTCCTGCCGCATGCATTTTGCGGAAATTTTTAGCTCGGTTAATCACATACTTAAGTTCATCGCTAGTGAAATCCAGCAATGACAAAAAATCCCGTTTTGCTATAGGAGTATTACTCATCAGTACCTGTCGAATTTTTAAGGGTTGATTAGGCCGGCAACTTTGGCGACTAACTCGTCTGCCTCAGCGTCTGTCATTGTCAAAGGCGGCAGTAAACGCACAATATTGCCCTGGGTGACGTTGATCAGCACACCGTCTGCTAGAGCGCGATGGACCAAGTTTGGCGCATCATCATTCAGTTGCACTGCTAACATAAGACCTGCTCCGCGAATCTCTTTGACATTGTTGTTGCCATCAAGGACTTTCCTGAAGCCTGCTTGAATGCGCTCACCAAGGAATAATGCGCGTTCCTCTAAGTTTTCTTGCTCAATGACATCAATCACTGCATGGGCCGCAGCACAGGCCAGCGGATTGCCACCGAAAGTGGAGCCATGATTGCCCGGTACAAAAAGGGACGCCGCTTCTCCGTGAGCCAGGCATGCGCCAATGGGCATACCATTGCCTAGCCCCTTCGCGGTGGTGATCACGTCGGGCATTATGCCTTCATGTTGAAAGGCAAAATATTTGCCGGTTCTTGCGTTACCGGTTTGCACTTCGTCTACCATCATCAGCCAGTCGTACTGGTCGCAAATTTTTCGTAAGGCTCCAAGGTAGCCGGTTTTGGGGATGTGAATGCCGCCTTCGCCGAGTATCGGTTCAACCAATAAGCCGACAACATTTGGGTTGTTGCGGGCTATGTTTTCAATAGCTCCAATGTCATTAAAAGGCGCGCGCACAAAGCCGCTGAGTAGGGGTTCAAAGCCTGCATGTACTTTGCGGTTACCTGTAGCGGTTAGCGTGGCCATAGTGCGACCATGAAAACTGCCGTCTACCACGACGATGCACGGTGACTTAATGCCCTTGTTGTTGCCTTTCAGTCGTGCCAATTTAATGGCAGCTTCATTGGCCTCTGCGCCTGAATTAGAAAAGAACACGTTATCCATACCCGACTTGCGGCAAAGGCGTTCAGCCAAAGCTGTTTGTAGGGGTATTTCATATAAATTTGAGGTGTGGATCAATGTGCTTGCTTGCTTGGCAATAGCTTGGGCTACGTGTGGGTGAGCATGACCTAAACCGCACACAGCAATACCTGTCAGACCGTCGAGATAGCGTTTGCCTTCTGTATCTTCCAGATAGCTGCCATTGCCGCTAACGAAGTGTACGGGCATTCGACCATAAGTGTTCATTACGTGGTTCATATCTACAACTTCTGAGTGGCTACTCTTAATTTATGTAAATGCTTGGTGACTAACAAATACCGGCCTAACTATTGTTATCAGACTCTTAGTCTGCCCTTCGTATCGAGTTCTTTGCACGCTGTTCTTTTTAAAGGAAAACAAGGCTTAGCAAAAACGAAAAAAGCCGCAACGAATGCGGCCAATAGAAGCGAGATGTTACTAAAACACTTCCCGCTGGGCAACTACGAGTTCATTTTATTGATAATCGGTAAAGAAAAGCACAGAGGCTGTAAAAAATTGCTTTGCAGGTAGGCTAAGAGTTATCAACTATGCTTCAGCCAAATAGAGTGCAGTATTCGCTTGGGTCGAGCTTGATTTTTTTCAGACGTGGCTGAGGCTTTCTCTCAGTCTGGTTAAGCCCTCCTCCAGCATCGCCTCAGGGCAGGCAAAGTTGAACCTGATATGGTCTTCCAAACCAAATTGCTTGCCATTAGAAATCCCCAGTCCGTGGCTTTCAAAATGGGCATCTATATCGTTTAAGCCTAAATCGCGCACATCTATCCAAGCTAGATACGTTGCTTCCAGCAGAGACATTCTTGGGCCTGCGACAGTGATCAGCCTTTCATAGTTGGTGCGCAGTTGGGTGAGCAGATTTGATACCCAGTCTGAGCGGTCGTTAAAGCAAGCTTCTGATGCAATATGGTTCAGCGGCCCAACTCCAGAAACTAGACCTTTTTCTGTTGCCTGAAATCGCGCCCTTAGCTGCGCATCTGGGATCACAGCCGCGGCGCAACTTAAGCCGGGAATATTATAAGTTTTGGTTGCCGCAAAAAGGGTAATAGTCCGGTTGGCAATCTCTGGCAAAACGTGGGCAATGGGTTGGTACTTTGCCGCTGGATCAATGATGAGGTTGCAATGAATGTCATCAGACACCAGCAACAGATCATTCGTTTCAATAAATTCAGCTAACGCGCAGAGTTCTGCCAAGCTGTATGCGCGTCCTGTGGGATTTTGTGGGTTGGCAATAAAGACCATTTTTGTACTTTTGGCCAGCTGTTGACACATATAGTCGATGTCCATCTCCCAGCGACCATTGACCAATTTCAGAGGTGTTAATATTTGCTCCACGCCCGCGTTTTGGCCAATTTCTAAAAATGGATAGTAAATTGGGGTAGGGATCATAATGCTCTGATCATTTGCCAGCGTGCGCGCGGCCATATTAAGACCCGGTACAACCCCAGGCAGCCAAACGACCCACTCTTCCGGCACCTGCCAGCTAAAATGGTGGACCAACCAGCCTTGAAACGCCTTAGTAAGCGAATCTGGTTGTTGGCTATAGCCTAAAATCGGGTGCTCCAAACGCTGATGTAGCGCCTGCAGAACAAAATCTGGCGAAGCGAAGTCCATGTCCGCCACCCAAAAAGGCAAAATATCCCTGCCGCCATATTTTTCCCATTTGGTGCTCTGGGTGCCTTGGCGCTGGATTAATTGATTTAAGGGTGTAGCCATGTACCAGTCCTTAATTGGAATAAATTGATAAAAGTTAAAATGTCGCAAACGGCTTGCTTTTAGGGGCCTTTCCTTTGGACTATCTTAAAACCACTCTAAAGCCGGTGAACAAGTCACGATGCCCTTACTTGTAAAATTTTATTTTATCCGCATTAATGGGATGGGTTATTGCTAAGCGACGCTGAGTAAAGTCATATAATAAGATAAACGTTAAGCGCTACAATACACCCTTTTAACGAGAGGAGCTCAACATGTCAGAAGAAGTCTTGGATAACATCAAGCAGCAAATTACTGAAAACCCGATCATTCTATATATGAAGGGGTCTCCTCAAGCACCTCAGTGTGGATTTTCTGCACAAACGATTGAATGCCTGGTGGCCTGTGGTCAGCGCTTTGCCTATGTGGACATTTTGAGTAATCCAGAAATTAGATCTGCATTGCCCGGATACGCTAATTGGCCAACATTTCCGCAGCTTTGGGTAGATGGAGAATTGGTCGGCGGTTGTGACATCATTACTGAAATGTTTGAAGCAGGGGAGCTAGAAACGTTGCTGGTTGAAACCAGTGCAAAATACCCCTCTCCAGAAGCAGACTAGCAGCTACCTCGCTATTCGTTTGAACCCCTGGCTGAATCCAGCCAAGCAGTTTGGTAATCCCAAGCGTTGACAATATGGCAGAACAGCAAGGCTGTGCGTTCTGCATCGTAGGAGGCGTTGTGTGCCTTGGCTTCGCTGAAATCTATCCCCGCTCGGCGGCATGCCTCACGTAATACAGTGTGACCAAACGCCAGCGCGCCAAGGGTCGCGGTATCTAGTGCAGTAAATGGGTGAAAAGGGTTGCGCTTCAAGTTAGTGCGTTCGCAGGCCATATTTATAAAGCCCTGATCGAATGATGCGTTATGGGCCACCATAACTGCGCGATGACAGCCAGATGCTTTCATTTCTTCTCTGACCTCGCGAAAAAACTCGGTCAGCGCATCTTTCTCATCGATACCATTTCTATCCGGGTCATCGAGATCAATTTTTGTGACCTTTAAACTAGCGGGATCAATAATGCTATTTGGGAACGGATTTACGTCCCATCGAGCGTGCCGCTTAACAGACAACTCGTCTTCGTTCATAGTGAGAAACGTACAGGCAATCTCGAGTACCGGGTTAGATTCCTTACTGAATCCACCAGTTTCTAAATCAACAACAACCGGCAAGTAGCCGCGAAAGCGTTCAAATATTTCCATTGCGGCAAGATAACAGAATTCAATAACGGCGAGGGTTAATTTTTCTGCTTTATAGGTAATCTCTTCCCAAGGGGGCGTTAAAAGGTGCGTTATCCGGAGCAGCCTAGATTTTCTTTCTTAATCGATGTAACGCATATATATGGTCATCCAATGAGGCATCGCATAATATGTCGCGGTCATTTTCAAGGGAAGTTCCGTGTCAGACAAAAACAAAATCGTCCTCGCTTATTCTGGTGGCCTAGACACTTCGGTTATCTGTCGCTGGCTACAAGAAACCTACGATGCTGAGGTTGTAACTTTTACCGCGGATATCGGTCAAGGGGAAGAAGTAGAACCGGCCCGTGAAAAAGCCAAAGCCATGGGTGTGAAAGAAATCTATATCGAAGACATCACCGAAGATTTTGTCGCCAACTACGTCTTCCCCATGTTTCGTGCCAATACCGTTTACGAGGGCGAGTATCTGCTGGGCACCAGTATTGCGCGGCCGCTCATTGCTCGTCGTTTGGTAGAAATAGCCAAAGAAACCGGTGCATTCGCCGTTTCTCATGGTGCCACCGGCAAGGGTAACGACCAAGTGCGATTCGAATTGGGCGCCTACGCGTTAGATCCAGATATCAGGGTCATTGCGCCATGGCGCGAGTGGGACTTGAGTTCGCGTGAATCACTGATGGATTTCTGTGAAAAGCATCAAATTCCTGTGGACTATAAGCGTGGCTCTAAGTCACCTTATTCAATGGACGCTAATTTATTGCATATTTCTTATGAAGGCGGCGGCTTAGAAGATCCTAGCACCCCGGCTGATGAAGACATGTGGCGTTGGACAGTTTCGTCAGAGGTTGCTCCGGACAAAGCTGAGATCATAGAGCTTACCTATAAATTCGGTGATCCGGTTGCTCTAAACGGCAAACCACTGTCAGCAGCGGAAATGTTGCGCGAATTGAATCGTTTGGGCGGTATCCACGGCGTTGGACGATCCGATATTGTAGAAAATCGTATGGTCGGCATGAAGTCTCGCGGTTGTTATGAAACACCTGGCGGGACCATTATGTTGCGTGGTCACAGAGCCATGGAATCTATTACCCTTGATCGAGAAGTCGGCCATCTCAAAGATGAGTTGATGCCGCGCTACGCTAAAATGATTTATAACGGTTATTGGTGGTCACCAGAGCGTAAAGTGCTACAAGCGCTGATTAATGAATCGCAAATCCCAGTGAACGGTACCGTTACGCTGAAATTATATAAAGGTTCTGTCACTGTTGTTGCTCGGGCTTCTGCGGACAGTTTGTACGACGAAGACGTAGTTACTTTTGAGGACGATCAAGGAGCTTACGATCAAGTCGATGCTGGTGGCTTTATTAAGCTTAATGCACTGCGCTTACGCTTAGGTGCCAAGCGTGGTCGTGATTACTCATAGCGCGCTAGGCAGCAAATTTAGTCATGTCTGATCAACAGTTGGATAGGCAGCCTGATCGACAGTCGCCTATTGGCGTATTCGATTCAGGTATGGGTGGTTTAACTGTCTTGTCGGCCTTGGCTAAGGCCATGCCCAACGAGCAGTTCATCTACTTGGGCGACAGTGCCCGACTTCCATATGGCACCAAATCACCAGAGACAGTCGTGCGTTATGCGCGGCAGGCTTCGAAAGAATTGGTGCGGCGGGGCGTTAAAGCCTTGGTCGTTGCCTGCAATACAGCCTCAGCTTCAGCTCTTAAAATTCTTGCCGAAGACTTTTCTCCATTGCCGGTTTATGGCGTAGTAGACCCCGGTGCTCGGGCCGCAGCAAAGCAGGCTGACGCCAGTGGTGTTTTGGTCTTAGCCACAGAAAGTACAATATTAGGCGGCGCTTACCAGCGCGCACTGCTCAAAAAAAATCCATCGCTAACCATTTATGGTCGGGCTTGCCCACTGTGGGTGACGTTGGCCGAGCAAGGGTGGGTGAACGAGCAGGCGACATCGTTAACTCAACATACGTTAGAGCATGGATTGCGTGGATTTGTGGATGACTTGGTTTCTACCTCTAACCACCCCAAGACTGTGCTGTTAGGGTGCACCCACTTTCCGCTATTTCGTCAGCAAATTGAGGCATTAGTTGGCGCTGATGTGCAGGTGGTCGATTCGGCGCAAACAACGGCCGCTACTGTGTCTCACGACTTATTAAAGTTGGAATTGTTGCGCGATACCCCGTCGTCAGATGACGAGACAGTGTTTTTGGCCACAGATGGCGTTGAGCGATTCCGCAAAGTGGGCGGCTATTTCTTTGGCGGTCCATTGAGCAATGTGAGCCTGGTCGACTTATAAATAGATATGCCCCGCTAGCAAACTGGACTGAGAAAAAA
>CESI01053943.1_pt1 | contig 20401 bp, 14 predicted proteins | sample 356301 | NCBI WGS metagenome assembly CESI01 (sample SAMEA2621423, study PRJEB7988) | marine metagenome | biome: marine biome (ENVO:00000447); feature: deep chlorophyll maximum layer (ENVO:xxxxxxxx); material: "saline water (ENVO:00002010), including plankton (ENVO:xxxxxxxx)" | depth 40 m | reverse complement strand
GAATTATTAGACATGGGTGTTGAGATAAAGGATACAGATACTGGAACTAATTGGAATCCTAAGGCATGACAAGAAAAAATCCATCGATAGAGATACCGGATTCTTACAAGAATATATCTGAAACTTTAGTAACAGCTGATGAAATTTTATCTGATGCTGTTGATAATGCTAAAACACTTTTTCATACACTAATCTTGTCCTCAATTGACGGTCATAAGGTTGCTTCTAGGGTGGTCGTATTACGAGAATTCAATTTAGAGAAAAGATTTCTTCGTTTTCATACTGACTATAGAGCTGCAAAAATAAATCAATACAAAGACAATAATAATGCTTCTGTGTTGGGTTACGATCCAGAATTAAAAGTACAAATTAAATTACAGGGAACCTTGGAAGTTCATTACGATGATGAAATAACTCAATCTGCCTGGCAGGGATCAACAGCAAGATCTCAAAAATGCTACTCAGTCAAAGGCGGGTCTTCAAAAAAAATAGATGATCCAGCTGCTTACGATATTGATGAAGATAATATGACAGATGGATATGAAAATTTTTCTGTTCTCATTTTTAAATTTACTTCATTAGAATTTTTATATCTTAAAAGCTCAGGACATAGAAGGGCTATTCATACTTGGGATGATGACTATTCTTCTACCTGGCTGGTTCCTTAAAATCTGACTAGACAATTAATTTTAAAGTAATGTATTATTAATATGCACTTTTTTATGGGGAATTATTTTCAAAAGGAGAATTATATGAAAAATTATTTATTAAGTGGGTTGTTGATTTTATCAACAGGATTTGTTGTTGCAGACGGACATATGTCTGCTGAGAAAGAAGTATTGAAATCTCTTGCTGTTTACTTCGAGGCAAGGAACCAGCAAGACTGGAAAACAGTAGTAACTTACGAAAGCAAGTCTGGTACATACGGGACTAATTCAGACGGAAGTTTTCACAAATCAGTAGTTAGGCAATCTGCAGAAGATTGGGCAAACTCTGGCCAGGGAGGGTCTTTAAACATCTATTACCCTGAAGCCATTCAGTTATCTGATGAAGTCGTTTATGTGAGGTTTTACTATGAGGGCATGACAGAAGTAGCAGGTAATGCAAAACCCTATAGAACAAGAGTTACTATGAACTGGGTTAAAGAGAATGGTAAATGGGTTGCAAAAACTCAACATTATTCACCTGCTTCTTATGGTGGTGTTCATGTAACACAATCAGCAGATTTTGATGATTAATTCATGAATAAATTATCTGTATTGATACCGCTATTAAGTATAAGTTTTTTAGTGCACAGCAATCATCATGAAGATGGAGAGCATTCTAAAACTATGCATGAAAACAATTTTGCATACTTATCCACTTACACAATGCCTGCTGGATCAAATCCAGCAATGTTGGAAAAAAATCTTCTTAGAAACGTTGAAGACTTAAAAAAAGAAGGGTACAACAATTGTGGTTTATTAAGGCATGCTTTCGGTGGAGATAGGGCTTTTTATAGCTATTGTTATTTTGATAGCTGGGAGCAATTCGCAGAAATTAATGACAACGCCAGTGGCGGAGATGTTAGACAACTTTACGGTGATCATGAAGATAGATTGGTTGCAATGGATGAAAAGAATCTAGGACGAACAAATTATATTGTTATGGCAACTTATTCATTTGGGCCATATCTAACAATGAATGAAAGATCAGCCAATGCACAGAAAATATTCGATGTTTATAATGAAGGTTTTGGCGGTTGCAACATGATGTCACATGTTTGGGGCCCTGGTTTGGAGTGGCAAATAGCCTGTGGCTTTGATAGCTACGCTGAATTTGCTATAAAACAAGCAAAACTTGGACCTTTAATGTCTTCTCTTTCAGATGAGAAATTAGATATTATGAATCATTCAGATGACATAATGTCTAGAGTTAAAAAATAGTTAATTAATTAAATACTAAAAGAGCTGGTTTTTACCGGCTCTTTTTTTATCTGGTGCCCTCTGCAGGAATCGAACCTGCAACTAATCCTTAGGAGGGACTCGTTATATCCATTTAACTAAGAAGGCAAACAAGTTTTTATTCTTTCAAACTTTAGGATAGAGATTATAATCTGCAGATGAAATTTTTGTTGAAATGTCTTTTCCTAATTATTTTTTGTAGTTTTTCCGCATCAATTATTCAATCTAGTTTTGGAAAAGTTGTTGTTAATTCTATTAAAATTGAAACTCAAAAAGATCAGCATCTGGTCTTTGATTTATACAAACCAGACTTAGCATCCAAAGATAATAAGATGCCTTTTGTAATAGTTGTTCCAGGTTTTCAAAGATCAAAGGAAGCGCTTTCAAATATTGCTATTGAACTATCAAGAAGAGGCATCGTTGTTGCTTTAATTGATCCTTATGCTCAAGGACTTTCAAGTTCGTCAAGAAGTAAACGATCAGCAACAACAGAAGGATATGGGATGTTTGCTCTGGTTGAAAAAGCCCATAGTGGAAATTTATTTGATTTCATAGACATTAAAAAAATTGCAACTACCGGCCATTCTATGGGAGGCAATGCTGCTATTAGAGGCGCAAACTATTTTGGTAAGCAGGCAATTAAGAACAGTGAACCCAGTAAACTTCATTCAGTATTTGTTTCAGGCTATGTCTTAACTTTAGTGGATAGCGTTCTTAAAGATGTGAAATCTAATGTTGGAGTCAGTTATGCACTCTATGATGAGGGAGCCTTTAGAAATGATTTATCTGGTTGGGATGCATCTGATATGAAAATAGCACCTGAATCAATAAGAGTTGTTAATTGGGGAGTTCATCATGGTAAAAAGATTATTAATGAGGTTGAGTTGGGTAAATACTATGGATCTTTAGATAAAAGGTCTTTAAGAGTAATTCATAACGAAGAGCTAATTCATCCTTTTCAGCCGTACAACAATATAGCCACTGCAAATCAGATTGAATATTTTGAGAAGGTCTTTGATTTGAAGACTGGCATCGATTCCTATAATCAAATTTGGCAATGGAAAGAGCTAATGACTTTGATTTCTATGATCATTGCTCTAATTATGATCATACCTATGTCAAAAGTATTATTGTCTTTAAACATCTTTAAATCATTAGTAGTCGATATTCCCAAACCTCTGCCAATACAGAGTAAAAATTCTAAAATTATTTTTTGGATAATTTTTATCTTAGGTGCTTTAATAGCATGTTTTTCTTACATACCAATGGTAGATGCTGCCAAGAATATTTTTCCAGCTGCTGCAAGTAGAGATTTAACATGGTTCTTTCCTCAAAGAATGAATAATTCTGTGATGCTTTGGGCTGCGTTCAACGGAATTATTGGCCTACTTTTATTCTTCCTTTCATATAATTTTTTTGGGAAAAAGCATGGAGTTTCTAAAAATTCATGGGGACTTAAAGCTGACTGGAAATATATTATTAAAACTTTTTTTTTAGCAGTTTTAGTTTTTAGTTTGTATTATTTTTTACTTTTTTCTATCTATTATCTTTTTCATGTTGATTACAGATTTTGGTTCATGGGAGTAAGAATATTTCAACCAGAAATGCTATTAGTCTTGGCTATGTATGCACCTCTTTTCTTTATTTTCTTTTTCTCTAATTCATTAAGAGTTAATGGTGCGATGAGAATAGAAGGTCAAGCAGAATGGAAATCTATGCTGATTGCTGGAATGGCAAATTCACTAGGATTATTTTTAATAATACTTATTCAATACATTACATTTGCAAAATCTGGGACTGTTTTTTGGACAACAAACTGGCTAAGTGTAAATTTATTATTTGCAATTGTTCCTATGATGTTTGTTTTGCCTTACTTTAATAGGTATTTCTTTTATATGACTGGACGTGTCTATCTAGGGCCTATGGTCACCACTTTGATCTTTATTATGATACTTTCAACGAATACAGTTGTGTATTTACCTATATAATATTATTGATATGAACATAACATTACCAGATGGAAGCATTCGCGAAATGGTACCAGGCACAACTGGACTAGATCTTGCTAATGATATTGGCCCAGGTTTAGCTAAAGCTTCTATCGCTGTAGTTGTAAATGGAGTTCAAAGAGATTTATGCGACCCAATTCATGAAGATTCTGATGTGTCTATTATCACCATTGACTCTGATGAGGGTTTGGAAATAATGCGTCACACTTTAACTGCACAAGTACTTGCTAGAGCTTTAAAGAATCTATACCCCGGGACTAAATTAGCAATTGGACCAACAATAACAGATGGTTTTTATTATGATTTTGAATTAGAGAAATCAATTTCTAATGATGATTTGGCCTCTATTGAAAAAGAAATGAAAAAAATCATTTCAAATAATTCATCTATCACCAAGTCATTGCATTCAAAAGCAGAGGCAATATCAGTTTTTGAATCAGAAGAAGAGCCATACAAAAAATCAATCATTGACGACTCAGAGCAGGAAGATAACTTTCAACTCTATTATCAAGATGATTCAAAATTTGTAGATTTATGTAGAGGCCCTCACTTACCCAATCTTAAACACATAGGCGCGTTTAAGTTAACAAAGTTAGCTGGAGCATATTGGAAAGGTGATTCTAAAAATAAAATGCTTACTAGAATTTATGGAACTGCTTGGAAGAATGAGAAAGATCTAGCTGCATACTTAACTAGACTTGAAGAAGCAGAAAAAAGAGATCATAGAAAGCTTGGAAAGGAGATGAATTTATTTCATTTTCAAGAAGAAGCACCTGGAATGGTATTTTGGCATCCAAATGGGTGGACAATATACAGGCTACTAGAGGATTTTATTAGAAATAAGTTGAATGCATACGAATATAAAGAAATTAAGACTCCTCTTGTTGTTGATAGAAAGCTATGGGAAGCATCTGGTCACTGGGATAAATATAGAGAAAATATGTTTATTACTGAAATAGATGAGGAACATGCAAATGAGAAAAGAACAAACGCATTAAAGCCAATGAACTGTCCTTGTCACGTTCAGATATATAACCAAGGACTGAAATCATACAGAGACTTACCTTTACGATATGCAGAGTTCGGTTCGTGTCATAGGTATGAGGCTTCAGGGACTATGCATGGTTTAATGCGAGTAAGAGGCTTTACTCAAGATGATGGGCATATTTTTTGTACTGAGGAGCAAATAGAAAAAGAAACAGAGCTATTTATAGAACTACTATCTGATATATACAAAGACTTAGGTTTTGATAATTTTGATATTAAGTTATCTACTAGACCAGAAACTAGAGTAGGTAGTGATGAAGTTTGGGACAAAGCAGAAGGTGCCTTAGAGTCAGCTATTAAAAAATTAGGACTGCCGTATGAACTAGTTGAAGGAGATGGAGCTTTTTATGGTCCCAAACTTGATTTTGTTCTTACAGATGCAATTGGAAGAGAGTGGCAGTGTGGCACATTCCAAGCAGACTTTAATTTACCTGAGAGGCTTGACGCAGAGTATGTGGGAGAAGACGGAGCAAAACATAGACCAGTAATGATACATAGAGCCGTTCTTGGATCTTTTGAAAGATTTATTGGAGTCTTGATAGAAAATTATTCTGGTAAGTTACCTTTTTGGCTGGCTCCTATGCAGGTTTGTGTAGCAACAATAATATCTGATGTAGATGATTATGCTAATGAGATTATCGATCTTTTAAATAAATCTGGAATCAGATGTCATGCCGATCTAAGAAATGAAAAAATAAGTTATAAAGTTAGAGAACATAGCTCAACAAAAGTACCTGTAATAATAGCCTTAGGAAATAGAGAAATGGCTGACAGGACAGTATCAATTCGAAGAATTGGAAGTGATAAAACTGAAAGTTTAGATTTAAATGAAGCTATTAAGATTCTTACTAAAGATAACTCTATTCTTAGATAAATTCATTTGAAAGCTTTTTTAATAAAATTAGTAATATTACCTATAAGATTTTACAGATATTTTTTATCACCATTATCTCCTCCCTCATGCAGATTCACGCCTACTTGTTCTCAATATGCAATTCAGTCCATAGAGGAAGAGGGTATTTTTAAAGGTATCTATCTTGCCACTATTAGAATCTCAAAATGTCATCCATGGTATGTAGACAAAAAATAATCATGGAACCTTCGTAAATATGTATAATTTGTAGCTATTAATTAAATTTATTTAATATATCTATTTTCTATATATATATCGTATTTAATGATATAGTTTTTACAACTATTAGTTCAAATATGCCAGTAAGGGGGTTAAGTATGAACAAATTATCTAGATATTCATTAGCTAGTATAGGTTTTCTTGTTTTTGTTTCTTTAAATGTTGTTTCTCAAGAAATTGAAGAAGTCGTGGTAACGGCTACAAAAAAATCTGAGTCTATTCAAGACTTAGCTATATCAATTGAAGCTTTCACAGAAGAAAGTATGAAAGAAAACCTCATTAGTGATGTTTCTGATTTAACACAAGTTGTTCCAGGGTTAATTGCTGATAAAGGAATTGGTTCAGGAGTTTCATATGCAATAAGAGGAACTGGATCATACGGAGTAGGGGCCGCTGTTGTTGGAGCTGTAGTATCAGCCACCAACGGACATGACACAGGATCTTCAGCAGCTTATGACCTTGGTTATTTTGATGTTGCACGGGTTGAGGTACTAAAAGGACCTCAAGGAACTTTATTTGGAAGAAATGCTGTCGTAGGTGTTGTTAATGTTATTACAAATAGACCAACTTCAGAATTAGAAGGAAGTGTATCTATTACTAACGGAAGTTACGACAAGCAAGAGATAACGTCAGTATTTAATTTGCCTATATCTGATACTTTGAGAACAAGATTAGCAGTTACATCAGCAGTAAGGGATGGATTTTCTACTAACTTAAGAGATAACAGTAAATATAACGACCAAGATGCATATGGTGCAAGATTATCAATGGATTGGGATATGACCGATACAACTTCTCTTAAATTCACTTATGACATGTATAAGGCTGATGATAATAGAAATAATATCGGAGCTCCTTTTTGTGAAACTCATAGCTTATTTGGTTGCAACCCTTTAACCGTAGGGTCTGTAAACCAGCCTGCTGATTCTAGAGGAAGTACTGCTGCATTATTTAATCTTGTAGCGGGCTTAGAAGGTAGTGCTTTTGTTAATCAATATGCTGGAACTTTAGTTCCTCAAAACTTTAACCAATCTTACTTAGATAGAGTGCCGGTTCATAAAAGTGAAATGACTAACGCTATGTTAGAACTTACCACTGAACTATCAGATCAATTAACGCTTGTAGCCAAAGTGTCTCACAATACAAGAGATTACTTTCATATGGTTGATAACGATTACTCGCATTCTACCAAGCCATATCCAGGAATTTTAAGTGCTTTCGGGCTTCCTCCTGTTAGTTTTAATGCTAATTTTGGTGGAAACTTTAATGGAAATAATTATGGTTTCACAGAATTAGTAAGTAGTGAAAGAACCTACGAGTTCTCAAACGCTACCTCAAATGGCATCCAATCTGAAATAAATATCATTTCTGATTACGATGGAGCTTTTAATTTTGTTGCAGGTGCATACATGTATGACAATAGAAGTCATAACAGGTATCAAGTTCAAACAGCTGCTTGGAATTTAACAAGTGATTTTTCAGCTCATCCCTATTCAAAATCTCTTTACGGAGGAGCATTTGATGGTTACGGTGGAATACCATTTTATCAAACTTGGGTCTTAGGTGGACTAGCAGGAAGTGCTGTTTGTGCTTCAGGTTTATTAGGAGCTGGAGCTGCAGCTGTCCCAGCAACAACGAATCCTTTTTGCTTATCTGGTTTACTAGCTGCTCAAGGTTTAAAGCCATATCATTTACCAACCGAGATGAGAGGTTATAATAATGATGATCACGTTAGAATTAAATCTACAGCTCTTTACGGAGAAATGTATCTTGACCTAAGCGATGTTACTAAAGTTACAGTAGGTCTTAGATATAACGATGACACTGTAAAAGATTCAATCATGACTTGTCTTACAGATTTTGATTGTCCTAACTACCCTCAAGCACAGTGGGATTCAGGCGTATACGGATTTTTTCCAACGTATGAAACAGTTAAGGATGATGGCTTAGCTTATAAATTTGCAATTCAGCATGATGTATCAGACGATCAAATGTTTTACTTCAGTTATACAACAGCTACTAAGGCTGGTGGAAATAATCCTGTTATAGGCTCAACACCTGATCCTTATGATAAAGAAGAAACTGGAGTTTTTGAATTAGGAACTAAAAGCATATTATTTAATGGAGCAGTGCTATTCAACGCTACATTATTCATGAATGATACTAAAGGTATGCTTATATCTAATATTGAAAATGCCGGATCTGTTAACTACAACGTTGATGCTGAGATTAAAGGTTTTGAAGGTAACGTAGTTGCTTTCTTAAGTGAATCTACAAGCTTTGACATAGGTTGGTTGATTGTTGAAAGTGAGCTTGGCGATCAAACAATGCCAGATCCTTTAAATCCTGCTGGAATAGTAGCCACTTTAGATCTTAACCCTGGCGGGTTTACTCCTGGAGTAGCTGGTTGCGCTACAGCAATTGGTGTTTGTGTCCCAGCTCAAGGTGCAACTGGTGTTCAAAGTCTTCCATATGATCCAGCCGGAGCAGTCACATACGGTTGGGGTGTCGGTGCTGATGGCAATCCTGTTTTAATATTTAAATCTGCTGGTTATATATGTTTAGCTCCTTTCAATCCATTAGGTGGAGTTCCATGTCCACCTGCTGGTCAAGGTGCTAAGGTTTCCATAAACGGTAATACATTACCACAGTCGCCAAAAACATCTTATAGCATTGGATTAAATAATGAATTCACTAGTGATAAGGGTTCTACGAGACTAAGACTTGCATACAGATATCAAGGCGAGAGAGAAGGTAACGTATTTAATCAAGCTAGAGCAAGAATGGGTGAAACTAAGTACTGGGATATGTCAGCTACTTACGAGCCTAATGATTCTGATTGGAGCCTTCAGTTCTATATTAAAAACATGGCTGATGATCAGTATGTTGGAACATGGGCTGCTTCTAGTGCACTTCAAGGTGGAGCACAGTTTGCAACTTATACAGATCCAAGAACTTACGGAATAACATTTAGGACTAACTTCTAAATATTAAACATAATTTAAAGGCTGGTTCACCCAGCCTTTTTTATATATACAAATTTTATATATATAAAATTTGTATACAATTTATAATTAATTGATTAATAAATAGCCTAATCTATTAACATTAATAGACATTTATAGGGGATATCATGTCAAAACTAAAATTGTATTTAAAAAATTCTTTACTATCTAGCATAGTAATTATTTCTTTTGCTGCCACTTCTCAAGAAATTGAAGAAGTAGTTGTTACTTCTACAAAAAAAGCTGAGTCTATTCAAGATCTTGCTTTATCTATAGAGGCATTAAGTGCGGAGGACTTGGCAGATAATATGGTTGAAAACATAGATGACTTAGCCGAAGTTATTCCTGGCTTAATAACTTCCAAAGGTATTGGTTCTGGTTCTGCTTACTCTATAAGAGGAACCGGTTCGTACGGTGTTGGTGCTGCTGTTGTGGGAGCTGTAGTAACAGCATCAAACGGCCATAGCTACAACTCATCAACTATTGCTGATATTGGTTTTTTTGATGTAGAGCGTGTTGAAGTTCTAAAAGGACCTCAAGGTACTTTGTCTGGAAGAAATGCTGTTGCTGGTTTAATTAATATGATAACTGCTAGACCTACTTCTGAATTAGAAGGGTCTGTAAGTGTTCAAATGGGTAATTTAAATTCACAAACTACAAATATGGTTTTTAACATGCCAATAAACGATAGCGTTAGAACTAGATTTGCTTTAAATCAAAAAACAAGAGACGGTATGACAAAAAATATTAATACCGGAAACGATTTTAATGATATCGATGCATTCGGTGCAAGATTTTCTATAGATGCAGATCTTGGAGAATATTCTACTCTTCAATTCACATATGAAAGATATGAGGGCGATGACAATAGATCAAATGTAGCGACATCGAAATGTCAACCGCATCCAGTTCTTGGTTGCCATCCTTTAGAGAAAGGTACATTGAATACACCGGCGGATTCAAGAGGAAGTACAGCTGCTTTATTTAATCTTATTGGTGCTCTAAATTTCACAGCCGATAAAAATTCTTATGAGGGTGCTATTACTCCATCTAGTTATAGACTAGCAAACTTAAATAGAGAACCTATCCATAAACAAGTAGCTGAAATGAGTACGTTACAATTTGATACTCAACTTACAGACTCTTTAAGTTTGATTGCTAAATATTCGTATTCAACTAGAGACTATCAGCAAATGAATGACCAAGATTATTCTGTATCTGTTCAACCTTTCCCTGGACTTATTCCTGCAACAGGAATACCAATGTCTTGGAATGGTTGTTTTGGTAATACAGGTGGAATTAATTTTTGTGAAACAGTTGATTCAGACAGAACTTATGAATTTGCTACCGTTGTAACTGACACTCAACAAGCTGAAATCACTATTATTTCTGACTACGACGGTCCTGTGAACTTTACAGCGGGTGCTTATACATTTGATCAAAGAAATAATAATCAATATCAAGTGCAAACAGCTTCGTGGAATATGATTATGGCTGCTGCTCAACATCCTTATAACATCCCAGTATTTGGTGGTGCTTTGACTGGTTACGGCGGTACCGACTTTTTCCTAGCAATGGTTCTTGGAGCTCCAGCCTCTTTAGCACCTCCAGGAATATTTGCTTTACTAGGTCAACCTAAATTCGAAGTACCTCTTAATATTCAAGGTTTTTTAAATGAAGACCACGTCAGAAGCAAGTCTTTTGCTGTATTTGGTGAAATGTATGTTGATCTTTCAGATGTTACTAAGCTAACAGTTGGACTTAGATTTAATGACGATACTGTTAAAGATAGTGTTGCCTCATGTCTAACGTTCTTTAGCTGCCCTAAATATCCGCTGTCTCAAAAATTATCTGGTGAGTACGGATTCTATCCAACACAAGTTACTGAAACAGACGATGCTTTAGCCTACAAGCTTGCTCTTCAGCATGACTTATCTGACAATCAAATGGTTTATGCAAGTTATACAACAGCTGTAAAAGCTGGTGGTAACAACCCAAATTCTACTGGTACTCCTGATCCTTACGCTCAAGAAGAAACTGGTGTTTTTGAGATTGGAACAAAAAGCATCCTTTTAGACGGAGCAATGTTGCTTAATGCTACTGCGTTCTTAAACGACACTAAGGGAATGTTAATTTCATCTATCGTTGAGGCTGGATCAAAAAATAATAACGTTGATGCAGAAGTTAAAGGCTTCGAAGGAAACATGATTATGTTTTTAAGCGAAACTGTAAGATTTGATTTTAACTGGCTCGCTGTAAAAAGTGAAATTGGTAGTTTCAGTCTTATCAATCCATTAAATCCTTTTAATGCTTCAAACTTTAACTCACTTGGCGCAAATGCAGATCCTCAAGGAATTGTAAGATTCATGATCACTGATAAAGGAGCCTTATTTAAGTCCGCTGGATCTTTATGTGGAGCACCGTTTAATCCTGCTGGTGGCGTTCCTTGTCCTGCTGGCGCTCTAGGAATACCTACAGATGTTACAGGTAATGAATTACCTAATTCACCTGAGCTTTCATACAGCATGTCGCTAAATAAAGATGTGATTTCAGATAATGGAATAACATCTTTCAGACTTACTCATAGATTCCAATCTGAGAGATGGAGTGATGTGTATAATTCAGAAAGAGGTAGTATGGGTGAGCATAAGTTTTGGGATATGAGAATAACATATCAACCAAACGATGCTGATTGGTATCTAGCTTTAGAGGGTAAAAACCTTGCTGACGATGTCTTTGAACAAGGAGCAGCTTTTGCTAGTAACCTTCAAGGTGGAAGTCAGTTCTTAACATATACTGATATAAGAACCTGGGGCTTAACTTTTGGAACAACCTTCTAAAATAAAAACCTAAAAAATTAAAAGGCTGGTTTATCCAGCCTTTTTTTATGACTGAAAAACATTTTTTTTTATATATAAAATTTGTACTTAATTTTTAGTCAATTTATGTCTCAATTAGCATAATCTACTAATAATTAATTGACATTTATGGGGGATTTACATGTCGACACTCAATCAGTTCTTAAAAAACTCTTTACTATCTAGCATAGTATTTATTTCTGTTGCTACCACTTCTCAAGAGATTGAAGAAGTAGTTGTTACAGCAACCAAAAAAGCTGAGTCTACTCAGGATATAGCTATTTCAATTGAAGCTTTTACAGCAGACCAACTATCGACTGAACAAATCTATGACATGACAGATTTAGCCGAAGTTGTTCCTGGTTTAAACGTTTCTAAAGGAGTTGGTTCGGGATCAGCCTGGAGTATGAGAGGGATAGGTTCATACGGTGTTGGTGCTGCTGTTGTTTCATCAATGGTTACATCAGTAAACGGTCATAGTACAAACGTTAGTTACATGAATGATTTAGGATTTATGGATCTTGAAAGAATCGAAGTTCTAAAAGGACCACAAGGTACATTATTTGGAAGAAATTCAGTTGCTGGTGTCATTAATTTAGTTACAGCAAGGCCTACGAATGAATTAGAGGGTAGTTTTGATGTTGAAATGGGAAGCTGGGGAAAACAAACATTAAATTCAGTTATTAACCTACCTATTTCTGACAGCGTAAGAACTAGATTAGCAGTTATGACTAATACAAGAGATGGCATGGTTATGAATCTTAATAACAATACTAGTTACGATGATAGAAACGATGTCGGTGTTAGATGGTCTGTAGACTGGGACATGAATGATACAACAGGTCTTAAATTTACTTATTCAGCTCAAAAGAGTGAAGATGAAAGACCTCAAGAAGAACTATCATATTGTGCGCCAGATGCATTCTTCGGCTGTAGTCCATACTCCAAAGGATTCATGAATCAACCATCAGATGGTCGTGGACATATTGGTGGAATTTTAGGCTTTATTACTTTATTTGATTTCGGTACAGGGGTTAACAATCGTTATCCTTCAACAGGACTTAGATCAACAGATTTTGGTGCTCAGTACTTAAATAGAAACCCAATGCATAGACAACAAGTTCAAGTTGCAAATTTAGAACTCAATCATGATATTAATGATAATTTAAGAATGATTGTTAAATATTCATATGATGATAGAGAATTCAATCAAATGAATGATAACGACGGTGGTGTTTCATCAGTGCCACTAACAGGTTTAGCTGCAGGTCTTGGTCTTCCTCCGATTGTATTTGAAGGCTGTTTTGGTGGAGATATGTATTCATTTTGTGAAACTGTCGCAACTGATAGAGCATATGACTTTTCAGAAGTATCAACATGGTCTGATCAAGCAGAAATTAACTTAGTTTCTGATTATGATGGATCTGTAAACTTCACAGTTGGATATTATAATTTTGATCAAAGAAATGATAATTTATATATGGTTCAAACAGCAGCAACTCAAGTGGCTGGAAGTTTTGGTTTCCATCCTTATGCACGCCCATTAGCTGCACTTACTGGATATGATTTTTCTGCGAAAGGTGGTGTACCAGCTTATCAAGCTATTGCAGCAATGCTAAATGCATTAAATAATTTACAAACAACTCCATCTCTTGCTAATGCTGCAGCATACGGTTTAGCTACTAATGCTGTTTTGGCATTGCCTGATGTAATTGTTCCATTGAATCAAAGAGGAACTCACAATCAACAGAATATTAGAATTAAATCTAAAGCTCTATACGGAGAAGTTTATGTAGATCTTTCTGAAGATACTAAACTCACAATTGGCGCTCGTTATAACGATGATATAGTTATGGCTACAACCTACAACGATACATTAGCTCTTGGTTGGATTGCTAGAGGATGTTCAGCATATGCAAACAAAGAAAATTGTCCTGGCATGATGAGTAAAGATAAAGTTGCTGATGATGCTTTTGCTTACAAGTTAGCTCTTCAACATAATATTTCTGATAACGTTATGGTTTATGGAAGTTACTCAACAGCTACTAAAGCTGGTGGTGTGAATGCTGGAGATAATCCTGACAAATATGCAGCTGAAGAAACAGGCGTTCTTGATTTTGGAATAAAGAGTATATTACTTGATGGAGCTATGCTTCTTAATATGAATCTTTTCCATAACAAGAATGATGGAATGCTGTTAGCTACCATTGAAAATGCAGGATCGCATAACTACAACGCTAATGCAGAAGTTACAGGTTTCGAAGGGCTTATGTCTGTATATTTATCTGAAACATCTAAAATTGATTTTTCTTGGTTAGCTACTGATAACGAAATAACTAGTGATGTTATGGCTATTAACTATCTTGACCCTGCTGGACCTGGATTTAGAAAAACTGCTCTAGGCGGCACGCTTGCTCCCGGACTTGATGTTGGTGTATTCACTGATGATGCAGGCAATATTCAACAATGGTTTAAGTCAGCTGGCTATAACTGTAATGTTCCTTTTAACGGACTGTCTCCAGTTGGTTGTCCTACTGGAGTTTTTGGTAATGAGCAAAGCTTAAAAGGTAAAACACTTCCAGGAACAACTGATCTAGAATATAGCCTTGCTTTCACACAAATGTTTAATATGAAAGACGGTATGACATCAGTCAGACTAGCTTACAGATATAGAGGTGATACTAACGGAGATCCGTTTGGTTATGAAAGATTTGATATTCCAGAGCAAAAGCAATGGGATATGATCACTCGATACGAGCCTAATAATTCTGATTGGTATGTTGGTGTTTATGCTAAAAACCTAGCAGACGACAGACTTATGAATTCAATACGTGCAGCTAGTAACCTTCAAGGTGGCCAGATGTATGCAGCATTTACTGATCCTAGAACGTGGGGAATTAACTTTGGTTCAAGTTTCTAGAACTTAAAAAATATATTTTAAAGCTCAGTTTACTGGGCTTTTTTTTTGCTCCATAATACCCATATTATGAAAGCATTTCCTTATGTATCAGATCCAATAACCGTTACCCAGGACATGTGCGACCATAATAAGCATATGAATGTTACCTACTATTACAAGATGTTTGATAGCAGTTACACCTCCATGTACATAGATGAATTAGGTTTTACAGACGAATACATGAAAAGCGGCTTTTCAACTTTTACCCTTGAAGACAACATAAGATATTTAAAAGAGTTTCGACTTGGAGAAAAGGTCTATCCTTCTTTCTACTTAAATAATGTTAATAATAAAATGCTACATTTTATTGGAATTTTACTTAATGAGCAGGGCGATCTTTCGGCTATTTTTGAAACGGTTCTTGGTCATATAGATATGAATGCAAGAAGAATGACTCATTTTAGTGACGATAGGCTTCAATTCATTTTAAACTATAAAAACTCTAATAAGATTGAAGAAGATCTTCCTTTCGAGGCCAAATTAAAAATTAAAGATTTATAAATGATGAAATTAGCAAAATTTTTCATGGTATTTGTTTTATTCATATCAGGGCTTGAAGCAGATTCGTTTAGTGTCATGAATCTAAATACACAAAATTTATTTGATACTTTAGATGACGAGGGAAAAGACGATAAGGCATACTTGCCTATAGAAAAAAAAGATTCTTTCGAGCATAAGGATTCTTGTAATAATATTAACGTCAAAGCCTGGAGAATGGAGTGTTTGTATTTAGACTGGAACGAGCAAACAAAAGATGCAAAACTTTCTAAACTAAAAGATATTATAGTTGCCTACTCCGAATCAGGAGCTGATGTCATAGCCCTTCAAGAAGTTGAGAATTTAAATATATTGAAGCAACTCTTTGATCTTTTAAAGTCTTACGGTTACGTGGATTTTAAATTATTAGAAAGTAAGGATAAGAGGGGCATAGATAATGCTTTTATTTCTAAATTTAAAATCCTAGATCCTAAACTTCATTATGTTGATTTCTCACCTAAATACGATACAAAAGATACTCGTCCGATCTTTGAAATTACTGTTGAAGTGGGGGATAAGAGGGTGAGACTATATAACGTTCACTTCCCAAGTAATTACAACGACTTGGAGATGAGAATAGAGTCTTTTGATGCGCTCAAGGGGCTTCATATGCAACATTCGCTTCCTTCCATAGCCTTAGGCGACTTTAACGTAAGTTTTGAGGACGATGAGGTTGAGGGAGTCTATATGTCTCAAGAAGATCAATGGTTGTTAGCGCATAGAGAAGGGTGCAATGACTGCAAGGGCACTTATTTTTATAACTATACAAAGACTTGGCAGTATCTAGATACTATTATGATTTCAAACAACAGAGATATTTCATTTGATATTGATTCAATTGATGTTTTTAAGACTAAGTTTAATACTTACAAAGATACTGGAAAGCCTTATCGCTTTGATCCAAAGAATATGAAGGGAGTATCAGACCATTTTCCAATGGTTGCCAGAATAGAGCTCAATTAATTCTGAAGTTTATGATTCCAAAAGTGGGCCATGATCAGAAGGGAGCCAAAAAATAATGTCATCATAACTTCAAGAGTTGTAGAGAAAAACAGAGCAGCAAATAATCCAATCGTTCCAACCAATCCAAGAACTAAAGGCTCTAACCGTTTATGATTAGAATATGCGGAGGGAAAGCTTATAATACCTATTATTACTACAAAGACTAATAAGATTGGATGCACAAGTTTTTCAGATGTGTCTAGGAAGCTAATAGAGCCAACTCCTCCCCATATTAAAAAAGAAAATAGTAAACAATGGATCACACAAAGCCCGGAGAAGAATATTCCCAATTTATCTTTCATATAAATTTAAAGAGAAGGTCTATTGCCTCCAACCGCCCCTATCAAATATTCTTAGATAAGTAAGTTGATCATGATCTGAATTATTTACAACCTTACAGTAGTCACCGGACTCAACTAAAACCACATCTCCAGATGTTAGCTCGTAGGAATCCTTGTGCTCAACTCCATAAGAAGGATCTGAGCCATGACCTTCATCAGAGTTCATATATTCAATAACTTCCATGGTTCCTCTGCCGTTAGTAATAACATAGACAACATCAGAGTCTATTAATTTATGACCGTGAGTACCTTTTCCAGGTTGAATAACTGTTTTACTGGCAATGATTCTTTTAAGCAGATCATTTGTCCAAACTGCATAATCTTCATTAACATTAGATGGTGAACCACCTACTCTGAAATTTACATATTTTTTAGCCATTAGATTTTTCCTTTAAATATCACATAATTATAGTTATTTAATTAAAAGATTCCAGTCAATAATTGACTAAGAGTTGTTATTTAAGCTTATTAAAATATAATGTTACAACGCCCTTTGACATCAGCTTGCCGGCGTTCTAAATAGGCTAAAGAGGACTTATAACTATTTTCTCTTCGTTGGTTTTATAACTATTAGGAAATTATTATGAGCAAAACTTACACAAACCCAGAAACAATAGGACTTCATGCAGGTTGGAGGAAGGACGATAATACAAATTCTGTAGCAGTTCCAATTCATCAAACTACAAGTTTTCAATTTGACGATACCGATCATGCAGCGAATTTATTTTCATTGTCAGAGTTAGGTAATATTTATTCAAGAATCATGAACCCAACATGTGCAGTTCTAGAGGATAGAATAGCTGCTCTTGAGGGTGGTGTTGGTGCACTAGCAGTTGCATCTGGACAGGCAGCATCTGCAGTTGCTATTCAAAATATAGCAAGAAATGGAGATAATATCGTTGCCTCCTCCCACCTTTACGGTGGAACATATAATTTATTTAAGAATGTTATGTCAGATATGGGAATAGAAGTAAGATTTGTAGATCCTTCAGATCCTCAAAACTTCGCCAATGCTACAGATGATAAAACTAGAGCTTATTATGGAGAGGTTTTACCTAATCCAAGTTTTGAAGTTTTCCCAATTTCTGAAGTTGCTGAAATTGGCAGACCTTTAGGAATTCCTTTGATAGTTGACAATACTGCTGCGCCAGTTCTTTGTAAACCATTTGATCATGGAGCTGCGATTATAATGCATTCAACAACTAAATTTATTGGTGGTCATGGAACATCTATTGGGGGAATTATTGTTGATAGTGGAAATTTTGACTGGGAAGCTGTTCCTGAAAGACAGCCTGCTTTAAATACTCCAGATCCATCATACGGCGGTGCTATTTGGACAGAGGCAGTAAAACCTTTAGGTCCAATTGCTTATATACTGAAGGCAAGAACAACCATATTAAGAGATATGGGTGCTGCGATGAGTCCGTTTAATGCATTTATGTTTATTCAAGGGCTGGAAACGCTTGCTTTAAGAATGAGGGAGCATACAAGCAATGCTGAAAAAGTTGCAGATTATCTATCAAATCATGAGGCTGTTGAAAGAGTTATCTATCCTTCAAAAATGGAAGGATATGCCAAAGATAGGGCTGATAAGTACTTAACTAAAGGTAATGGAGGTTTGATGGGCTTTGAGATTAAAGGTGGAATCGAGGCTGGAAAAAAATTCATTAATGCCCTAGAAATGGTTTATCACGTTGCTAATATAGGAGACTCAAGAAGTCTTGCTATACATCCAGGAAGTACGACTCATAGTCAGCTAAATGAAGAAGAGTTATTAGCTGCCGGTATTACACCTGGCTTTGTAAGATTGTCTATAGGTTTAGAGCATGTGGACGACATTATTGCTGATTACGAACAAGCTTTAGCAAAAATATAAGATATTATCTTGAGCCAAGAATTAGTAACTTTTATAGTTCTTGGCTCCCATATAAGATTAAAGGGAATTAAGCTCCCTCAGCCAAATATTCACGAAGAATATCTGTTAACCAATTTTAATAACAATCAATCTCATGAAGATCAACTCGATGAGTTAATTACTAACTCAAAAGGTGAAATAATTGTTTTGCTTCCTCCGTCGTCCTTTCCAAATAATGATTCGAAAGAAGCATTAAAGAAAATTGCTTTAATTGGCTTGTCTTCTTGGGGATGGTTTGAATATAGCTTATCTAGAAAAAATATAGTTCAAAATTTTAAAAAGGTAACTACCTTAGTAAGAAGTATTCCTGATTTAGAGCAGGGCATTTATTTTAGTAAACGCTTATATTTTTCTATAGGAGGTATAGGTATTTTTGGATCGAATCCATTTTCAGAAATTTCGAAAAGACTTTATTCAAGAATTGATCCACAAAAATCATTACCTGCTCTTATAATAAGAACAAAGAATCTTAAATTAGATTAAATAAATGAAACCATTAATTAGCGCATCAAATCTCAGTTATAAAATAAATGAAAAAAAGCTTTTTCAAAATATTTCTTTTGATGTTAATTCTGGCAAAGCACTTCATATATCAGGTAGTAATGGTTCAGGTAAAACTACATTATTAAGAATAATAGTAGGCTTATCAAAACCCACAAAAGGCTCTGTTGAAATAGTTACAGATAAAAGCATTTGTTTTTTAGGACATAAAAATGCCTTAAAACAGTATCTTACGGTAGAAGATAATTTACACTTATATGATATTAATAATCATATTCATTTAAAAAAGTATCTTGTTGAACTTGGCTTAGAAAAATCTTTAGATGTTATGGTTGCGAATCTATCTTTCGGTCAACAAAAGAAATTAGCTCTTATAAGAATTTTCTTAAATGATTCTCAACTTATAATTTTAGACGAACCATGTGTTGGCTTAGATGCAGTTTCACAGAATACCTTATGCTTTTTTTTACGAAATGAAATTGATAAGGGAAAATCAATTATATTTTCATCACACATAGCTTTGGACATAGAAGCTAGTCAATTAAATTTAAATAATTAATATCTCATGAAAATATTTTATTTTGAACTTTTAAAATTGAGAAAAAAATCAAGAGGCTGGATTGGACCAATTCTAGTTTTTGTTTTAATAATGACAGCTTTTCCACTTACAGTAGAATTTTTAAATAACGAATTAAATCAAGCATTCTTCTCAGTACTATGGATAGCAGTTTTGTTGGTTATGATGCTAGCAACAGAAGATATTTTTTTAGAAGACTTTAACGATGGAACGCTTGAACAATTAGCTATTAGAGATGAGTCACTGGCCTTCGTTATTGGATCAAAAATTTTTATATATTGGATGCTTATTGGGATACCAATATCTTTTATAGGCTCTTTCTATGGGCTAGGTATCACAAGATCTCTAGACATATCTCTACAAATTTTTCCTGTACTTCTTATAAGTTCATATATCTTTCTTAATGTTTTTAGTTTCGGTAATGGGTTAAGCCTTACCAAGGGATCAGTCTTAGGAACTCTCATAACAATGCCATTGGTCCTTCCTTTGCTTGTTGTGTTGGGAAAAGTTGTGATATCTATAAATTTAGGACTTAGTTATTTTGGTTTTCTTGTGCTTCTTTTAGGCGTCTTATC
>CESI01040611.1_pt1 | contig 20674 bp, 15 predicted proteins | sample 356301 | NCBI WGS metagenome assembly CESI01 (sample SAMEA2621423, study PRJEB7988) | marine metagenome | biome: marine biome (ENVO:00000447); feature: deep chlorophyll maximum layer (ENVO:xxxxxxxx); material: "saline water (ENVO:00002010), including plankton (ENVO:xxxxxxxx)" | depth 40 m | reverse complement strand
ATTCCACAACAAGTTAACAATGTTTGACTTTAAGAACTACATTTGTAATATGTAGATTATTAATATTTTAAAGAATTAAACCAACTATTACATAAAAAAAATCGTGTAAATATTAGTGTACTCAGCTATTCCAAAAATAATATCGATATTATCACTTTTATCAATGTCTTTGACTTTAATTAATGGACAAAGTTTTTCACTAGTTCAAGAAAACAGCATTAAAGTAATCGTTAATAACGACACCCTTCTAAACCCATGGACAGGTGGATTTAATTCTGCTCAAATTTCAAAAATCGACTTAAATAACGATCAAATAAAAGATTTATTTGTCTTTGACAGATCTTGTGACAAGGTAATTACCTTTATTTCTAAAAATAATAATTTTATTTACGCACCAGAATATGAGAAATTATTTCCATCTAATTTAAAAAATTGGGTTTTGCTTAGAGACTTCAACAATGATGGCAAAAAGGATATATTCAGTTATGTTTCAGGGGGAATAGGGCTTTGGGAAAATACTTCTAGTGGAAATGGACTTTCCTTTAATTCATTAAGCTTTTACCAATCTTCTATAAATTCTAATGTGCCATATATTTTATCTTCCCAATACAATAACGATGTTAATATTTATGTTGTTTCATCTGATTTGCCAAGTATTAGTGATATAGACAACGATGGAGATTTAGATATTTTAAACTTTGGAGTCCAAGGATCAGTTATTGAATACCACAAGAATATTTCGACAAATATAGATACCTTAATTTTTGAAATGAAAAATACTTGTTGGGGAAATTTTAGCGAATCTGGATTGTCTAACACCTGTACCTTATTTGATACCTGTTTATTTAATGTCACAAACCCTGAAGATTCTATTACTATTACAAGAAATAATTTAAGACATAGTGGTTCAACTATCCTGTCACTAGACTTAAATAACGATCAAGTAAAAGATATAATTCTTGGCGATGTTTCTTACAGCAACCTAGTAGCATTATACAACGACAGCATAGGGGTTAATATGAACACCTCCTTTGTTTCTCAAGACACGCTTTTCCCTAGCTACTCCGTACCAGCTGATTTACATCTTTTCCCAGCTGCATTTTATGAAGATATGAATCACGATGGTATAAAAGATCTAATAGTATCTCCAAACACTAGAAGCGAATCAGCAGATAAAGAAAGTATTTGGTTCTATAAAAATTTTGGAAGCAACAACTCCCCTCAATTTTATTTGCAAAATAAAAATTTACTTCAGCAAAATACTATTGAACTTGGAAGAGAATCTAAACCCTTAATTGTGGATTTAAATAACGACCAAATTTTAGATCTATTAGTCTCTAATTTTGGTGAATTTGATTTAAGTGTTCCGATTCATTATAATTCTTATATAGAATCTTATGAAAATGTAGGAACTAATGAAAATCCGATTTTCAAGAAAAATTCCAGTGATTTTCAAAATATTTCCTCCCAAATAAACGACATTAATTTAATTCCAACTTTAGGAGACTTAGACGCTGATGGAGATTTAGATGCGATTGTAGGCGACTACAGTGGAAAGTTACATTTCTTAGAGAATGTTTCTTCAGATTCAGCAATAATAAATTTAAGCATCAGTATCTCACCCTTAACAGATATTTTTAATAACGTTTTGGATTTTGGATTTAATGCCCACCCAACGCTTTTTGACATAGATAATGACAATGACCTAGACCTAATTGTTGGTGAAGCGATAGGGAATTTAAATTATATTGAAAATATTGGAGATTCATCCAATTTTGATTTTGATTTGAGATCTGAAACTTTTGGAGGAGTTTCAGTATCAGAGTGGTGGACTAATATAGGAATGAGTTCGCCTATTTTTAACAGAAATGGATCTGAAATTGAATTGTATGTAGGATCTAAAAGAGGTTTTATCTATAAATACAACAATATAACTAACAACCTAGCTGGAAATTTTAATTTGGCGGATAGTAATTTCAATAATATTTTTACCGGAACTCATAGCACACCAGCTATTTCGGATTTAAATAATGACTCACTAATTGATTTTATTATAGGAAATAAGAGAGGAGGACTATCTCTATTTATGGGTTCTAATGATTCCTTGATTTCGACTCATAGCGGTTCTTATTATTTTGAAAATAAATATGAAATATTCCCGCTACCAGCCTCAGATATTATAAATATTAAAAATCTAAAAAACCAACTGTATTTTGAAGTAATAACCTTAACCGGAAAGAAAGTTAAAACTGGATATACCAATGGAGTTGTCCCAGTAAGCGAATTAAATAATGGAATATATTTTTTAATACTTGATAATGGAATTCAGAAAAATATTTTAAAGATTGTAAAATGCTAACGAAAAATTTAACAATTGTTTTTATTGATGATGAATGTATATTTTGTAATTACTGGGGGAAATACATACTAAGAAACGATAGATCAGACTCTATTTTAATAAGCCCATCTACGTCCAATATATTTACAGAAACTAAAAAAAAATTTAACCTATTTCCAAACCCAAAAGAGACTATTATACTCTATCACAATGGGAAAATTTATTCAAAATCTTTAGCTGTAATTAAGATATCGGTTGTAATGAAAAACTGGCAAATAGTAATTGCTTTAAGCTATACGATTCCAAATTTTATAAGAGACTTTTTTTACGATATAATTTCCAGAAATAGAAAATCTATTATGTCAGACAGTTGTATAATCGACGAACTGAAAAGTAAAGATAAATATGTGATCTAGGTTAAACTAGATACTAATCTAAGGCGCTGTTCATATTTCTTACAGCAGAAGCGCTCTTTTTAAATAAATCTTTTTCTGAATCGTCTAAATTAATATCAACTATATTTTCCCAACCGTTTTTACCAACAATAACTGGCACTCCAATACAAATGTCCTTTTGCCCATATTCTCCATCCAAGAAAACTGAACAAGGAATAATTCTTTTTTGATCGTTGAGAATACTATCCACTAAATAAGCTACTGCTGCTCCAGGTGCATACCATGCTGAAGTTCCTAATAACCCTGTAAGAGTTTTTCCTCCTACCATGGTATCAGCCGCAACTTTGTCTAAGCGCTTTTTATTTAATAACTCATTTATTGGTATCCCATTATAAGTTGCTAATCTTGAAAGTGGAATCATTGTGGTATCGCCATGACCTCCAATTACCATTCCGTGAATGTCACTTGATGGTTTCCCTAGTGCTAATGACAAATAAGTTCTAAATCTTGCACTGTCTAATGCTCCTCCCATCCCAATAATTCGATGCTTGTCTAGACCACTTTCTTTTAATATTAAATAGGTCATAGTATCCATAGGATTTGAGACAATTACAATTACCGCATTTGATGAATATTCTAAAATATTGTTAGTTACTATTTTTACTATTCCCGCATTAACGCCAATTAGTTCTTCTCTGGTCATTCCAGGTTTTCTTGGAATCCCACTTGTTACAACTACAACATCACTTCCAGCAGTTTTTGAATAATCATTAGTGCTTCCAATGATTTTAGTATTGAAACCAAGTAAAGAAGATGTCTGTGTCATGTCTAATGCTTTTCCTTCTGCAAAACCTTCTTTAATATCCAATAAAACTACTTCACTAGCAATTCTTTTATAGGCAATTGCATCAGCGCAAGTTGATCCTACATTACCAGCTCCTACAATGGTTACTTTCATAATATTATTATTTTTAAAAATCTGAAATTAAGTATCAATATTAGCATACTTAGCATTCTTTTCAATAAATTCTCTTCTTGGTGGAACTTCATCCCCCATTAACATTGAAAAAATTCTGTCTGCTTCAACTGCACTTTCAATAGTAACTTTTCTTAGCGTTCTATTTGCTTTGGACATAGTTGTATCCCAAAGCTGCTCTGCATTCATCTCACCAAGTCCCTTATATCTTTGAACATGGACACTTGATTCACTTCCAGAACCCTTCATTTGGTCAACATAATCTTTTCTTTGGTTGTCATCCCAAGCATACTTAGCTTGTTTGCCTTTTTTAATTAAATACAAAGGTGGAGTAGCTATATATAGATACCCGCTTTCAATTAACTCTTTCATATATCTAAAAAAGAAAGTCATTATTAAAGTTTGAATATGACTTCCATCAACATCGGCATCACACATTATAATTACTTTATGGTAACGCAACTTTTCCATATTTAAAGCTCTAGAATCTTCCTCTGTCCCAACACGAACCCCTAATGCAGTATAAATATTTTTAATCTCTTCATTTTCAAAAATCTTATGTTGCATTGCTTTTTCTACATTGAGAATCTTACCTCTTAAGGGCATGATAGCTTGAAAATGCCTATCTCTACCTTGTTTTGCTGTTCCGCCAGCAGAATCTCCCTCGACCAGATAAACCTCACATTCTGTAGGATCTTTAGACGCACAATCTGATAGTTTTCCAGGCAATCCAGCCCCACCCATAGGGTTTTTTCGCTGAACCATTTCTCTTGCCTTAGTAGCAGCATGTCTAGCAGTTGCCGCAAGAATAACCTTTTGGACAATTTGTTTTGCATCGTCTGGATTTTCCTCTAAATAGTTATTCAGCATTTCACTTACAGCCTGACTAACAGGGGCAGTAACTTCTCTATTACCTAATTTAGTTTTAGTTTGACCTTCAAATTGTGGTTCTTGAACCTTCACAGAAACAATTGCTGTTAATCCTTCTCTAAAATCATCACCAGAAATATCAAATTTCAATTTATCAAGCATTCCAGACTTTTCAGCATACTTTTTTAATGTACCAGTCAATCCTCTTCTAAATCCAGAAAGATGTGTTCCACCTTCGTGGGTGTTAATATTATTGACATAAGAATGAATATTTTCTGCGTAGGAATTGTTATAAATTAAAGCAACCTCTACAGGAATTCCATTTTTTTCCCCCTCAACACTTATTACTTTTTGAATTAATTTTTCTCTTGTCCCATCTAGAAACTCCACAAATTCAGAAAGCCCTCTATCAGAATAAAATGTCTCTACAGGCGAATTTCCGTTCTCATCTTTCGCTTCACTTCTTTCATCAGTCATGTCAATTGTCAAGCCTTTATTAAGAAAGGACAATTCTCGCATTCTAGTTGCCAAAATATCGTACTGATATTCAAGAGATTCAAATATTTCAGGATCTGGATAAAAGATAACTTCAGTTCCTTTTAAATCTGAAGTTCCTTCTTCCTTTACTAAATATTGTTCCTTGCCTTGTTTGTATTCTTGGACATAAATTTTACCATCCTTAAAAACACTTGCCTTTAAATCTATTGATAAAGCATTTACCACAGAAACTCCAACACCATGCAAACCACCAGAGACTTTATAAGAGTCTTTATCAAATTTTCCACCTGCTCCAATCTTTGTCATTACAACTTGTAAAGCTGAAACACCTTCTTTTTTATGTATGCCTACTGGAATTCCACGACCGTTATCCATTACACGTATTCCATTGCCTTCCAAAATAGATATTGAAACTTTATCACAATGTCCGGCTAAGGCCTCATCTATTGAATTATCTACAACTTCGTATACTAAGTGGTGTAAACCTCTAGAACCAACATCTCCAATATACATGGAAGGACGCATCCTAACATGCTCCATTCCCTCAAGGGCTTGAATACTGTCTGCAGAATAATCTTTTTCTTCACTCATTTAATAAAATTTGAAAGACCAAATATACTATTTATAGAGCATTTTAAAAGGGGGAAAAAACCCTATTAATTGGATACTTTTCAACATTTTAAAAACTTATTGTAATTCCACCTAAAATATTGATGGATTGGACTGGGAAATTTTGCCAATACTGGTATTTTTGGGCTGTGAAATTATTGAACTGAATGAATGCTGAAACTTTTTTATTGTACCTATATTCAGCAGAAATATTAAGATCAACAAATGGCTTCAAGTCATAAATATATCTACCATCATCTTCTTTTTCAAAATGCATATCTGGTTCAGAATAAGAATAAACTGCTCTTTGGCCAACTAAATAAAAATCAGACTTTAAAACAATCTTATCAGACAAATCCAACAATCCAGATAAAGTGAATATAAATTCAGGTCTTTGCCAAGCTTCACTAATATTGGCAGGGTCATAGATAAAATACTCTCCCTTAGCAGAGATTTTTAACTTTTCAAATTCCTGATAAGTGATTTCAGCTAGAAAAGATGTTTGAGTAAGGTTATCATAAGTCATCTGGAACTTGTTGCCATAAGATGATATTGTATCTGGAACAAAGAAATACATACTGTCCAATTTCTGGAAAGAACTGGATAAATTAAAAGTGAATTTACTACTTAAAGAGCCCCTTATACCGGCAAATATATTACTTTTTTGAACCGTATTTTGAAGTTTTGAATCCTCAGAAATAAATGGATTTTCTAACCTAATATCGTTAAAAGTATTTCTTTGCACATTTCCTGTCCAGCCTCCGTAAGGAATGAAGATATTATTGAATAGACTATAGCTAACCTCTAAATCTGGGAAAACATGAAATTTAGCATTTTCATTAATATTGGCCTGAAGAGATATTCCAGCTTTAAAAATTAAATTATTTTTTCTTGAATAAATATGTGGCCTAAAACGAACAATTCCAGAATTTCTAGAACTTGTATTACTAGGCTGAATAATATTATTTGCATTTAATTTTAAAGTCTCTGGAGAATTGATATTATTAATATCCAATTCAAATGTCCCTAAAAACTCTTCATCTAGTATTAGCCAACCAGAGTGAGCTCCCAAAAGAAAATGATTTTCAGAAAGATTATAGTTGCTATTAAGGTGGTGGAAATCTATCCAACTTTTAATTCTTAATTTATTAGTGTCTCTTCCAGTATTTCTAGAATTAAACTTTAGATGCAGATCCAACAAATCGTAATTTTGCTTAAAAAGAGAATCAGAATTTTTAAAAGTTTCAACTCCCAAAGAGTCATTAAAATCTAATCCATAAAATTGATACATGGAATTATCGCTATAATCCAACCCATAAAAATTATAAGAATTTCTTTCGTATTGAACTTCTGACCATAAATCATAGTTCATAAAAAACTTTTGATAATACCCCCCTAAATTTAAATCTGAAAATTTAGTATTTCCCATTTCTTTTATACTTGCGTAAGCTCCATTGGTTCGTGCGTTCAAACCCCAACTCTCGTCTCTTGATCTTTTGGAAGCATAATTCAATTCTAAAAGCTGAGTTAGATAAGTTCCAGCGCCAGCTTTTAAATATCCTCTATATAACTTGTTTCCATTAGCAGTTATCTTCAACCTTGCAGGTTTTATATTTTCAATAGAGTAGCTTGTCAAGTGTCTTTTTGGCTCTAAATAATATTTAACGTCATCCAAAATACTTACGGAATCTGTGTGAATTGGAAAAATTGGTGTTTTTTGAATCTTAGAAATTTTTCTATTCCCAGAGCCAATCCCTAAAAAAGTTTCCGTACTCTCATTTTGTTGAGCTACAATATTAAAACTCAATATTCCTAAAACGAAAAAAAGTAAAATTTGGAGTCTATTTATTTTCATCTTTCTTAATTTCCTTTGAATCAACTTCATTTCGATTTAAAACTTCACGATTATTTTCTACATCTTTATAAATTGTTTCTAGTTCTATTTCCAATTCCTCTTGCTCTGGCTGCTGCTGCAATTCATTTTGTTCTAGATTTGTGATATAATCTAATTTTTGGACTGCTTCTGCTAAAACCTCACCTTTTTTATACCCATCGTAGTTGTCTAAAATACTTTCTATACTATGTCTGGCATTGAAGTAATCTTTCTGAGCAGTAAAATTGTCTCCAAGCAATAGTATTGCTTTTGCCAACCAATAATCGTAAGATGGTTTTTGTTTGACTAATTCCAAAATTAAAGACTCACAGGTTATATAATCCTCTTTGTTGTAAGCTATCTCGCAAATATGGTATTTCGCTTCCGCTGCAGCAATACTTTTGGTGTACTGAATTACGCTATCGTAATATAATTTCGCGCTATCTGGTTGATCTATTTTTTGAAAAGATTGACCAAGAAATAAATACGCATCTTCTTGAATCTTAGTATTTAAGTCTGTTTGCTGAAGAACCTTTTTTGCATACTTAATTGTAGAATTGGGATTGTCTAAATAATGAAAACAATAAAACTGCCCTTTTTTTGATATTGACAAGTCTTCTTGATCAATGCTTACGTCTTCTAATATTGAAAAGTAAGCTAGAGATTTTTTGAAATCTTTGGCATCATAAGTAATCTCTCCAGCATACTTTAATCCTTCTATGTAGTAATTGTTATTTGGTTTTGAAGAAATGAAATCATAGTGAAATAAAGCTTGTGTTTTCTTTTGCTCTGAATAATAACAATTAGCCATAAAATAATGTGCAGAAATTTCTCTTATTGGATTATCGATATTGTCCAAGTAATAGGATGCTTTTTCAATTTGTTTGTCACAATCTCCTATATCTCTAGCAAGAATAACATCTCTCCACAAAGTAGAATCTTTGTCCTGAATACTTACATCAATTCCCCTTGAACTTAGCCAGTCATAGTACCCTGTTAAATCTCCTCTTAAATTATAAACCTCCATCATTAGTTCTATAGCTAGTTGGTTTTCTTGTTCTGCATCAGGATAATTATCCATAACCGTTAATAAATAAATTTCAGCTTCCTCATGATTTTTTTCTTTCAAATAAATATTCCCTAGTTCAACATATGCTTTTGAGATTAAATTGTTATTTGGATATTCGTTAATAAATTTAAAATAGGTATCCAAGGACTCTTTATTTCTATTTTCATCTTTATAGGCCTGTGCTAAATTTAAAAGAGAAGATACTTGGTACTTTGAGTTTGGATATTGGTTTGTTAGTTTTTTTAAGGTGTTTATTTTCCCTTTGTAGTCTTGAATTAAACCCTGAGAAGTAGCCATCTGGTTTAGTGCATAAGAATGATTTTCATTTCCTACAGTTAAAGACATTGAATAATTTTCTATGGCTAGACTATCTTCCCTAATTAAAAAATAAGTGTCGGCAATTCTTAATAATGCAGTTTTATAATTACTTGAGTCAGGTAAATTGTATTGGTGGATATAATTCCTAAAATACTTTAAAGCACTTCTAAGTTCTTCCCTTTGAATTTTCACATCATTTCCTGAAAAGTTTTGATATGAATTTGCTTTTTCAAAATAGCTGTATCCAATATGAAAATCTAAATCTAAAAACTGATTAGTTAAAATAGCCCCGTTAATAAATCTAAATTTCTCATAACTCTCAACAGCTCTTAAATATTCCTTTAGATTATAATTAGACTCTCCTATCCAAAACTGGCACATGGCATTTAAATTTTGGTCAATTGGATACTTTTTGACCAGCTCAAAGTTTTTAATTGCGCTCTTATATTGTCTATTATGATACTGTTCCACAGCTCTGTTGTAGACAATTGTTTGGTAAGCTTTTTGTATTCTCGGATCCTTATTTTTAATTTTATCCATTGAAGCAAGTGCATCATCATAATTTTTTGTAGTTAGATAGACTTTTAATAAAAAATCGTAAGCTTCTTTAATATCTTCAGAATCTGGAAATTTTTTGATAAACTGCTGAAAAGCATTAATTGCCTCATCGTATGGATTATAACTTAGTTCGTAAGCTAGCTTTGCATAATTAAAAAGTGAATTCCGACTAATATCAACATCAAAATGTAGCTTACTGGCCTGCTGAAATGCATTTTTTGCATAATCTTTTTTCTCTAAAATCAAATAGGAATCAGCCATATGATAGTAGGATATCTGTGTTAATGAATCATCTATAGTAGCAACCCTAGAAAAAATCTCTATAGCTTTTTTATATTTTTTTGTCTGGTAGTAACAATAGCCAATTTGATAATTACTTTCTCTAGTTGACTTTACATTTTTCTTGAAAATTTTATAATATTCAAGGGAACGATCGTATTGATTTTTTTTGAAATATGAATCTCCAATTAATTTTGCAAACTCACCTTTTCTTTTTTCTGTAACAGAATCAATATACAAAGGTCCGTATTCAATAAGTTCGTCATATTTATTTTGTTGATATAAAATTTGGGTAATATAATATGGGATAATAGGCTTGAACATTTTATTGTTTGCAATCTTTCTAAAACCAACTAGTGCAGTTTGATACTTCCCTTCAGCATATGCTATATGGCTGTAGTAATAAGTTGCGGGGATAGTATAATCTGTTTTTCTTTGCAAAAGATCATTGAAAATAACTTTTGATTCAGCTAGATTTTTCTTCATAAAATTAGAATAACCAAGTTTAAAAAGATACTCGCTTTGGTCATCTATTGACAAATCATATTGATCAACTTTTTCAAAAAATTCTATAGATTTTTTAAACTTTTTTATTTGATAGTAATGTTTTCCGAGCTGAAAATAAATTTTTTTTGATTTTGGATGATCAGGGTGGTCAAGAGAAAACCTAGTTAGAATAGTCTCTACATTTCTATGATATAATTTTAATCCACAAATTGCAAAATAGTATTCTGCATTTATTCTTAGCTCATTTTGAGGATTATTGAATTTATTTATAACGTCTTTAAAATAATATTGAGCTGAACTATATTTTTCTTTATCAAATAATTCTTGGGCAACCTTATAACTTTCATATGGGTCACTGCGAAGAAAAGTTTTTTGTGCATTAACAATATTTATAAAAATTATTGCTAGAGAAAAAATAAATATCTTTAAGAAAATCTTATTCATTAATAATCTATAAGTTTATTAGATTAAAGATAGTTAGTGATGAACTATGAGAAATATTACATTCTTATTATTTTCAACTACAATGTGTTAACATTAAATAAAAGAATTTAAGAAGTATTCTATATTATTTTAAATTTGAATGTAAAAGATATTAAACAGCCATGAAGCAAAACCTTTTTCTAGATTTTAAAAATGTTGAAATAAAACAACAAAATGAAATAATTCTTAACGATGTTAATTTAAAGATAAATCAAGGTGAATTTGTATATTTTGTAGGCAAAACCGGAAGCGGGAAAAGTAGTCTTCTTAAAGCAGTATATGGAGATGTAGGGATTAATAGTGGGGATATTTTATTTAAAGACCAAGCTCTAAAAAAAATAAAAAGAAAGAAAATCTTAGAAATTAGAAGACGAATTGGTATAGTTTTTCAAGATTTCCAACTACTAATGGATAGATCAGTTGCCGATAATTTAAGATTTGTAATGAAAGCAACTGGATGGAAAGGGAAAAAGAAAATAAATGAAGGGATTGAAAAACTTCTTGTAAAAGTGAATATGGTAGACAAAGCAGATTCCTTTCCACATTTAATTTCAGGTGGGGAACAGCAAAGAGTTGCTGTTGCAAGAGCGTTAGTTAACGATCCAGAACTAATTATAGCAGATGAGCCAACAGGAAATTTAGATCCAGAAACTAGTGAAAAAATTATGAATCTTTTAAAATCTGTAGCCGACGAAGAAAAAACTGTGATTATGGCAACTCACGATTTTGATATTATTAATAAATATCCAGCAAGAGTTGTGAAATTCAGTAATCAAACTATTTTGGAATAAGCTTTAGGAATTGATAAGTATTTGTGTGCCAGTTTATAATTTCAATGTTGTTGATTTAATTAACACCATACTTTATCAAGGGAGAAAAAGTGAAAACCCATTTGAAATAATTTGTATTGACGATGGCTCTAATAAAGAAACTTTAAAGTTGAATTCTGAAATTAGTTCTAACAAATCTGTTAATTACCAAATTCTTAAAAGAAATATTGGAAGGTCAAAAATTAGAAACCTTTTTTTAGAAATTTCCAATTATGAAAATCTCTTATTTATAGATTGTGACTGCAGCATTCAAAATGGGAATTTCTTGGAAAAATATTTTGAACAACTTAATAATTCAGTAGTATATGGAGGAAGAAAACACCACGATAAACCACCAAAAAACAAAAACAAAAAACTAAGGTGGTTATATGGCATTAAAAAAGAAGATCAAAACTTTAATTATAGAGTTGAAAACCCATACCATAGTTTTCGTTCAAATAACTTTTTAATAAAAAAAGAAATCTTGTCTCAAATTAGGTTTAATGAAAACATTAAAACCTATGGACATGAAGACACCTTACTTTCTATAGAACTTAAAAAAAATAAAATAGATATTTATCAAATAAATAATCCTGTATATCATGACGGTATAGAAGACAACAGTGTTTTTTTAGAAAAAACAAAGAGTGCTATAAAAAACCTAATTTTATTGGATAGAGGAGAGCTAGATACCAGCTCTATTGAATTGGTAAAAACATATAACCTAATTAATAAATTAAAATTGACGTGGTTTATTTTTTCATTGTCAAAAACTATTTCAAAGTTCCTAGAAAGACAGCTACTTTCTTCTAGACCTTCACTAATAATATTTGACTTATATAAACTGATATACTTCCTTAGAGAAAAACAAAATGTATAGTTTTTTTAAGAATATTTACAAGATTTTAATTCCAAAAAGTTGGAAATTCAACATAGAACCAAACATAAGAAAGTTGGTTTATATCCTTGCTTATAAAGGAGAAAATATGAAATGTTTGATTTGTTCTGCTAAATCAAAAAAATTTATATCAATTTCTTTTTATAATGGTGATGATAAAATCTGTCCTAATTGTGGAGCATTGTCAAGGTCCCGAGCACTTGGGGAATATGTGAAGAAGAATTTCAAGGACCGCAGTCAAAAAATTTTAGACTTCTCACCCCACAGAAGTTTACATGATTTTTTTAAATCAATATTTGAAAATTATATATCATCCGACTTTGAAAACCAATTTCATGCTCAAAAAAGCTATGATATTACTCAAATAAACGAAGCTGATCAAAGCTTTGATTTAATTATTTGTTTTCATGTCTTAGAACATATTTTAGAAGACAAAAAAGCTATCAAAGAATTAAATAGAATTTTAAAAAATAATGGCCATTTATTAATTCAAGTTCCTTTAAAAAAAGGGCGGACTTACCAAAACAACTCTATAACTTCAAAAGAAGAAAGATTGAAAGCTTTTGGACAGCAAGACCATGTAAGGGTATATGGTGAAGATAGTCTCCCATTAATTTTAAAAGAAAGTGGATTTACTGCAAATCCTATTGACATAGTAAAAGAATACAATAGTGAAGAAAAAAAATTGTACGGTTTTTCTGAAAATGAAATAGTTTATATATGTAGAAAGTCTACTATTTCTTAAATCTGTCGTAAGTCTTTACTAATGAAACAGATTCACTTTCCCAATGTAAAGTTGAATTCATTTTAGTAACATTAGCAATGAAATTTTTAGATGCTTTAAGAGCTATAGCTTTATTTAAACCCTCAATTATGATTTCTGGCTTTAGGCTTGAAATTAAAACTCCAGTGTAGTATTGCTCGGCAATTTTTCTTATTTCAACAAGGTTTGTGGAAACGAATGGTATTTCAGCTTTGACATAATCGAAAATTTTATTGGGAAGACTAAATTGATAATTAGTATTATTGCTTTTATCTAAACTAACACCTACATCTGAATTGATGGTATACTGCATCATTTGATCATATGGAAGAGTTGGAACAAACAGTACTTTATTAGCTAAATCTGATTGAAGACATCTTTTTTTAAGTTTGTCAACCACATCTCCTTTACCAACGACAGAAAGAAAAAAATCATCTTGTATGGATATAGCCTCTAATAACTCTTCAGCACCTCTATCAACATTAATGCCAGAACCTTGGAGGATTACAAGCTTCTTGTTTTGAGGCAACCCAAGATCTTTCTTAGATTTAACTTTTATTAAACTGCTTTTATTAGGGAGATTTCTTATAACTAAGGGCCTGATTTTGTAATCTTTAAAATACAGGTCTGAAATAGATTCATTTACTGTAAAAACATACTTTAATCTTGGGAAGATAAAACTCTCTATTGAAGACCAAACCATTTTAACAAAATATCTGTTTTGAATTTCTGGGACCCCCAGAAAATACTCATGGGAGTCATAAACTAACTTTTTATTACAGATAAAAGCTGTAAGCCACATAGGAAGCAAGGTGTCCAAGTCATTGGAGTGGTAAATATCAAATCTTCTATTTAAAAGAAAAAAAAATAACCTCAAATTATATTCCGTATAAAACAATGCTCCTTTGTTAAAAATCATTTTAAAGCGAATGGTTGAATAAGATCTATTAATACTTAACGAGTGTTGTAATTTCCTGCCAACCAAAGTTATATTGAAATTATTTTTGGTTAATGTTTCACACACTTTCTTAACTCGCTGATCATTAGCTAAGTCATTTGTTACAGAGATTATTACTTTTTTAATAGCGTAGTAAATTAAAATATTACTAAAGTATGTAATATTGTTTTAATGACAAGCATATTAAAATCCAAGAAAATATAATTAGGTTTGTCTAGATGAAAATTATTGAGAATTATCCATTATTAAACCTAAATACGTTTGGATTAGATGTTAAGGCTAAATATTTCATATCGATAAATACAGTAAATGAATTAATAGAAATAAAAAAAACTAATGAATTTAAAGACTTAGAGTTGCTTGTTCTTGGTGGGGGAAGTAATATTCTATTCACAAAAGATTTTGATGGACTAGTAATTTTAAATAATATAAAAGGAAAGGAAATTATTGTCCAAAATCATCATTCTGTTTTCTTAAAGATTGGTGCAGGGGAGAATTGGCACGAATTGGTTATGTACTGCGTAGATAAAGGATGGGGAGGAATAGAAAACCTAAGTTTAATACCAGGAAATACTGGAACTGCTCCTATGCAAAATATTGGTGCCTATGGAGTAGAAATAAAAGAAACATTTGTCGAACTCGAAGCATTAGAAATTTCATCTGGAAAGATTGTTAAATTTAATAACTCTGATTGTGAATTTGGATACAGAGAAAGTGTATTTAAAAACAAAATGAAAAATCAATATATTATTCTAAATATCACTCTAGAGCTAAAAAAAAATCCAGTATTTAATGTTAATTATGGGGATGTTAAAGCAATTTTAGAAAATCAAAATATTAAGAATCCATCCATTAAAGACGTAAGTAATGCTATAATAAATATAAGACGAAGTAAGCTTCCAGATCCAAAAAAAATAGGTAACAGCGGTAGTTTTTTTAAAAACCCAATAGTAAGCTTAAAAAAACTTAAATTAATAAAGAATAAATACCCAAAAATAATCAGCTATAAAGTCAATGAAAATGAGTTTAAAATTGCAGCAGGTTGGATGATAGAAATAGCAGGTTGGAAAGGTAAGAGATTTAACAACTTTGGAGTTCATGAGAAACAAGCACTAGTACTGGTCAACTATGGCCTTGCAAATGGAATGGAAATATTTAATTTGTCAGAAAAAATTATTCTGGATATTAAAGATAAATTTGGGATAACATTAGAAAGAGAAGTAAATATTATTTAGCTATCGCAAGAATAAGATTTGTTGATTTTTCATTTAAAATAACAAAACAAGAAGGACCATAAGAGTTTGGATTAAGCTGATTTGGGAAAAATGCATATTTATCAGATTCTAATCCTGGGAAATTAATATAATTAATGTTTTTTTGGGGAAGACCAGCTAATGAAAACTCTACATTTTCAGTACCGCAATAATTTAAAACTCCATACTCAGCAGGAACACCTTTTCTCAAATTTGAATTTTGCAAATCATTATAAAAATATTTTTTATGCTTGAAAGAGTTAATCGAGAAGGTCCCAATGAAATTTAAATCTTTGTGTTGCTGTTTTAAAGGAACTGGACTACCCCACAAAAAATTGCCATTGTTATTAAATTTTAAAACAAAAAACCCGGTAGAAACCCAACAAATTTCCTTTTTAACAGTAGTTTTTGATATGTTTTCTGACAACAAGTAATAGTTACCAATGCTATCTAAACTAAAGTCTGTAATTATGAACTTATCCAATCCAAAACCAGATTCTTTAATTTCTTTTGAAGACTTGAAAGCTTGTACAACATTTTCAGTTAATAAATATTGATTTTTATGAACTAAGTGTAAATCTTCATCATATCTGGTTAGAAAAAAACCTTCGTAATTAAAGCGTATTGGTGAGGAGTAAAACCCGGCTATAACAAGCTCATTTTTGGAATTAAAAAAATAATCTAGCGCTGCTATTTTTCTGTTAAATAATTTAATCTGAACTTCCGAAATTATTTCCTGACCTAATTTATAGATATAAAAATGGTTGCCTTTTTTCCAAAATTTCTTAAGCAAGTAAACAAATCCATTATTGGATAATAAAATTTTATTATCTCTTTTAGAAGCAAATAATAAATCTAATTTATTGTAAACCTCATTAACAACGTTCAATTTGTTATCAATAGTAATTGTCTTTATATCTTCTTGTTTGCCATTTTGAAATGGAAGTTCCACAAGGAAATGAAATTTATCTTCGAAGGTCTTTTCTCCAAGAATATAATTAGAGGAATATCCGGACTTATTTTTTTCAACAAATAAATTTTTTGGAGAAAGGAAATTGTAACTAATATCTAATTCTCTATATTTTAAAATGGTCTCAATACCATTGTCAAAGGATGTAAACAAATAAATTTCATTAAAGATATTTCTAATTCCAAGAAATTTTTCATCTCTTAATACAACATTGAAGTGTTTTACCTCATCAAGATGACTGTCAAATATATTCACTTTTAAATCACAAGATTTAGAATTTATTTTTTTTTGAAAAAGAATATTATTGGAATTGTAACTGAAACAAGAAAGTGGTTTATAATCTTTGGAGTAGGAAATGTGTTGAGAAAAACTAAGATTAAGTTTTTGAGATATCCCAAAAGAAAACATTAAGCAGTATAAAGCAATAAGAAATATTTTAGTTTTAGTAATCAAAATTTATTTGTAACACTAAATTAAAACAAACACTAAATAAATAATAATTAATTTTTAAGTAATTTATTAAGGATAAATTCTTTATAGTCTGAATCAGTAGATTTTTCAATTACCTCATTTATAAATCCTAATGTCATTAACTCTAAAGATTTTTTCACACTAATACCTCTGGATCTTAAGTAAAATAGTGCTTCCTCATCAAATCTTCCTGTTGTAGAGCCGTGACTACACCTGACGTCGTCTGCATAAATTTCTAGTTCAGGTTTAGAGTAAATTTTGGATTCTTCATCTAAAAGGATGTTGTTATTTTTTTGAAATGCTTCAATTTTTTGAGCATCTTGGTGGACAATAACTTTTCCGTTAAATACACCAACTCCGCTTTCTTTTATCACCCCTTTGTAATTTTCGAATGATTTACAATCCGAAACAAAATGATTGATGGTTGTATGATTGTCAAAATGTTGTTTTTCTATGGGTGCAAAAACTCCGTTGAGTTCACTATGACAGTTCTTCCCATTAACATTGTTGAAAACATCGTTTCTTAAAATAATTCCGGATGCAGAAAAAGTATTCATAATAAATTCACTTTCTTTCTCTTGGTCTATAAACTCATTACAAAAATTGTAATTTTCATTAAGGTCTTGGAATTTATCAATGGTTAAAGAACTATTACTCTTTAAAGAAACCTCATTTCGGTGATTAATAAATCCATCTTTAGAATCGGAATTTCCTAAAAAATACTGTCTAATATGAAGCTTGGAATTTTCAAAAATATCAATGTTAAATTGAGTATTAGAAATACATCTATTATCTGAAATAATATTTACAAAATTTATAGGCTCATCTAAATTAAAATTAGGCTTGATTTTCAGAACTACTTTTTCTGTTAAGAAAGTAAAATTTAGAGCGGTGAAATAATTCTTATGCTTTGGTTCTTCAGAATTATTTACAATACCACTTTCATTGACAAATGACAATTCAATCCCGTTTAACTCCACTATATTTGATAAAATTGAATTAAACTTTCCATTTTCAAGTACTATAACTAATCCTTCAATTTTAGGAATTTCTAAAGAACTAAAATGATCAATTTTAAAATTTAATTGATTATGGAACTTAATTTTCTTTAAAGCCCTTAAAGGAGTATATTTCCATCTTTCTTCCTTTCTGTTAGGAAAAGATCCTAGATCTAAAACTTCTAAATCTAATTTAGAAGTTTCTTTTAGTAATGAATTATGATTTAGTTCTTTAATAATCAATTGATCAACTTTAAAAGAGTTTTAAATTTTGACATCTGTTTTTAACCAATCGTATCCTTTTTTTTCTAACTCTAGTGCTAGAGATTTATCACCGGATTTAATTATTTCACCCTCGTGTAAAACATGTACAAAGTCTGGGACAATGTAATCTAATAATCTTTGGTAGTGGGTAATTACAACTGTAGCGTTCTCAGAAGATTTAAGTTTATTAACTCCATTGGCTACAATTTTCAATGCATCTATATCTAAACCTGAGTCTGTTTCGTCTAGAATTGATAGTTTAGGATTAAGCATAGCCATTTGAAAAATCTCATTTCTTTTCTTTTCTCCACCTGAAAAGCCTTCATTTACAGATCTATTTTTGAGTTTATTATTTAAACCTACTAGTTCTGACTTTTCGGCAACCATTTTTAAAAAATCTTTTGCTGGAATAGAATCTATTCCATAGAATTTATTTCTTTCGTTTAGTGCAGTTCTTAAAAAATTAATATTGCTAACTCCAGGGATTTCAACTGGATACTGAAAAGCTAAAAATATTCCTTTCCAAGATCTTTCTTCCGGACTCATCTCAGAAATCTCTTCTCCTAAAAAGTTAATTGATCCATTAGTAACTTCATAGTTGTCATTCCCCGCTAAAACAGAAGAAAGAGTGCTCTTCCCAGAACCGTTAGGGCCCATTATTGCATGTACTTCGCCCTTATTTATTTTAAGATTTAATCCTTGAAGAATTTTTTGGTTATCAATCCTACACTCTAAATCTTTGATTTCTATTAGTAACTCACTCATGATTAAATTTTATCCTACTGAACCTTCTAAACTAATTTCTAATAATTTCTGGGCTTCCACTGCAAACTCCATTGGCAACTTATTTAAAACTTCTTTTGCATATCCGTTTACTATCAAACTAATTGCTTTTTCTTCACTTATTCCTCTTTGCATGCAGTAAAATAGTTGTTCTTCACCAATTTTAGAGGTAGTTGCTTCATGCTCAACAGTAGCAGTTGGATTCTCGCATTCAATATATGGAAATGTATGCGCGCCACATTGATCAGTCATAAGCAGTGAGTCACACTGAGAAAAGTTTCTTGAGTTTTTTGCACCTTTGCCTATTTTAACCAAACCACGATAACTATTTTGACTTTTCCCCGCAGATATTCCTTTGGATATAATGGTAGATTTAGTATTTTTTCCGATATGAATCATTTTAGTTCCTGTATCGGCTTGTTGGAAGTTATTAGTGACTGCCACCGAGTAAAATTCACCAATAGAATAATCTCCCTTAAGAATACAAGAAGGATATTTCCAAGTTACCGCTGATCCTGTCTCTACTTGTGTCCAAGATATTTTAGATCTATAACCACAAACCCCTCTCTTAGTAACGAAATTATAAACACCACCTAGGCCTTTAGCATCTCCAGGGTACCAATTTTGAACAGTAGAGTATTTTATTTCTGCTTTGTCAAGAGCAATTAATTCTACGACTGCAGCATGTAATTGATTTTCGTCTCTTTGTGGTGCGGTACAACCCTCTAAATAACTTACATAACTAGATTCGTCTGCTATTAAAAGTGTTCTTTCAAACTGTCCAGTCCCAGATTCGTTAATTCTAAAATAAGTTGATAGCTCCATAGGGCATCTTACTCCCTTGGGAATGTAACAAAACGAACCATCTGAAAAAACAGCACTATTTAGAGCAGAATAATAATTGTCTGTGTGAGGAACAACAGTTCCCATATATTTTTTAACTAAATCTGGATGATTATGGACTGCTTCAGAAAAAGAACAAAAAATAATTCCTAACTCACCTAGTTTTTCTTTGAAAGAAGTAGCTACCGAAACAGAGTCCATTACAAAATCTACAGCAACTCCACTTAATTTTTTTTGCTCTTCAATAGATATTCCTAATTTTTCCATGGTCCTTAAAAGGACTGGATCTACTTCGTCTAAACTTTGGAGTTCTTTTTTCTTTTTTGGAGCTGAATAGTAAGAAATATTTTGAAAATCTGGCTTTGTATATTTTACATGAGCCCAATTTGGTTCTGACATTTTTTGCCAAACACGAAAAGCTTCAAGTCTATAAGCAAGCAACCATTTGGGTTCATTTTTTTTAGAAGAAATTAATTTAACTGTATCTTCATTGAGTCCTATTGGGACTTTCTCACTTTCGATATCAGTAACAAAACCAAATTCATAGGATTTGTTATCCAGCTCTTCTTTTAATTCTTTTTCAGTATATGACATTTATCCGCTTTATAATGAAAAACTTTCTCCACATCCACAAGTTCTGTCAGCATTAGGATTACTAAAAACAAATCCTTTGCCGTTTAATCCCCCGGAAAAATCTAACGTTGTTCCTATTAGATAAAGAAAACTTTTTTTATCAACTACAACCTTTACACCGTTATCCATAAAAGATTTATCACTATCACTTAGAGTGTTGTCAAATTTAAGTTCATACATCAAACCTGAACAGCCTCCACCTTTAACACCAACTCTTATAAAATAACCTTCGTTACCATCATCTTTCATAAGCTGTAA
>CESI01002633.1_pt1 | contig 20769 bp, 20 predicted proteins | sample 356301 | NCBI WGS metagenome assembly CESI01 (sample SAMEA2621423, study PRJEB7988) | marine metagenome | biome: marine biome (ENVO:00000447); feature: deep chlorophyll maximum layer (ENVO:xxxxxxxx); material: "saline water (ENVO:00002010), including plankton (ENVO:xxxxxxxx)" | depth 40 m | reverse complement strand
CAATGCTTCATTTTGTATTAGGAACTGCCATGGATCAGTTAGGGAATGACACTGGAGCCGTTGAAGCCTATAAACAAGCAATCCTTATTGATACAGGTTATCTGGATGCCTATCATAATTTAGGAGCCAGTTATGTGAACAGTTCAGTTTTTCTTAAGGAAAAGATAAATGAGTTAGACTTCAGAAGTGATAAAGCGGAGATTGAAAGTCTAGAAAAAGAGTCTGAAGAAGCATTAGCTGCAGCTCTTCCTTTCCTAGAGAAAGCTTTAGAGTTGGAACCAGGGAATGTTCAAGTGATGAACTCACTTAAAAGTATCTACTTCGCCTTCGAAAGAATGGACGATTACAATGCAATGAAGACAAGAATTGATAGTTTGAAATAAGATAATTAAAATATACTTGAGTTAAAGCCCCTTCTAAAGGGGCTTTATTGTTTTGAAATAAAAAAGACTTGTACTGCAAAAGAGAAATTTTAATACTCTTGAGGGCTAATACCTATTAGAAAGGATAATGCGCCGAAGACAACTTTCATGAATTCTCCATGGGTTATTTCCATGAAATAAATTATGCTGATACTTTTTCACATTCAGGGGCGCTATAATTAAATTCTTCATAACTGTTTATAGCTGGCTAATAAATCTAATGTCAGACGTGAGTACATTGTCTGCTAATGTGCGTTTATGTTTTAAACGATAGACTATAGTTCTAGAAAAATAATCATTGATAATAATCTACAGGAATGTTAGTTAAAATTGATAATACCTAAGCTGAATAACGACTACTTTTGTTTAAAATAAAAAAAAGAAACTAATGTCAATAGTAGGAAAAAAATTTCCAAGCCTGGAAGTATCTGCCATGAATGAAATGGGAGATACAATCAAAGTAAACGTTTTTGAAGAAGCTAAGAATAACGGAAAGAAAGTGTTGCTTTTCTGGTATCCAAAGGATTTTACGTTCGTTTGTCCTACTGAGCTTCATGCTTTTCAAGCGGCTTTGGGTGAGTTCGGGAAAAGAAACACTATGGTAATAGGCGCTTCATGTGATACTCCAGAAGTTCATTTCGCGTGGTTAAACACACCGAAAGACCAAGGAGGAATAGAGGGTGTAACGTATACTATTTTAGCTGATACGAATAGAAACCTATCTTCTATATTAGAGATTTTAGATATACAAGATGTGCTTTATGATGAGGATTTAGATGCTGAAATTGTAGTTGGAGATAGCGTTACTTACAGAGCTACTTATTTACTGGATGAAGATGGTGTAGTATTTCATGAGGGGGTAAATCACATGCCAGTTGGGAGAAATGTAAATGAGTTTTTAAGACTTATAGATGCCTTTACGCACGTTCAAAAAAATGGAGAAGTATGTCCAGCTAACTGGGAAGAAGGAAAGACGGCTATGTCTGCAGATAGAAAGGGAACAGCAGAGTATCTCTCTAAGCACTAAAATAGATTAAAACGCATGTTTACAGAGTTAACAGAAGACACCTTAGAGTCTATAGTAAAATCAAATGATACCGTCCTCGTGCAGTATTCAGCAGGCTGGTGTGGAAACTGCAGAATTATGAAGCCTAAGTTTAAAAGAATGGCTGCAGAGCATGAAACTGCTGAATTCGTGATGGTAGATGCAGAAAAACTTCCTGAAAGCAGAAAGATGGCTAATGTGGACAACTTGCCCACCTTCGCAGCGTTCAAAAATGGTAAGTTGGTAAAGCAGATTCAAACTAATAAAGCAGAGGTCTTAAAAGAATTCGTAGATGAGGTTACCCGTAATTAAACACTTGAATACGTTTATTCAAGAAAATGACCAGGACTATGTGCTAGAGGCCATAGAAACTTTAGAGTATTTAACCGAGTCATCTGCTATAAAAGATGATGAGTTAGATGTCATAGGAGAGCTGTTGTCTAATATGTATGGTGCTCTGGAAGTAAACACAGCCATAAAGGATGGTAAACCAGAGAAGGAAGCCATGAATGAATTCATGCAGCGGGTAATTGGTTCCATTAATAGATAGGTTCCAACAGAAAACTAGTCGAAAAGCGTATCTGGATTTATCTAGATGCGTTTTTTTTGGTTGAAATGAAATTACTATTCGTTTAAAATCCGAAACATTCCAGTTTATGAAACGGCTTAAATTTGCCGTAATAATTAAGAGCAATTGTCAAACCAAAAAAACGCCATCATTATAGGTTCTGGAATAGCCGGATTAGCTGCGTCATTGAGGCTTCGGGCTAAAGGATATGAGGTGCAGGTTTTCGAGGCCAATGCTTACCCAGGAGGGAAAATTCACAATCTAGAGTCTGCCGGATATCGTTTTGACACTGGCCCATCTCTATTTACTATGCCACATTTTGTGGATGAATTGTTTGAATTGTTTAATGACATTCCTGGGGACTATTTTAGGTACAAAAAGAAGGAGACTATTTGTAATTATTTCTGGGAAGATGGCACTAGATTTAAAGTAAGTGCAGATAAGCCTACCTTCCTGAAAGAAGCTGTAGAAACTTTTGATGTAGAGGAAATAGCGTTGCAAAATTACCTGACCAATAGTCAGGAAAAATACGAGGCTACAGCTCACATATTTCTCGAAAAGTCTCTTCATAAATTAAGGAGTTATTTAAGTATGGCTACTCTTAAATCTCTAATCAAGTCAGCTGGTCTTGGAATAAATAAGACTCTGCACCAAGAAAACACCATTCATTTCAAGGACGAAAAACTAGTACAGCTTTTTGATAGATACGCTACTTACAATGGCTCTACACCCTACCAAACACCGGGAATAATGAGCATGATTCCACATCTAGAAATGCACTATGGAACTTTTCTGCCAGAGGGAGGAATGAAATCTATTAGTCAGAGTCTTTATGATTACGCGGTAATGAAAGGTGTGGAATTTAACTTCAATGAGCCTGTACAAAAAATAAAACACAAGAACGGTAAGGCACAAGGGGTTATTACAGACAAAGGAGTTTATGAGTCTGACACTATAGTTTCTAATGCCGATGTGTTTACTAGTTATCAAAACCTACTGAAAGATGTTGTGCAACCTATTAAAATACTGGAACAAGAAAGATCTAGTTCAGCTCTAATTTTTTACTGGGGAGTAAACAGAATTTTCCCAGAGTTGGATTTACACAACATCTTTTTTTCAGAGAGTTATAAAGAGGAGTTTAGGCATTTATTTGAGACGAAAGACTTTATAGACGACCCTACGGTTTATATCAATATTACTTCCAAGTCAGAAACCTCAGACGCTCCAAAAGGAGGAGAAAACTGGTTTGTGATGATAAATGCTCCTGGGAATTTCGGGCAAGATTGGGATGTTTTGATTGAAAAAGCTAGAATTGATATACAGCAAAAAATCAATCGAGTACTGGGAATAAATATTGCCACACATATAGAGACCGAAGAAATTCTAGACCCGAGAACAATAGAATCTAAGACAAGTTCTCATAGAGGTTCATTATACGGGGCGAGCAGCAATTCTAAATTTGCCGCTTTTCTGCGTCATCCAAACTTTACGAGTAAGTTAAAAGGGCTTTACTTCTGCGGAGGGAGTGTCCACCCAGGAGGAGGTATCCCATTATGCTTACTTTCGGCCAAAATAGTTTCAGACCTCATTAAGGAATAAATATGTTAAAGCAGCTATCAGAAAATAAAGGAGTAATGTATTTGGGCATTTTTATGGTATGGCTTTTTAACGTTTCCGGAATTATAGGGGTTAGTTTAGGTTACGCTGATTGGTTCCTCCCTAAGACCATAGTAAATCTTTTGGTTGTGCTATTTTTTCTTGTCATCTGCTATCCAATTTTATCAGTAAAGAGCCTTAAAGTAGCTGCATTTGTATTCATGACTGGAATGGTCGTAGAATGGATAGGCGTGCATAACAATTGGCTGTTCGGTTCATACTATTACGGAAATAATTTGGGATCAAAGATATATGGCGTACCGCTTGTTATAGGTATCAATTGGCTAACGCTTACTTTTATTACATCAGGTATGGTAATGAAAAGACTTGGCAACAAGTGGCTTGAGATATCCACATCTAGTGCATTAATGGTGTTTTTAGATTTCTTTATAGAAGTCTCAGCTCCTCCGTTTGATTATTGGATTTGGCCAAACGGAGATGCTCCTTTGAGAAATTTTATTGCTTGGTTCTGCATTGCTTTTGTACTGCATTATGTGGTTCAAAAAGCAAATATTAAATGGAATTCTGTCTTCGCATGGCAAGTGTATTTTGCTCAGTTAGTGTTTTTCATGTATTTCTATTTCTTTCCTTTATTCTAAACATTTTATATGCCGCAACTTTCTCCATCTTTAGCGCTATCTGATTGTTCTGTTTGTGGGAGTAAGAATATTTCAAGCTTCGAGAATACTACTTCTATGATGCATGATGGGAGCGGAGTATATAATTTTGATCAATGCGGTGACTGTGATCTAGTATTTTTAAACCCCAGAGTTCCATTGACTGAATTAGGGGATTATTACACCCAATATTATCTTCCTTACAGAGGTTCTGAAGCATGGGGGAAGTATGCGCACTTTGTAGAAAAAGACCAACGAGATACAGATAAAAAAAGGGCAGAGGTATTGGCCAAACATTGCTCGGCAGATGCTCAGTCTATCCTACTGGATTTGGGATGTGGTAAACCCACATTTCTCCAGTTGTGCCAAGAAAAGTTCCAATGCAAAGCCCATGGTATAGATTTCTCTGATGAAGGCTGGATTGGCTCAGCTGCAAGTTATGAGAAGCTAGATCTGTCAGTAGGCGATGTACATTCGATTTCAGGAGATTTACAGCCAGATATTATTTCTATGTGGCACTACCTAGAGCATGACTACAACCCTAAAGAAACCCTTGAAAAGCTAGCTAATCAAGCCAAAAAATCTAGCCATTTAGTCATAGAAATCCCTAATTTTAGTTCAAAAAGCAGAAAGAAATACGGAAAAGATTGGGCAGGTTACCACACTCCTAGGCATACCTATTTATTCTCGCCTAGCAACATCGAGATACTACTGAAAGAAACTGGATGGAAGATTACACATCTAGATGAAAACGGAACGCTAGATCCTTACAACTTATACTGGATGAGTGAAATGGAGCGTAAAAACATCAATTGGGAGAAAAATATGGAATCAGAATTTTGGGGATACGTAAGAGGAATGGTTGAATTTAATATAAAGCGATTTTTTGGAACGAATAGTAGTCATGGAGTTATGACTATTGTAGCGGAGAAAGGGTGATACGCTTATCAGCAGCAAAAGCTACACATATTTTAATCTCAAATCAATTCAATCCCTTCCCAGTCCCCAACTAGTTTATAAGGCTGGAAACGAGCAAATAATTCCTCGGAGTACCAATCCAATTCACGAGTAAGCTTGATTGCTTGCTTGTGCTCTTTACTGTTGTATGCAAATTTTCTGACATCTTCCATGGAGTTCCATAGGCTGAAAGTTGCCATTTGTTTGATAGGGATTTCTCCTATTCCTTTGGTATAAATTAACCCTTCAGCGTTTTTAATTGGTCGTTGTGAGGTGGGCACGTAATTCCAGAATTTCAATAAGTTCTTGTTCTTTATGGTGGCTCTAGTAATCACGGCCATTTTATCATTGAACTCATCCAGTTCAGAAGAAACTTCGAATGGTTCAGTTCCACTCCATTTTCCATGCGACTTTCTGCTGCGCATAAAAAGTGTGGCTTGCTGAGAAGTGTGGTTTTTATAATTCTGAATCAGTGGCGAACTATCAAGAAATTTTAACGCTTGCTTTTCATTTTCCCAAACCTGCAGTAAACAGTACATTCCCCAGTCTGGAATTGGACTAAACCCTAGTCCTTTTCCGCTGCCCATTAGCTTGTAAAAGCTCAAGCCTTCTATGCCTTCTAATTGTTTATGAGCAAACTGCATCATACCAAAAGCCCAGATTTTATTTCTAAATCCTTGGTAGTTACATAAGGTAAGCGTGGTAATTTGACTTGACATACCGCTAAATTAGTGAGCGAGGAGCAAAGAATCGTCTCTTCTTTGAAAAAGTGATTCAGGCGAAATACTTCTTGTTCTTGACTGTTTTATACATTTACTAGCTTGGAAGCCATAATCTCTTCACATACAGCATCCCAAAGCTTTATTCTGGCCTGTAAAGATTCCTTAGCCACCACGATTACATCTTTCCATTTCTGTTCATCAGAACCGCATAGCTCATCTATCATTTTTAATGAAAGTGGCCCGTGTTCGTCTCCGTCTAACTCTATGTGTCTTTCTAAGTAATAATTAAACTTGGTAAACTGGCTGTTTTCAGGGTCTGCTTGTTTTAGAATTTCTACAAACATGTCTGGAATAATGTCTTCTCTACCAAAAGTAAATGCAGCTGCCACGATGTGGGGTTTTCCCGTTTCGATCACCTCAAAAGTATACCGCGTAAAGTCTAGAACAGCATCTATATCCGAGATACTAGCAAGAGCACTGTGAATTTCCGTTCCTGAGTTGATTTCAGAAACAAAGAGATCTATTTTAGAAGTGTCTGAACCTATTTCATGCATGGCATCTAGGTACATTTCGAAATGGCTTTTAGGCTCGCCTATCTCATTGATATCCGTTTCTTCTCCATGGACTATTTCGTTTATAAATCGAGCTGTCACTGAATTACTCACAGGCATCCAGGGCACGGTGGTACAGGTTAAATCACTTTGCAACGCTTTTAACAAAGACATGAAATCCCAAACAGCAAAAACATGACCAGACATGAATGTTTTCACATCTTCTATTCCATTTAGATGAGTGTATATTTTATGGTTCTGCAGCGATGTTCTTAGCGGCTTTAGCTCTGAAGTAATTTTTTCTATCTTCGTCATTCAGAGATTAAATTTACGGCTTTAGTTGAATGTATTAGTCATAATTTAGTCAAGAAACGTTCACCATTTTCAATATGAGTATTTCTCTTTTCATCAGACATTTTATCAAAGGTTCTAACCAGCATTCCTAGACGGGGGTTTTTTAGAAAAAAGTCTCTATGAACATGCATAAAGCGCCAGAATAATCCATCCCATATTTTCTGCCAATCTCCTTTCTTGTAATCACTCATTTTCATCAAGTAATTGCTGCCACTGATATAGGGTTTGCTAGCCATTAGTCCTCCATCTGCAAACTGGCTCATACCATACACATTGGTCACCATGACCCAGTCATAAGAATCTATGTACATCTCCATAAACCATCGGTACACTTCATCTGGGTGGAATTCGCACAACACCATAAAGTTACCTAACACCATTAACCGCTCTATGTGGTGGTTGTAACCCGTCTTTAAAAGCATTTTAATCGTATCATCTACAGGCGGAATTCCAGTGGTGCCATCATAGAAGGAAGCAGGAATTTTTCGCTCGAATCCCCAGAAATTAGTGGTTCTTTCCTTAGAACCTACAGCTTCATATACACCTCTTATAAATTCCCTCCAGCCCATTATCTGTCTGATAAAACCTTCTAAAGAGTTTAAGGGAACACCATTCTCTTTTCCGAATTTTAAGGCTTCATCTAAAACGAACTGAGGAGTAAGTAACCCTGTGTTCATCATTGGGGTGAGCACGCTGTGGTTCAGTATATTTTCTCCTTTGACTATAGCGTCTTCATACACGCCAAACTCATGGAACCTGTTCTCAAAAAACTGTTGAAGCCAAGCTTTAGAGCCGTTGAAATCAGTAGGGTAAAGTGGGAGAGGAGATAGCTCGCCTATATTCCCCTTAAAATGAGTTTCTACATAGGTCTTAGCTTCTGTGTAAAAGCTGTTTTGGTCTGGAAAGTGAATAGGAGGTGGTGTTTTCTTGGCAGGATATTTTTTTCTATTGTCCACATCATACGTCCATTTTCCACCCTCTGGCAGACCATCACCAGAGACAAGAATGTTTCTCTTTTTCCGTTCCTCTGTATAGAATTTAGTTTGATAAAATTTCTTTTTGGTAGGCTTAAAAAAGTCGGCATTCTCGTCTTTTTTATTTAGAAATAGCGGACTATCATGCATTTGGAGTTTTAATCCTGCGGCTTCACACTTATCTTTTAGCCTCCTGTTTAGGTAGTTGTCCGTGGGGTCTATAGCATTGACAGTTTTTATTCCTTCGCGTTGCAATACTTTAATTAGCTCCCTTACATCAGAAACCTCTTCACCGCTTTCTACATAACGAACCTTCTTTCCAAGAGACGAGAGATACTCCTCATAAAACTTCATACTTGCCCTATGGAAAGCAATTTTTTGTTTGTGAAAATTTACTTTTTTGAAGAATAGGTGTTCTTCCACTAAAACGAATTCTCCCTCATACTTAAGCAGCGGACAGTCTTCGAATAGTTGGTGAGGGAATATGAGGTTGATATTATGCACTTCAGTCAATTTAGACAACAAAGATGCTGTTATAAATTCACGTTTAAGTTTCAGAACCCATACCGTTTTTATTCCTCCTGCACCGCTCACTACAATGCTTCACATCTTCCCAAACCTTGGCCCATTTCTTACGCCATGTAAATGGAAGTCCGCACGTGGCGCAGTTCTTCTGAGGTAGGTGCTGTTTTTTCATTTGGATTTAAACATAATTTCAGGCAAAGGTGTGTAGACGTCGTCTCTTTTTATTTTAGTGGATTGGTAAATGTTTTATTATCAGCCATATGCTAAACTCGCATGTCATTAGAATTTTATTTTGACCTAAGTTATGGAATCCGGAACCTGATTATCTCTTACAAACGGAAACTGACCAATTTTTCTCAGATCATAGTAAGTATTCAATCCACTAATACCTGCCACTTCTCCTTCGTCTAGGTTTATATACCCATTTTCTGCTACGAGATTGTCAGGAATAATAAGGTGTTCTATGCGGCCTATAATCATAGTGGTTCCGTTTAGTTTAATCGGCACTTGGTCTTGAAGTTTCATGCCAAGCTTGATAGGGCTCTCTTTCACGAATGGAGGTTTGAATCCATCGATGTATTCTGGTTGGATATTGCAGCGCTCAAACTCACTTTCATCTCTGCTAAATTTACCTGAAGTGTAGTGTGCGTTTTCTACAAGCTTAGTAGGCACTGAGTTAATGGTGTACACTTCGTTTTCTAGGATGTTTTCATAGGTATGACGAGGAACATCTCCTAACGGACGCATAATAAAACCTAAATAAGCGGGGTTACTTCCTAGGTGAATAACAGAACTGAAAATAGCCAAGTTGGTTTGTCCAGAGTTAGAAATACTGCCTATCAGGTTAGCAGGTTTTATTCCTGTTATAGAATTTATTAGATTGAGTCTAAAGACCTTGCTGGCGTTTTCTAAGTCGACTTTAGTTAGGTTCATGACTTTTTTTTCTTAAATGAATCTCTAGTGTGCGTGGTAATAATTCTGGCTTTTTCAGCTACTACTTGCTTATCTTTTTTCTGACCCCAGATTTTAGTTCTTGCCTCTTTAGCACTGCTTTGCAAATCTACTATAGGGTAGGGATAGGAAAAATCTTCCATTCCATCTATGGTCTTATCCATCTCAGTCATCAACCAGGGTTCATGAATAAATTGGACAGGAACGTTTTTTAATTCGGGGACCCATTTTTTAATGAATACACCTTCAGGGTCGTGATCTTGACTCTGTTTTACAGGGTTATACATCCTTATGGTATTGATGCCTGTGGTACCTGCTTGCATTTGAAACTGAGGGTAATGAATACCTGGTTCAAAATCTAAAAACTGCTTGGCTAAGTGATAAACACCTCTCCGCCAGTCCTGGTCAAAGTGAAAGCACAGCATAGAAACCAACATAGCGCGCATTCTGAAGTTTATCCAGCCTGTTTTAGTCACCGCTCTCATGCAAGCGTCTACTAGGGGGTATCCTGTTTTCCCTTCCTTCCATGCGGTTAACTTAAAGTCATCATTTTCATGCGCTAATGTTTCATATCCGCTATTTACACAGTGCGTTTCATACCTGCATTCTACTTCGAATTTCTGGATAAAGTGACAGTGCCATTTCAGGCGAGTCATAAATGCATTAAAAGCCACTTTATTCTTCTCTCGGTTCGGATGTTGACCAGCAAATTGATAAGCTTGTTTTATGCTAATATTTCCCCAAGCCAGGTAAGCTGAAATCCTTCCGCAGCTCAATCTGCTCTCCGTAGGCTTAGAAATATGACGTTGATAATTGAATCCTCTGCCGGCTGCAAAAGAACGCAAATACTTCCATGCCGCTTTTTCGCCAGGAGGCTGGTAATAGGAGGAATAGTCATTTAGCTTCGTTCTTAAAGACAGCGGAAGCGGGAAGGGATTAACGAAAGCCAGAGGTTGTCTCCGAGCGTATGAATTCGTTATGGCTGGTGAATGAATTGATTCATTCCACTTTTTATCCCAACCCACTCTGTTTGTGATACCTCTAATAACAGCAGCTTTTTTAAACTGTATCCAGTTGATACCCTTTTTATCAAATAAGGCTGCAGCTTCTCTATCTCTATTCCAAGTTTCCAAAACACCGCTTTCTTGGTAGGAAAGAACATTCTGAATATCGTAATTATCTGTGAGGTAATGGAAGACTTCAGTAGCTTCAGCCCATAAAGTATGAACCTGAATCATTGTGCTTTTCATCACAGTGTTCATTTCTTCACCAGAATGGTAAATAAATTGAAGGTGCCGTAAAGAAGTGTCAGATCTCTTCATCAACGATGGCTCAAACAAGGAGATGACCAGGTAAGGGAATTTACTTCCCTCGGCTGTGCTGAAAGACTCGTGGTCTTGCGTTCTGAAATCACGTTTTAACCAAACGATATTTATTTTTTCTAGACTAATACCTAAATTGTTTTTTTGCCTTTTTCCAAAAGCCGAAGAAAGATGAGTGAAAACCTTTTATGTCAAACATCCAATCTCTGGAATGTTCTATTCCTCGATAGTGGGAGTTCAAAGGGTGTTCTTTGAAGTGTATATCTTTAAGTTGATATTCGTCTACAAATTTACTGAATTCCCCCACATAAACTTGAAGGCCAGCTATGTTTTTCCCTAAGTTTAACATGAACGCCACTGACTTCTCAGAAATGGGATATTCTTCAAAAATAGAGGGTTCCAAAAGTAGAACTCTATTGGCCTTTCTTTCAGAATCCCATTTAGGATCTAGATTATACCAGTTATAAATGTAGGTGGGAATTTCAGCTAAAACACTGACGGCTGTTTTCTCAGGTAATGGCGTTATGAGCGAGAGTAGCTTTGTTTCTATTAACTCGTCTGGGGTTTTATAATCTAGGTCAGTTGGAGAGGCAGACTTTGGCGGATTTTCTTCATAATTGGGGTATTTGAACACAGAATAATCTACATCCAAAAAAGTACCCTGCTGTGAAGTATGACAGTACCTGTTGATGTTCTCTTGGTTGGCCACGTATTTCTTATTGGCGTTGGCTCCAGCTACCCATTGCCAACTTAAAGCGTTACTTGCCCAGTCAGCATCCAATAAGTTAAAGTACATCCATCTAGCTGGATTTAACCAATGACTATATGCCATATTACAAACCATGGCAGCTGTATACATACGTACATGGTTATGCATGTACCCAGTAGCATAAAGTTCTTGAATACCTTGGTCTATTCCGTCTATTCCTGTATGAGCATTTAGCACCGCAGCAGGAACTCCTGTGTTAGAAACAGGAGTTTGAGTTCTTTTTAGATCTGAGTTGATCTCTCTTCCTTTGGCTATCCAGTTCTGCTGCCAGTGATCTCTCCATGCTAGCTCTTGGGTAAATTTCTCCATTTTGCCTGGCTCGAAACCACGCTCTAAAGTTCTTTCTAGAACTTGCTTGGTAGAAATCACACCTCTGCTTATATAAGGAGAGAGTCTGGTGACAGCTCCATCTATATAATTTCTGCTTTTAGCGTATGAAGAAGGGTCTATCTTATCGATAAGAGAAACAATCTCATCGTAGTCAGTGGTAAAATTCATCTTTTAGAAATACGATTGCCAGAAATATGCCGCTGTCTGGAACACTTGAATCGGTTTATGCCATCTACTCTTTTCATTTCATGTTTTTGGCTAACACCTGAGTTCACGCGCTTTCTCCAGCGGTTAAAGCTTCCTCTTTTCAGCTCAGAGCGCATGATTTTAATGACTTCACCCTCACAGAATCCAAACTGAAACTCTATGGCTGAGAATGTAGTGCGGTCTTCCCATGCCATTTCGATGATTCGGTCCAGTTCACGTTCTGTTAAATTTACTTTTAATTTTGATGCTTCCATGTGTGATGCAAAGTTAGACTAGCTTGCCGAGAGGAGTTCACGGTTCTATATTGGAGGGCTTTTAATCCATAGTTTTGCCCCATAAAAATGTGACTATGCCATTCGAAGAAAACTTATTGAATATCAGCTTATTAGATTTAGAGTCTCCAGACGAAGAATTCGAGAGCTGTACGTTTACACAATGTGATTTTTCTGAGGCTGAGCTATCGAAGTTAAAGTTTATAGATTGTGAGTTCATAGAATGCAACTTAAGTAATGCCACGCTAGGCAATACGGCTCTGCAGAATGTGAGCTTTATTGGTTGTAAGCTTTTAGGAGTGCACTTCGAACACGCTAACCCATTTGGAATTCAGTTGAGTTTTTCAGAGAGTCTTTTAGACCACTCTTCTTTTTATCAGATGAAACTCCCTGGCGTGAAATTCAATTCATGTAGGCTTCATTTTGTGGATTTCACAGAAGCACTTTTGAAAAATGCCACATTTCAAATGTGCGGTCTTACGGGTGCTATTTTCTACCAGACTAATTTAGCGAAAGCAGATTTTAGAACTTCAGAATCATATTCTATGAACCCTGAAGAAAACATAATAAAAGGCGCTAGCTTTTCTCAATCAGGTATACCAGGACTATTAGAGAAATATGGACTAAATATCGAGTAGCTCTTAGCGCAAGAGGATTGGCTTATTTAAATCTTTTAGCAGCCCATAATTCTTGAGCTTCTTTATCCATAAATGTCCAAGCTAATACTCTACCAGACTTATTTCCCTGGTTCATCTTAATCGTTTTAACTTGCGCTGGATTTACTTTGTCTAAAGCCTTTCTAATAGGATTTAAAGATTCCTTTTTAGAGACTAATGTAGTGAACCACATGATGTTTTTAGCGTATTCTACACTTTCCGTAATCATGGTGTGAATGAATTTTTTTTCACCACCAAAAGTCCACAGCTCGGTAGGTCTTCCACCAAAGTTTAAAACGGCTTTTTGGCCATCCTTACCTAATCCTAAATTTTTAGATTTTCTTCTATTTGCTTTAGAGGCTGCTAATGCAGATTCATGAAAAGGAGGATTGCAGATAACTGCATCTATCTTTTCCGATTTCTTGAGGACTCCTTTAAATATCTGAGAGGGTGTTTCTTGAAGTCTTGTGGTAACCTTTTTTTCTAATCCTTTGTTTTTCGCTATGATGGTTTCCATGTTTTGCAACGCCTCACTATCTATTTCTGAGGCTATGAAAGACCATCCATATTCTAAGGCGCCTATAAGGGGGTAGATGCAGTTAGCGCCAGACCCTATGTCCAAGCATTTTAATTTCAGTTTCTCTGCTGGTTTAAAGTCGGCAAATAAATCAGCGATATGATGAATATAGTCAGCTCTGCTAGGGATTGGTGGGCAGAGGTATCCTTCTGGAATATCCCAGTACTTTACACCGTAATGAAGCTTTAATATGGATGTATTTAATTCCTTAACTGCATTAGGGTCAGCGAAATCAACCGATTCAGTCCCGTATTTATTAGGTCTAACATGAGCTTTTAAGGCTGCATGAACCTTTATTAATTCAGTGAAATCATACTGACCTCTGTGCTTGCTTCTATGATGAAAGAAGGTTTTCTCTGCGGCTGTTCCTTTTTCTAAATTTAAGCCTTTGGTAGGTGCGTTTGTTTTTCTAATCTTAGAAATTCCAGTAAGCGGAGTTTCCTTTATTACAGGCTGAGTCGTACGTGTGATTCTTTCTTTCATGCGTGGCAAAATTAACTTACTTCTGAGCAACTTTAGGACTTATTATAGAATATGATTAACCTATAAATGTGATTAGCTGATTTAACCCGTTCGATGTCCATTAGACTTTCAAGATTTGGAATGGCCAGAATACTTTTTTAGATTTACTTTCGTTATAACCGAAATCAAAAGCAGTTGAAGTATAATTTATTATTAGTCTCGTTTTTTCTTAGCTCCTTAGGGCTATTCTGTCAAGAAGAAGATCAAAAACTTCCACCTTTCCATATGCTGCCCAAAGACGGAGAGACAAAGCAAATTTATGAACTAGAGGCTCTAGGTATTTATCAGGTCTTTAATGACAAAGGAGGTTTAGTCTTAGACAGTATAGGAGAGTTCATAGACATGACTGGTTTTGACAAAGGCGTTTACTTCATAAAGTTCGAGGGAGAAACGTTTAGATTTGAAAAGACATTAGACAAACCCAATCCAAAAAAGGCTCAGTTTCCTAAGAAATTGATTTATGACCCGGCTAAGGACTAGGAGAGGCTTGCTGTTTTATTCTCCTTCGATATTAATATACTTGGCTCCAGCATGCTGACAACTATCTAGAATTGAGCCTTTTTCTAATGAAGTTAATGGCGTGGAGAAATTATGCTTCACTGTAACATGCATTTCATAAGAACAACTAAAAAACCCTTTTTTAGGATTAAGTTCTTCTAGGACAGATTAAAAAAAAACTCTTGGAAGATGGGGAAGTGGGATATCATCAATCTCCCACACAAGTATGACTTTACTGATTGGCGCGTGATTTTTTTTGTTTTTAAGTCTCTAACTTTAATTTGGTGAGGTTTCACTATTACGCAAATAGTTCTGGTAGTTAGGTTTTTGAAGAGGTTTATTTGACTCTTATTTAAACCTCAAAACTCCCAACAACCTCCAAAACTTTTTCTAAGTCCGAATCGACCAAAGCATCTGTCAAGAACCAAGTCTCATAGGCAGAAGGAGGAAGGTAAATCCCATTTTCTAACAGGTGGTGAAAGAACTTATTGAATGTTTCTCCTGCAGCATTTTTGGCTGAATTAAAGTCTGTTACTGGATGGTCTGAAAAGTGAACGCTCAGCATAGAGCCTACTTGATTAATCGTGTGTGGAATGGATTTGCTTTCTAGAATTTGTTGGATTTCTTTAGCTAGGTATTCTGCTCTCTTAGTCAGTTCTGTATAAATCTCCGGGTGATTTTTTAGAATGGTAAGTGTAGTAAATCCTGCAGCCATTGCTACTGGATTTCCGCTGAGCGTTCCTGCTTGGTAAACTGGCCCATCAGGCGCTAGGTGATTCATGATTTCTGCTCTACCACCAAAAGCTCCCACAGGCAATCCGCCACCTATTACTTTCCCATAAGTGACCAAGTCTGACTGCACATTATAGAGTTCTTGTACACCACCTATGGTTAACCTAAAGCCGGTCATTACTTCGTCAAATATGAGTAATATGTTATGTTGGTCACACAACGAACGCAATCCCTCTAAAAACCCTTCAGCAGGAGGTATACAACCCATATTACCAGCTACGGGCTCCACTATAAGGCAAGCCACTTTTCCAGAATTGGCTTCCATAATAGCCTTTACGCTTTCTAAATCATTGTAGCGCGCTATAAGCGTGTCGTTAGCTACGGCCTTAGGAACTCCAGGAGAATTAGGCTCTCCAAAGGTTAACGCTCCACTTCCTGCTTCTATCAGAAAACAATCTGCGTGTCCGTGGTAGCATCCCGCAAATTTTATAATCTTATCTTTTCCAGTAAAGCCTCGGGCTAACCTTACTGCGCTCATACAAGCTTCAGTTCCAGAGTTCACCATTCTAACTTTGTCTACACTCGGTATGATGCTACAGATAAGCTCTGCCATATCTACTTCCCATTCGGTAGGCGCACCGAAACTGGTAGAATCATCCGCCTGCTTCTTGATGGCTTCCAACACTTCTGGGTGTGCATGGCCAAGAATCATAGGCCCCCAAGAGTTGATGAAGTCTATATATTGTCTTCCATCTACATCATACATATAAGCACCTTTGGCAGACTTCATAAAGAGCGGATTTCCACCCACGCTTTTAAACGCCCTCACAGGAGAGTTTACTCCACCAGGAATATTTTTCTTAGCTCTATCGAAGAGTTTGATTGATTCGGTGTATATCATGAATCCTTAGTTTTTAGCTTATTATTCTTACTTAGTCGAGAGTCCAAAGTCCAAAGTCTTCATGCGTATTAAGTAGACTTTCGGCTTCTTTGACACTTTCTCTTTTGAACTCTTTTTTAATTTCTCTCCAACAACCTAATAATATCTTTAGCAAAGTAAGTCGCTATCATATCTGCTCCAGCTCTTTTTATGGAAAGGGTAGTTTCTAAAACGGTACTGTCGTAATCTAACCATCCTTTCTGGGCTGCAGCGTGTATCATGCTGTATTCTCCACTTACTTGATATGCTGCTATGGGGGTGTTAAAGTTCTGCTTTGCAATGCTTATAATATCCAAATAACTCAGCGCTGGCTTCACCATAATAATGTCAGCACCTTCAGATATATCGAGCTCCATTTCCTGAAGAGCCACCCTAGAGTTGCCTGGATTCATCTGGTATGTTTTCTTGTCTGTAGGCACATTTTTTACATCCACGGGAGCAGAGTCAAGTGCATCTCTAAATGGACCGTAAAAGCACGATGCATACTTGGCGCTATAAGCTAGTATACCTGTGTCTTCATATCCTTCCTCGTCCAGCACTTCTCTGATAAAACCTATTCTGCCGTCCATCATGTCTGAAGGAGCTATAAAATCAGCACCGGCTTCTGCATGAGTGATAGCCATTTCACCTAGTATTTCACAGGTATCATCATTTAGTATTTTTCCGTCTTGAACTATACCGTCATGACCTAAGCTAGAATAGGGGTCCATGGCTACATCGGAAAAAACAAGCATTTGAGGGCAAACGTTTTTGATTTCTGTAATGGCAGTTTGCATTAATCCCTGAGGATTTATAGCTTCGGTACCGGCATTATCCTTCAGTGCGTCAGCCACTTTCACGAAGAGCATCACACCTTTAATTCCCATAGAGTAAAGCTCTTTCACCTCTTTTACTGCTAAGTCCAGAGAGAATCTAAAGTAGTTCGGCATAGAAGAAATTTCTTCTTTCAATCCTTTGCCTTCCACAACAAAAACTGGAGCCAACAAGTCATTAGGCGTTAGCCAATTCTCCTGAACCAATGCTCTTATAGAGGCATTTTTTCTTAATCTTCTGGGTCTTGTGTCTGGAAATTCCATTATGTAAAATTGAGGTTTTATTATGTCAAAAGTATTGTTGATTGCGTTTTAGAGATAAATTTAATCCCTAATCTGAATTAGGCAAGATTCAAACCCAATCTACAGCCTTCAAATGCTCCACCAGCTCCGCTTCTCTACTTCCTGGTTCAGGTTCATTCATATATTCCCAGCGAACAGTTGGAGGTAGGCTCATTAAAATAGATTCTGTTCGTCCGTTGGTTTTTATTCCGAAATGCGTCCCTCTGTCATGCAGAAGATTGAATTCTACATAGCGTCCTCTTCTAATTTCTTGCCACACTTTTTGTACTGGTGTATACGTTTTGCTTTTGTGCGTTGCAATAATTTTACTGTAAATAGGCAAAAAGCTATCTCCAACAGATTGTGTCATCTGCATCCAATCCTCACTAGTTTTTTCTGCTGTGGGTTTCAAATAATCAAAGAATACTCCTCCAATACCACGAGTTTCTCCACGGTGTGAGTTATAGAAATATTTGTCACACTTGTCTTTATATTCAGGATAAAGCTCTTCACCGAAAGGGTCACAAGCAGCTTTTAAACTGGTATGAAAGAACTTAGCATCTGCTTTATCTAAGTAGTAAGGAGTAAGGTCAGTACCGCCACCAAACCATCCATTAACGTACTCTCCCTTTTCGTCATAAATTTCGAAGTAGCGCACATTCATGTGTATAGTTGGAATCATTGGACTCTTAGGATGTATCACTAGAGACAAACCACAAGCGAAGAAATCTTCGTAATCCACTTTAAGCTGTTTCATAGCCATTCCTCCAAGTTTCCCGAAGACTACGGAAGTATTCACACCACCTTTTTCTATAACATCTCCACCAGCAATAACACGTGTCCTACCTCCACCACCGCCATCGCGCTCCCAATTATCCTCTTCAAACGTAGCAGAACCATCAGAAGCTTCAAGTCCACTGCATATTTGGTCTTGGAGTGCGTGAATGTATTTTATGAATTGGTCTTTGATGCTGTTCATTTGATTTGAAATTAGAAATTAGAAATTCGAGATTAATTTCAAATCTCGAATAGCGAACTTTGAATCAGTTTGGGTTTTATTTCGAATAATTTTTAACCGCATCTACAAAAGCCTTCGCATGGTCCACTGGAATATTAGGTAGGATTCCGTGTCCTAGATTAGCTATATATTTAGTAGTCCCGAAACCGTCTATCATTTCCTTCACCATTTTCTGAATCTCTGGAATAGGACTGAGTAGGCGAGAAGGGTCAAAGTTTCCTTGCAGTGTAATGTCGTTTCCAACTAAACTTCTAGCATACTCTGGAGTCACTGTCCAGTCTAGGCCTAAAGCGGAAGCTCCAGAAGCGGCAAGTTGGGGAAGTGCATAATGCGCTCCTTTAGCAAAAAGTATTACAGGCACTCCATGAACACTTTTAGTAATACGCTCCATGTAAGGAAGAGAAAACTCTGCATAATCGGCAGGAGAAAGCATACCTCCCCACGAATCAAATACTTGAACTGCGTTAACTCCTGCATCTATCTTAGCTTGGAGATACTCTATGGTTAAGTTGGTAATCTTATCTAGTAATTTCTTAGCGGCTTCTGGTTGTTCGAAACAGAACTGCTTGGCCTTGTCGAAGGTCTTAGAACCTTCACCTTGAACCATATAACATAAGATAGTCCAGGGAGAACCAGCGAATCCTATTAAGGGAACGTCATTATTTAGTGCCTCTTTAGTAAGGTGTACAGACTTGATTACATGGCTTAACGATTCCTCTATAGTCGGGTGGAGTAGTTTGTCTACATCAGCCATAGAAGTAATAGGTTCAGGCAGAACAGGGCCTATACCTGTAATTATATCTACTGGACATCCCATAGCTTTAGGAATTACTAGGATATCTGAAAACAAAATAGCAGCATCTACACCCACTTGGTGAATAGGCATTACTGTAATTTCTGTAGCTAATTCAGGGTTTTCTGCTCTTTCGAAAAAGCTGTATTTAGCTTTTAGCTTCATGAAATCAGGAAGGTAACGCCCTGCTTGACGCATCATCCAGACCGGAGGTCTTTCAAGCGTTTCTCCCTTTAGAGCTCTTAAAAATATATCGTTTTTAATCTTTTCCATTTGTCTCAAAATGATTCTGTAACGCTTGTAGTAAGTGTTCGTATTCGTATACCTCTGGAGTGATTACATTCTCCAATTTGGTGTTTTCCTGGTCGTCATACTTTAATGCGATGTACTCAGCAGTAGTTTTTCCTATGGCAGAAACCACAGCATTTTCAGGAATGTAATTGTGTTCGTTAAAACTGTCTACTCCGCTCGGACTAAAGAACATGAGGGCTTTGTAGTCCTCCAGGTCTTCTATTCTAGGAGTTATAAGTTCCGTCTTATAGACAGTGTGAGAACTTAAAGTCATTTCATGAACTTCAAACTCCTCTATTAGAGCCATGTCACTTTTGTTTCCATGAAACCACATGAATCTTTCTTTTTCAGAAGCCTTAGCTACTTCAGTCAGTTCTGAAGCTGAGTTCACTTGATGAATAGCTTTTACTTTTCCGTCAAAGAAATTAGCTACTCTAGGTCCCACGCAGAAAACATGCTTGTGAATCATAGAAGTGCTTTTCAATACGGAAGTGATCGCTGAAACTGAGTTTAAGCTGCTAAAGACCCAGTTGTTAGTCGACTTGAGTGCGTAGCTTACTGCATAAGATTCAAAATCTGGTTGAGTTTCTATGACTTCTACAGCTGTTAACCCCAATCCTAATTTTCTTCCTGCATTTATCCTTGGAGGTGTTAGCTTTTTAAGGCATAACACTTTAGGGAATCCATCTGCTAAAGGAATCTCTTTTGATGCCGACTGTTTAATGCTAATAGACTTCAATTCAGGAGCAGCCAATTCCTTTACTTCTTCTATAATGTCCTTTTGTGGTTCTTCGATAGCTTTTACTGGACTCTCATCTACAGTTTCGGTAGGAGTTTCGTTACTCGGAGACTCTTCTGTTACTTCCGTTTTAGTCCTTTTAATGCTAATAGACTTCAATTCAGGGGCAGCCACAGTTTCTTCCTTTACTTCTTCTTTAGCGTCAATCTGTATGTCTTCTTTTTTCTCTATGGTCTTTTCTGCTGGCTTTTCTTCCACAGCTGTTAAAGTTCGCTTGATAGATATCGGCTTCAATACTATCTTTTTCTCTTCGACTTCTTCAGCTTCAATTTCTAACTCAGCTGGGGCTTCTTTAAGCGTTATTATAGTCCTTTTAATAGACAGCGGTTTTAGCTTTGTTTCATTCTCCTCTAAATCCTCAGCTTTTTCGCTAGGTTTTTCTATTGCACGTGTTGTTTCTTTTTCGATAACAACTGGCTCAGGTTCCTTTTCTTTTGTTGGATTTTCTGTTTTAGCTGAATCTAGTTTGTTCAATTCGGCTTCTTTCAGCGCTTTCATAAGCTCTTTTCCGCCATTGGCTAACATGGCTTGGGCAGTTTCTTTTCCTAATTCATCACACGTAGTTAGTCCTTTTTTATTTACTTGATAAACATGTGTTTTACCATCT
>CESI01051889.1_pt1 | contig 20794 bp, 23 predicted proteins | sample 356301 | NCBI WGS metagenome assembly CESI01 (sample SAMEA2621423, study PRJEB7988) | marine metagenome | biome: marine biome (ENVO:00000447); feature: deep chlorophyll maximum layer (ENVO:xxxxxxxx); material: "saline water (ENVO:00002010), including plankton (ENVO:xxxxxxxx)" | depth 40 m | reverse complement strand
TGGCGCGCCGTTGATCACGAAGGCGAAGTTCTTGAATGCTATGTTACAAAGCGACGCAATAAGACTGTAACGAAGAATTTTCTCATAAAAACAATGCGAAAATACGGATCATCCAAGATCATCACGACAGACAAGCTGGCGTCCTATGGCGCGGATTTTCGTGAGATTGAAATTGCTGACAGACAGTTATGCCTGCAATCCGATGCCTGTTCTCTTTTGTCTGACAGCACTTGTTGGCAAGGAGCTGGCTTGATTTTGGTATTTTAAAACCTCAGCTGTACTTTCATCGCTTGGCTCCGGTCTGTAGCGGTTTCAAAGGCCTCAGTCAGCGCATCCATGCCAAAGCTGTGGGTGATCAACGGGTCCACCACAATAGCCCCCTCTTGCATCAACGCCACCGCGACCCCGAATTCAGCGTGAAAGCGAAACGAGCCGCGCAAGGTGATTTCCTTGGCTGTGATGGCCTGCATCGGCACGTTCATATCGCCGCCTAGGCCAAGCTGAACCAAGGTTCCACTGGGGCGCAGGCATGCAATCCCCGCCGCCAAAGCCGACGCTGCGCCGGAGCATTCCAAATGAATGTCGATCTGCCCTTTTTCGGCCTGATAGGGTTGTAAAGCGCTGGGTGCGGTCAATGTGTTGAACGCCAGATCCGCACCACAGATGAGCGCCATTTTCAGTGTATAATCTGATAGATCGGTTGCAAGGATCCGCGCCGCGCCCGCATGGCGGGCGGCCAGCACGCTGAGGCATCCAATGGGGCCGCAGCCTGTGATTAACACGGTTTTGCCCCGCAGATCACCTGCCTGCGCTATGGCATGCAGGCAAACCGCCAAGGGCTCCGCCATGGCCGCCTGCGACGCCGTGAGCCCCTCCGCGCGCACGCATTGTGTTGCCCCTGCGATCAATTGCTGCTGAAACGCACCTTGGATATGGGGAAAGGGCATGGCGCTGCCATAAAATTGCATGTTTAGACAGTGATTTTTCTGACTCTGGAGGCAATAGGAGCAGCTATGGCAAGGCCGAGACGGGGAGATGGCCACCAATTGGCCAATCTCTAAATTATCGATACCTGCGCCCAATGCAGCCACAAGTCCTGAAACCTCGTGTCCCAAAATCATCGGCTCACGCAGTTGAACGGGACCGAATCCACCATGTTGATAGTAGTGCAAATCTGAGCCGCAAATGCCCCCCGCTTGCACATTAATCAGCACCTCACCGGGGCCGGGTTTTACGATGTCTCGGCTCTCCAAGCGCAGGTCGCGTGCGGCATGAATTACAATTGATTGGTTTGCGCGCAACATTAGTGTTTCTCCACCTTATTATTCGACGTATAGTACAGATAGATAGAAGAAAGCACCAAAGGAATTTGCAATGACGCTTCAAATGTTCAACTTGACCGGCAAATGTGCACTGATTACAGGCTCCAGCCAAGGGATTGGCTTCGCTGTTGCGCGCGGTCTCGCCGGTGCGGGTGCTGAAATTGTTCTGAATGGGCGAGACCCGTCCAAGTTAGATGCTGCGGCTGAGATTTTGAAAGGTGACGGTGCCATTATTCATCAATTGCTTTTTGATGTGACAGACCACGAAGCTGTGCGTGCGGCGATTGATGATTTTGAGGCCAAAGTTGGACCAATTGATATCTTGATCAACAACGCTGGAATGCAGCACCGCACTGAGCTTCACAATTTTCCTGCGGATGCATTCGAGCGTTTGCTGCAAACCAATGTGGCGTCTGTTTTTCACGTCGGTCAAGCGGTTGCGCGGCATATGATTGATCGCAAAGAGGGCAAAATAATCAATATTGCATCCGTGCAAACCGCTTTGGCACGTCCGGGCATTGCCCCTTATACCGCCACCAAAGGTGCAGTGGGCAACCTGACCAAAGGCATGGCAACGGATTGGGCGCAATTTGGGATCAACTGTAATGCCATCGCACCGGGATATTTTGATACACCGTTGAACGCGGCGTTGGTGGCTGATGACGAATTTAGCACATGGCTTGCCAAGCGTACGCCCGCTGGACGTTGGGGCGAAGTGGAAGAGTTGGTGGGCGCGGCTGTGTTTTTGGCGTCGGCGGCATCAACCTTTGTGAATGGCCACACGCTTTATGTCGATGGTGGGATCACCGCTTCACTGTGATCGCCTGAGGCGGCTGCCCGACATAATCTGTGAAAAAGTCTCTTGCAAAAATTTTGGAAATTGACTTAGCTTTTTGTACCTAACTGGGCAGCGGGGTGTCTTCCGGACCCGCCCAACGTACTATGTGACGTGTGAAATCCCCGCAAAATTTGGTGCCTAAAGCATCTTTTTTTGAATAGACGGTTCGTGCTTTGCACGGCTGTCAAAACAACGGGAGCATTTCGATGAAAACTGCAGGAGTGGTGGGTCTTGGCGATATGGGCAGTGGCCTGGCTAAAAATTTGATCAAAAATGGCTTTTCTGTCAAAGGGGCTGACTTGTTACCCAACAGATGTGCGGCCTTTGATGGTCTCGGTGGACAAATTTGTAGCTCCCCAGCCGAGGTGGGCTTCGATGCACAGGCCGTGTTTGTTATGGTGATGAAAGGTACTGAGGTTGAGGATGTCGTCTTTGGTGCTGAAGGTCTTTTGACAACAATGGCCAAGGGCAGTGCCATCATTTTATCTGCCACAATAAAGCCAAGTGAGGCGCGTAAACTTGGCCATGCCATGGGAGGTTCCGGGATTCATTTGATTGACACGCCGGTGTCTGGTGGGTTTCCTGGCGCTCAGGCGGGGACGTTGACGTTGATGGCGGCCGCGCCGGATGCAACTCTCGATGCGTTTTTACCTTTTTTAGAGGCGGTTTCAGCCAATATTCACCGAGTGGGGACACAGCCTGGTGATGGCCAAACGGTCAAAGCCTGTTTGCAATCTCTTATCGGAGCACAATTTTCAGCAACTTTTGAGGCGGCGGCTTTGGCCGCCAAGGCGGGGGTTCCCGGTCAGGTTTTGCTTGATGTTTTTTCCACATCTTCTGCGGGCTGTGGCGTGGTGAACAATGCGCTTGAAAAGATCATTGATCGTCAGTTTGAAGGTATGGGAAGCCATATCAACACTATGCATAAGGATTTGACCATCGCAATGGGGTTGGGGGAAGAGCTTGGCGTGCCGCTTCACACCGCTGGCTCTGCCATGCAGATCTTTCATGCTGGCCGCAGCAAATATCCCAATGGTGACAATTGGGTGTGTACGCGGGTAATCGAGGAGATTGTCGGCGCGGAGCTGCATCGGGAGGGCTCCAAATGAAACTTGGAGTTATTTGCGACGGCATAAGCCGTGATCTCAACCACGCCGTGGATGTTATGGATGAGTTTGAACTTAAGTATGCGGAGTTGCAATTTGTGGGCGACGCAGAAGTTGGTGACCATTCAAGCCAAGAAATTGCTCAAATCGATAGGCTTCTGCGCGACCGGGGGAAACCGGTTTCCTGTCTGTCGCGGCATATATTTTCTGGCATGAGCGCTGCAAACCGGCCTGGCGATGAGCTGCACCGAAAGCATATGGACGCTCTCAGGCGGGTCATTGATATGGCTCATATTGTTGGCGCGCCGCTTGTGCGCATCATGACCCAACGCAAGGAGCAAATACTTTGGGGCAAAAACGGCGCTGAAAAATGGAATGTGGCTCATGGGGTTTGGGACACGATGGCCCCGATGATTGCACCGGCGGTGGAATTAGCAAAATCTGAGGGGGTGGTTCTGGTGGTTGAAACTGGCAATGGCACTTTGGTCAATTCAAATTTCACAGCCCGCCGGCTTATTGATGACTTGGACGCGAAAGACACGTTGAAAGTTCTTTGGGACCCGGGCAACAATTGTTGGTGTCATGAGCGGGCCTATCCAGATGGTTATAACGTGCTGCGCGGGGGCTATCTAGGCCATATTCATATTAAGGACGTTAACGTGGACACGCCGCGCGCTTTGCTGGAAGTGCGCCGATTGGGCGAGGGACAACTGGCAAAGCTATTCGCGCCCATGGCTGACGCGCTCAGGGCTGATGCCTATGATGGGGTCATATCCTTCGAAAGTGTTTATCATCCTGGAAATGGGAACTTTGAAGAGGGGTTCCGGCTCTGCATTGACCGGTTCAAAGCGTTATTTGGGTAAGCTGGCACAAATGACGATGGTAAAGCCTATCCTCTGTCATCACCAAATTTTTAGAGGTTTGCACATTCTGGCACCGCAGAAATAACGGTTCCATCTTTAAGGTGCTGCAACAAATTGTCGACTGTGAGCGCGCCCATTGCTGCGCGGGTTTCAACGGTTCCGCTGCCGACATGCGGCAGAAGTACTGTGTTGGGCAAGTCGCGTAGGGCTTGTGGGACGGTGGGTTCCGCTTTGAAGACATCCAAGCCGGCCCAACCGAGTGTTCCGCTTTGAAGCGCCGCGATCAATGCAGTCTCATCCACGACTGATCCGCGGCTGACATTGATCAGTGTGCCATTCGGCCCCAAGGCCTCCATGACCTCTGCGTTCACCAGCTTATCTGTGCTGGGCCCACCCGGCGTGACGCAAATCAAGACATCACAATCCTTGGCCATTGCGGTCAGATTGTCATAGTAAGTGTAAAAAACGTCCTTCTTGGTCCGCGAGTGATAAACAATCTCAGCGTTCCAAGGGGTCAATTTTTGGGCTATTGCTTGGCCAATCCGGCCCAGGCCCAATATGCCGACCGTTTGATTGTCTGCGGAGCGTGTCAGCGGCGCATTGCCATTGGCTTGCCATGCGCCCGAGCGCACATAAGCATCATCGCGTAGGACTTCACGATAGCACGCCAGCAGTAACAGCAAAGCGGTTGTGGCCACCTCTTCGTTCAGAACATTTGGCGTGTGGGTGACAACAATTCCGCGACGAACAGCTTCCGCCACATCGATGGCATCATAGCCGACACCATAACCGCTGATTGCCTTTAGATTTATTAAGGAGGCCATAATAGCCGGGTCAATACCGTCGTGGCCGTTAGTGATCACATGGGTGATGCTGCTCGGATCGAAATCATCCAATTGGTGGATTGTGAAGGCGGTTTCAAGACGTTTGCGCATGTCAGCGGTTACGCCCCCGATTTGAAGTAGATTGGTCATTCTGCGTCACTTTCTGCGATTATGGGTTAAATTTTGGAGATTGGAATGGACACCGTTTTTCCGGTCAAATGGCGTGCCAGATGGTCATGAATTCGTTTATGGATCAGAGTTTCGTCTGCGGCCAAAGCGGCTTCCAGAATATCGTGATGATGTTTGATGTTATCAGACATGAAATCAAACCTGCGATCTGCTTCCATCAATTGCTGCCGAAACTGACTATAAATTAGGCTGTGCATTTGCTTCAAAGTCCTCGATCCGCAGGAGGAAATTAATGTTTGGTGAAACTCTTTTTCGGAGCTGAACCAAATATCTACCAGTTCGGCGGGATTTTCACGGCTGTGAATGCGTTTTTCGATATGGCTCAATTTATGATGCGATGCGGTTAATCGTGCCTCCCAAGCGACACCGCCCTTACGGATGGACAGCACGGCACCTTCGCCCTCCAGAAGGATCCGCATGTGGGTCAGCTCGATCAATTTTGTCGGCGACAGGTCTGGAACGCGAAAGCCGCGTTGTTCCTGAAAATTGACCAAGCCGTCCGTGGCCAACCGAAACAAAACTTCTCGCACCGTGCTGGCTGAGCATCCGAACTCTGCGCGCAAAACTTCTGCGCGAAGTTTGGCTCCATGCGAAAATTCATTCGTGGTCAGTCTTCTTTCAAGCTCATGAAAGATGGAGTTGTCATACGTCATGGGTCTTCTTATCATGATAAATGAAAATAGTGAATATAATTTCGATAATAAAGTATAATCTCAAAATTAATAAGAAAAGTTTACTTTTTGCTTGCTGATCGCGATTCGCAGACCTAACGTCAATATACCGAAATTCGTAAAGGCACGGTGAAGTGCCAGAATTTAACTCTTATCGTCTGGGAGGACATTATGAACTTTTCGAAAACTGCAGCGTCAGCTGCTTTAATCGCGTCAATGGCCGCTACGGCGGCCTTCGCGGGTAGCCACGCCACAACAACATTGCGCATTCAAACACACTATGCGCCTGAAACCGTTTCGGGGAAACTAGCGGCGCAATACATCGCTGATGTAGAGAGTATGTCCGGTGGTGGAATTAATATTGAAATGTTTTATTCTTCATCTGTTGTGAAGTCTGTTGAGACATTCGATGCCGCTGCGACTGGTATTTTGGATTGTGACATGACCGGTGGTGGATACCAAACTGGTAAAAACCCTGCTTTCCAATTTGTTGGAGATATTATGGGCGGTTACTCCACACCGTATCAACAGCTTAGCTGGCTGTATTATGGCGGCGGTCTTGAAGACGCCCAAGCTCTGTACAACAAATACGACATGCAGCTGGTTGGCTGGTGGGTCTATGGGCAAGAAAGCCTCGCCTCATCAAAACCATTGGATGGTGTAGCCTCGTTGAAAAATTTCAAATTCCGCTCGCCCCCGGGTATGGAAACAAAGATTTTCGCTAAGCTGGGTGCGAAGCCAATTGTGATGGACTTCACAGAAATTTTTACGGCTCTTGAAACCGGTATCATCGACGGCGCAGATGCATCTGGTCTGGCTAACAATGTTGGATTGGGCCTCTACGACCTGGTTAAACATGCGAACTTCCCTGGTTTTCACTCTATGCCATCAGATCACCTTGCTTGTAATAAATCTGTTTGGGACGGTATGCCAGAAGCACACCGCACAATCATGACTGTTGCAATGGAAGCATTGGCGCTTCGGACAGCTTTGACCTTCGAAAAAGCGAATGCTGCTGCAGCAGCTAAACTGCGCGCCGATGGCGTTACCCTTTGGCAGTGGTCAGAAAAAGACTTGCAGACTTTCCGCGATGCTGCTCAATCCACTTGGCCTGAGTTTGCGACAACACCAGAAGCAAAAGCGCTTGTGGCAAGTCACATCGATTATCTGACAGAACTTGGCTTGGTTTCCAACTAAGATCTAAGCAAAAAATGACAGGCCCAACAAATGCTGGGCCTGTCATTATAATTAATTATATATCGGAAGTGTTTTATGCGAGCCTCAACTAATAACGTAATTCAGTGGATACTTCCTTTAGCCTTCATAGCTTGTTGTAGTTGGATCGTTTGGAGTGGTGCCACTTACATAATGGCTTTCGGGGGACATACTGATGCCCTCGCAGCACGGTATCGTCAGATAATAGCGCTCGATTACGTCATCCTGCTCGCACTTCCCTTAATTGCCTTGGCTGGCATTCTGAGCGTCCGAAGTGCCCCAATGGAGCTTGAAGATCCAGGCCCCTTTGACGGGATCGCAATGTTCATCGGGCGCGTTACAATGCTATTAATCGCTTTAATTGTCATCGTGATGATGTATGAAGTGATCCTACGATATGTGTTCGAGCGCCCTACATTATGGGCCAATGAAATGTCTTTGTGGCTTGCTGGGTTCGTATTTATTTTAGCTGGGTTTTATGCGATGCAACAGCGCAGCCACATTCGCATTTATCTTCTGTATGATATTATGCCGCGCGGATTACAAAAAGTCTGTGACACGGTCTCGACTTCATTGATCGTCGTATTTGCGTTCTTTTTAGTCTATGGTGGCTTTGGCGAAGCGAAAGCTAAATTGCTCCGCTGGGAGACCTTCGGCACCGCTTTCGACCCTCCTATTCCCGCAACATTGAAACCTTTAGTATTGACCGTGGTCACATTGGTCGCGCTCCAGGCTATCTTGAATTTGATCAAGGACTGGAACTTAGAACCTGAAATCCATACCGCAGCAGACGATATCGACCAAGACGAAATAGAACGCCTTAAAAAATCTTTAGGAGACGTATGATGGATATTGGCACAATCTCACTCGTCTTGCTACTTGGCTTGTTGATTCTGCTGGCCATTGGCATGCCCCTTGGTCTCGCATCAGCCGTTATGGCTGTTGCAGTATTGGTTATGAAATTTGAACCGGCTTTAATCGTTGATCCTATGAGTTTTGGTGATGGGTTGCTGACGCGAAAGTTTGGGACAGGGCCCTTAAATATTTTGGCGCAAAAAATATATGGCCTGCTCACGGACTATGTATTGATTTCAATCCCTTTGTTTATCTTCATGGCGTCCCTGCTTGAGCGGTCTGGAATCGCTAAAGGGATGTATACCTCCTTGAATGTGTGGCTCTCGGGCGTGCGTGGGGGGATTGCGATTGTAACCTCTGTAATGGCTGTGATCATGGCGGCCATGTCTGGCATCATCGGCGGGGAAGTTGTTTTACTTGGGTTAATCGCACTGCCGCAGATGTTGCGGTTAGGATATAATCAAAACCTCGCAATCGGTACTATCTGTGCATCGGGATCGCTTGGCACGATGATACCGCCTTCCATTGTTTTGATCATTTATGGTCTGATAACCGAAACATCTATCAAAGCGCTGTTCACTGGCGCATTCGTGCCTGGTTTGATGTTGGCGATGATGTTCATCTTGTATATTATCATTCGAACTCAGTTGAACCCTGAGCAAGCTCCACTTCCAGAGCTTAAATCTGGCGATCCTCAAGGAGCGGAGAAATGGGCGCTGTTTGGTGCATTTCTTTCGATCATTACCGCAGGCTTTTGTTTTGCTTTGCTGCTGCGCGTGGTGTTTTTCACGCTTGCTGGACAAAATACGTTTGAAGAGGGTGTCGATGCAATTACTTACGGAACGCCCGATTACATACCTTGGTTTGGGGGGCTTACGGCTTTATCATTGGCGCTAATCTTTTTCGTCTTTGGTGTAGCAAGAGCACGTATTGGTTGGAATATGGGCAAAGGCTTGATTGCACCTATTATTGTTATCGGCGTTGTGTTGGGATCAATTTACGGTGGCATTTCTGGGATTACCGAAGCGGCTGGTATGGGCGTGGTTGCCGTACTCATTATCTCAGTGTTTCGCGGGGAAGCCAGTTTCAATTTGGTATGGGACAGCCTTATGCGGACCCTCAAATCAACTGGCACAATTATCTGGGTTACCATTGGTGCCGCGACGCTTGCTGGCGCCTATACAATTGCCGGTGGTCCGCAATATGTTGCAGAACTGATTATTGGTTTTGACATGCCCACAATGGGCATCATTCTCATGATGATGCTTATATTGCTTTTTATGGGCGCGTTCATGGATTGGGTTGGCATCGTTTTGCTCATCATCCCAGTATTTCTTCCGATTGTTCAGCGCCTTCCAATTGAGGAAATTGGGTTGATAGGTCAACTCGAACCGCGGCATTTGTCAGTTTGGTTTGGCGTGCTCTTCTGCATGAATATGCAGGTGAGTTTCCTGTCTCCTCCCTTTGGGCCCGCTGCATTTTATCTGAAGTCTGTTGCACCGGCTCACATCTCATTGACTGACATATTTAAAGGCTTTCTGCCCTTTATCTGTGTCCAACTGCTTGCGCTTACAGTTATGTTGATATGGCCTAACATCGTTACAATTTTGCTTTAGATTCGACGTTTGTAAATCAGGCTGCCTTACTGCGCCTAAGACCGGTATTTTGAGGAGTAAACATGGACTTTGTACGGTTAGACCGCGCGGATACTGTGGTGACGGCAACGCGGAGTTTGGCGCTCGGTACGCTTGTAGATGGGGTTGCCACAACGGTTTCGATCCCGTCGGGGCATAAGGTGGCTACGGCTCAGATGAGTGTTGGCGATCCGGTGCGTAAATATGCCCAACTTATTGGCTATGCCTCTCAAGATATAATGCCCGGGGATCATGTGCACACCCATAACGTTGATTTTCGAAATACCGCCATGGAATATGAGTTTTCAACAGCTTTGCGCCCGGTGGCTCCAGCTGCAAAGCAAGATACCTTCATGGGGTTTCGCCGTGAAAATGGCAGGGTTGGCACACGTAATTACATTGCGATCGTAACCTCGGTGAATTGCTCGGCTACGGCGGCGCGCTTGATTGCAGATCATTTCACGCCGGAGGTTTTGTCGGAGTACCCCAATGTTGACGGTGTGGCGGCCTTTGTGCATGGCACTGGCTGCGGCATGGCGGATTCTGGCGATGGGTTTGAAGCTCTGCAACGGGTCATGTGGGGTTATGCAAAACATCCTAATCACGCAGGTGTTCTCATGGTGGGACTGGGCTGTGAGATGAACCAAATCGATTGGTTACTGGAGGCTTATGGTCTGAAACACAGCCCTACATTTCAAACCATGAATATCCAGAAAGTTGCGGGTCTGCGCCGCACGGTGGACTTGGGTGTTCAGAAAATAATGGCAATGCTGCCCATTGCCGAGCAAGCAACGCGTGAGGAATGCCCAGCCTCTGAGCTGATGGTTGCCTTGCAATGTGGGGGATCGGATGCTTGGTCGGGGGTCACGGCAAATCCGGCATTGGGCTATGCCTGTGATCTATTGACTGCCCAAGGTGCAACTGGAGTTCTGGCTGAAACCCCAGAGATTTATGGTGCTGAGCATTTGCTGACACGTAGGGCGGTGGATCGCAAGGTCGGTGACAAGTTGATTGGCTTGATCAAATGGTGGGAAGATTACACGGCGCGCAACCACGGATCGATGGACAATAATCCAAGCCCGGGCAACAAAATGGGTGGGCTGACGACGATACTGGAAAAATCATTGGGGGCTGCCTCCAAAGGTGGGACCACACCTTTGATGGGGGTTTATAAATATGCCGAGCCCGTTACTGCGCGTGGTTTCACATTTATGGACAGCCCCGGATACGATCCTGCCTCAGTGACAGGACAAATAGCAGGTGGGTGTAACCTTGTGTGCTTCACCACTGGGCGTGGCTCGGCATTTGGCTCCAAACCTGCACCGACGATCAAAATTGCAACAAATAGTGAGATGGCCAATCGTATGTCGGAGGACATGGATGTGGACGCGGGCGAGATCTTGTCGAAGGGGACCAGTGTGGAAGAAAAGGGGCGGGAAATCTACGAGATGTTTCTGCGCGTCGCATCCGGTGAAGTGACCAAATCCGAAGGCCAGGGCCTTGGAAATTATGAGTTTGTGCCATGGCAAATTGGAGCCGTAATGTGAAACGCATTTTGGTTGTTGGCGGCGGCTTGATTGGAATTAGGCATATGCAAGCGGTGCAGGCTCATGCAGGATGCAGGATGGTTGGCCTAGTAGATCCAGATATGACCATTCAAACTGATGTGCCCCGCTTTGTCACAATGGCAGATGTCACAGATCCAGTAGATGGAGTGATCATTGCAACCCCCACCCCTCTGCATGCACCCCACGGACTTGAGGCGGCAGGCCGGGGTTGGCATATGTTGATCGAAAAGCCAGTGGCAGCCTCCCTTGAAGGCGCAAAAGAGCTAGAAGCGGTATTGCGCCGCAAAAATATCCGGTCGCTGGTCGGGCACCATCGCCGGTATCATGCGGTAGTTCAGCAGCTGAAGTCCTCCCTCGCAGAGGGGGTGATTGGTGATGTGGTCAATGTGTCTGTGCTCTGGTGCATGCGCAAGCCAGATGCCTACTTTGAGGAGAATTGGCGCAGCGTGAGTGGCAGTCCCATTATGATAAACCTCGTGCATGATATTGATATTTTGCGGTTTGTTATCGGCGAAATTTCTGAGATTACTGCCTTGCGTGGGCAATCACGGCGCGGTGGCGCTCGGGTTGAAAGCGGTGCCATTGCCTTGGCTTTCGAAAATGGTGCTGTTGGGAGCGTGACCTTTTCAGACATCACACCTAGCCCATGGGGTTTTGAGGCAGGGACTGGTGAAAATCCAAATATCGGCATCACCCATCAAGATATGATGTGGATCACTGGGACAAAAGGCGCGATAAGTTTTCCGTCCATGACGCTGTGGAAAGGCACTGATTGGGGGCGTGCGGCCGAGCATGTGGCTTTGAGCCCTGCCCTGAACGAAAAAACGCCAATGGAGGCGCAACTGGATCACTTTTCGAATGTAATCGATGGCGCCAAACCCTTGATTGATGTGGCCGATGCAATAGTAACGCTGAGCTTGGCCGAAATATTGGAGACCAAACTCGCAAGTCAAACTTCGAATTCCAATGCAACGAAATGTCCATAGGGCCAGAATTGCCAATCATACGTCGGATTTGATCGTTTCAGAAAATAAAAATGTAACTGAAGGCATATCATGCGCAAACCAAATATCGGATTTATCGGCCTTGGCATTATGGGTGGGGCAATGGTCAGCCGCCTGCAGGACCTTAGATATACTCTCACGGTTTTGGGAAACCGCGACCGGAGCAATTTGGATCAGGCAATTGATCGCGGCGCCTCAGAGGCTGCAACCGCCAAGGACGTGGCGCAGGCCAGCGATATTGTGATGCTTTGTATGGGCACGTCGGATCATGTGGAGGGCCGCATGCGCGGCCCAGGGGGTGTGATTGCAGGGCTGCGGCCTGGCGCAACCGTGATTGACTTTGGCACATCGCTTCCCAACAGCAGCCGCGCATTGGCAGCTGAAGTTGCGCAAGCTGGTGGCCAGTTTCTTGACGCGCCACTGGGCCGCACACCAGCGCATGCTTTGGACGGGTTGCTGAATATTATGGCCTCGGGTGATAAAGCTGCTTTCGATGCGGTTGAGCCAGTGTTGAAAGATCAGGGCGAGAATGTCTTTTATTTGGGTGCCGTTGGGTCTGGCCATACGATCAAGCTGATCAATAACTTTTTTGGCATGACCGTTGCCAATGCGATGGCGGAAGCTTTCGCCATGGCCGATGTGGCTGGCGTGGACCGCGCCCAGCTTTACGATGTGATGTCAGCTGGTCCGTTATATTCGGGCATGATGGGGTTTGTGAAGGCCTATGGGGTGGATAATGACCCATCACAACTGGCCTTTGCAATCAAGAATGCTGCGAAAGATGTTGGATATTACGCGCGTATGGCCGAAGATGCAGGAGTGGATAGCATCATATCAAAAGGGCCTTTGGCGGCATTGAGTGATGCCAGAGACCATGGCCAAGCCGATGATATGGTCAGCCAGATGGTGGATTACTACGTGCAGCGGTTCAAAGCCTAATCCATGGCGGTTGTCGCAAAATCCATGGCGGACTTTCCGCGCTACGGCATCATATTGATGCTTGCAGCCTGGCTTATGTTTTCATGGGTGGATACGGGTGCAAAATGGCTCGCTCTGGCTGGCATACCCGCATTCCAGCTGGCCTTCATGCGATATGCTGGACATTTTGTGATCTCGATTGGCGTGATCGCCAAGGATGGCTTTCAGCTGAATCGCTTTCAGACCGGGCATTTGTGGCAGGTGATCAGCAGGGCGTTACTCCTAGTATCTGCCACATTATCAAACTTTTATGCGTTACAGTTTTTGTCGTTGACCGTAGTATCAGCAATCATGTTTTCAAGCCCGGTTTTGGTATGCTTTCTGTCAGTTTCTGTTCTGCGCGAAAAGGTGGAGCCGTGGCGCTGGGGGGTCATTTTGCTTGGTTTTATTGGCGTTTCGATCGTTGTACGCCCATTTGGGGCGGCCTTTCATCCGGCGATGTTGATGATCATTTATAACGCTGTTGCCTTGGCGCTTTATTCGCTAATGACCCGCAGGCTCTCTGGTGTCGTGGCTGTAGAGACCATGCAGTTTTACATGGGGCTGGTTGGGACCTTGCTAATGCTGCCTTTTGCGATTTGGACTTGGACGCAGCCAGAAACGATCTGGGGCATGCTTGTCTTGATTAGCCTGGGCGTTTTAGGTTGGGCTGGCCATCAACTATTGACCAATGCTCACCGCTTTGGCACAGCCAATCAGCTTATGCCCTTCACCTATTCGTTTCTAGTATTCGTCGCGATTTGGGGGTACCTGCTGTTTGGGACAGTGCCTGACATGAGCACAATTTTGGGTGCGATTGTTATTATGAGCGCCGGACTTGTGATTTGGGGGAAAGAGCGGAAATGAAGCGAATTGCGTGCATCGGTGAGGCGATGATTGAACTATCAATGTTCGGTGAAAAAGCACAGCTCGGTGTGGCTGGGGACACACTCAACACGGCCATCTATCTGCATCGAACAGCGCCTGGCTTGAGTGTGGAATATATTACCTGCCTTGGGGTCGACCCCTTTTCTGACCGGATTTCTGACTTCATCACGGATCACGGCGTGGGAAACAAAAATATCCAACGGATCGCGGCTGGATCCCCAGGGCTTTATGCCATCTCTACATCCCAAGAGGGTGAGCGCAGCTTCACATATTGGCGCAACGCATCGGCTGCGCGACAATTGTTTGCGGATGGCAATTTTAGTCTTTTGGAGACTTATGACGCTGTCTACTTGTCAGGCATTTCAGTGGCAATTTTGCCCCATGCAGTTCGGCTATCTTTGCTGGCGTGGTTGAGCCGATCTCCTATTCAATTGATTTTCGACAGTAACTATCGGCAGCAACTTTGGGACAGTCTGAAACATGCACAGGAGGTCACATCGGCTCTTTGGGCCCGTGCTGATATTGCATTGCCGTCAATAGATGATGAAATGCATCTGTTTGCCGAAACAGAAGATCAAGTGGCCTCCCGCTTTATTGCCATGGCTAAATCTGGCGCTTTGAAACGTGGGGCGCGGGGGCCACTGTCTTTGGGCGTTGAGATTTGCTCAAGCTATCAGCCAGCTCCAATAGTGGTGGATACCACAGCCGCGGGTGACAGTTTCAATGGCGGCTATCTGGGTGCCCTATTGAGTGGAAAAAGCCAAGCACAGGCTTTGAAAACGGGTCACGATCTGGCTGCTCAGGTTGTTCAATACCGTGGTGCAATCATCCCAAAATAAGCGCTGCCAAATCTGCGCCACCTATCACTTCGAGAAGAGCAATCTTTGGATTTTTTGAGCGTACGGCGCGGGCAATATCCAAAGCTTTGGGGTCGTTGAGTACTCGCCCTTGATCTGTTTGTACCCGGCAAAACTCCATCCAAGACCGAACAGCCTCTGCAACGATCGGCCCACGGCTCGCTCGGAGGGTTTCCAAAAAACGATAAGGCAGTTTTTGACTGCCAGCCATAGAAATTTGATCCAACCGATGCGCCAATTCTACGTTTCCAAATCGCGCTAATAAAGCATTTGCATAGTCTGGAACTTGATCACGCATGTCCGATGGTAGGGTGGCACCTGACTCCATCATAAGCTGTTTCGTACGGGGGCGCAGATATGGATTTGCAATAGCCTGATGCACATTGCTATATCCTTGGGCGAATCCAGCATAGGCTAAGAAGAAATGTGCTCCGTTGAGTATGCGCAGTTTGCGTAACTCATGCGGCCGCACGTCTTGGACGAATTGAATATCTGGCCAGTTTGGCCGGGGGGTGGCGAAATTACCCTCAAGAACCCATTCGCGAAACGCCTCGGTGGGGACGGCCATGGGATCAGCGCTGCTGACGCGAATGGTGTCGGTGGTGGCTGGAGTAATTCGGTCTACCATCGCATTTGAAAAGCGCACATTGTCCTAGTTGATTTTGAGGCCTGCCGCCTCTGTGAAACTGGCTACTGCCTGTTGCCAGTGAGTGCCGTTTTCAACGCGATTGTCACAGCTAAAAATTGTAACAGGACTGCAGCGCGCAGCGAGGTGGTGGGCAATGAATCCGATAAGCGTTTGAAGGGGATTATCGTTCAAATCTAATATGATTGCAGGGTCACGCAAATCAAGCTTGTTATCCGCGCCCAGATGGTAGCCTTTTTCTGTGACCGTGGCTGAGATTGTATCTGCGCAGTGCATCTCCCTCAAAATGGCTTCGGGCCCTTCTGATGTGACCAGAATATCAACCAAAACTTGGATGCTCTTAAGGCCTTTACCCTGCACGTTCAGCGTATAGTTAAAATCCTGTGGAGCCAGTCCGTCGCGGGCGGAGGTAGAGCGGAGGCTGACCCCAATGACATCCCAGCCCCCGGCATCTGACGTGTAATCCAGAAGATGCGCGCGGGCAAAATTCCCCAAGCCAAAATGAACTATCCGGCCCATCTAAACTTCGATTCCATAAGCGCGGCGCGCTAGGTCAGTCGATAATCACTGGGCAAGATTTTCGGCCTGGGTGCGGTCAAACAGACCCTTTTGCATCTGCCTGCTCAAGTGCAAAGCCACACTGCGCTTCCACAGGTCATGGCGGGCAGGGATGGCCATAAAGCCGCCGTACATCGTCCGGGATCCCTCGGCCCTGTTTAAGGCGTTGATATATCGCATGAGGGTTATAAAGCCACTCGGTATGGATCGTCTCAATCGCGTGATCGGTCGCGGTGGCGCCCATTTGAATGAAAAAGGCTTGCCTGACGCGCAGGGCCTCAAGGTAACCCGCATAACTGTCCAGAGCGATGCCAGTTATTTTCTCCAGCTCTTGTAGGTTTGTTTTGAAATTTGGATCAGATGGATCCAAAACTCCATCAGGGCGAAATGTTGGCAGGACACAGCCGGTTCAACCGCTGGCACTAATCGCGGCATGATGGAACAGATCATCTAATGCAGAATCTGTGGTTGCGAGTGTTTCGATATTAAAGCTTTCGAACAAAGCACGCGGGCGGGAAGCGTCCTGTGTCAATCGCTCGGCAATTTGATCATAGATCAAATTTGCGGTTTCAGCTGACAATTATGCGGTGATCTGCAGGGTCTGGTGTAGAACATAGTCCAGCCAAACCCGTCTTGGCGTGCCCAAGAATAGATGCCAATGTGCAGCGAAAATTCTGAAAACTTCTCGTGGATTTGCATGCTTGCTGGGCGCGCCGATGCCCAGATCGGCCAAGGAAATACCATTGGAGTAGAGCAAGCGAAAAACATAGTGATCGGGGGTTACCAAAAGTTCAGCGGGATTGGAAAAGGCCGTGTCCTTCGCAAACTAACTGGGGTTGCAATGCCCATGAGGGGAGACGATTGGCAGGTTTTAACACATTGATAAAGCGCTTCTGCGGGTGCGTTTAAATTGGGTGTCATGTGGCTTCCCTAAGCAGATGTTTTCAGCATTAAATCCATATTGCGGCTTGCATCTTGGCCGCGCAATGGGTCAAAATTATATAAAGCGAGGGGGCGTCGATGAATATTGCACTGATCGGTCTTGGGATGGTTGCCGGCACGCATGTCACTGCGATCAAAAGCTCTGAACAGGGTTTGATCCTGCGCGGTGTTTTTGGCCGTGACCCTGCCAAGACCGCCCGCTTTGCAGCTGAGCATGCGACCCATGCCTATGGGTCCGTGATGGAAATTGCGCATGACGCGGTAATTGATTTTGTCATTTTGGCCACTCCTCCAGACGCAAGGCGCGAGATTGTTGAAACTCTTATAGCAGCGGGTAAACCAATTTTGATGGAAAAACCCATTGAGCGCGATTTGAACGCCGCCACTAAGATTGTTGAGATTTGTGAGGCTGCGTGCGTCCCGCTCGGTGTGGTGTTCCAACACCGTGCGCGTGAGGCCTCTGCGGAGTTGAAATCTGCCATTGATACAGGACGCTTAGGTGACATTTGCACGCTTGATCTACGCGTGCCGTGGTGGCGAGAGCAAAGCTATTATGATGCGCCAGGCCGCGGAACCTATGGGCGAGATGGTGGCGGCGTCATGATCTCACAGGCCATTCATACGCTTGATCTAGCTATCTGGCTACTTGGCCGCATTAGTTCGGTGCAGGCGATGATGCAGCGTACATCATTGCATGCCCTTGAGGCAGAAGATTGGGCGGGCGCCCTGTTTGAGATGCGCTCGGGGGCCTTCGGGTCTTTGCTGGCCACCACAGCGGCCTACCCAGGTGGCGCTGAGGCGATCACGATCCAAGGCAGTAAGGGATCGGCCCATCTGGAAGCTGGTGTTCTGACCCTGCGCGATCTGGGCGGTTTGGTGGAGACCTTTGGGGCGCAAGGCGCAACTGGTGGCGGGGTGGATCCTATGGCTTTCACCCATGAATGGCATCAATCTGTGATTGAAGATTTCGCCTACGCGCTGCGTGCTAATAGGTCCCCATTGGCAACGGCCCGCAGCGCGTTGCACGCGCATGCAGTCATTGATGCTATGCATTCCGCGAGCAAGAGCGGCCATCGCACAGAGGTCTTATTTTGACTTTGACATGCGTGGCCCTCGGGCTGGATCATCGCCATATTTACGGCATGACGGAAAAAATGGCGAAGGCTGGAGTGCAATGCCTGGGATTTTGGACCGAAGGCCGCCCGGAAACTTTGGCTGGCTATCAAAAGCGATTTCCAGAGCTGCCGAGGTTTGACCATTTGCAGGATGCTCTGGAGTGTGGTGCTGATTTGGCTCTGATTTCAGCCATTCCTGTGGACCGGGCTGACTTGACGGTGAAGGCTATGCGCCATGGAATGGATGTTATGAGCGACAAGCCCGGCTGTACTAATTTTGAGCAACTTGAGGCGATTAAGTCAGCCGTTCAAGATACAGGGCGTATTTGGTCGGTGAATTTTTCAGAGCGTTTTGAAACAGCAGCCAGCACGCGGGCCTCAGAATTGGTGGAGGCTGGCGCGATTGGAACGGTGGTGCAGACGGTGGGGCTGGGTCCACACCGGTTGAACCGAGCAACGCGCCCTAATTGGTTCTTCAGGCGGGACTGCTCTGGTGGCATTTTGACTGATATTGCTTCTCATCAAATCGATCAATTTTTGCACTATACTAGGTCCGAATCTGCGGAAATTACTCACGCCTTTACAGCCAATTATGCTAACCCGGAAGCTCCAGAATTGCAAGATTTTGGTGAGATCAATCTGCGCAGTGCGAAGGGTACGGGCTACATCAGGGTGGATTGGTTCACGCCAGATGCGCTTCCCAATTGGGGCGATGGGCGGCTGACCATCCTTGGCACGGAGGGCTATATAGAATTGCGCAAATATGTTGATGTGGGCGGGCGTGCCGGAACTGACCACCTATTACTGATTAACTCAAGCACATGTGAAAAGATTGATGCATCAGATGCCGGTCTGCCATATTTTGCGCGCTTGGCACATGACATAGAATATCGAACACAAACCGCCATGACACAGCGCCATTGCTTTACTGTCATGGAGCTTGCCCTGCGTGCACAAGATATGGCAGATGCAACATGATCAACGTCGCCATCCTTGGGGCAGGTATTGGGCGCGAGCATTTGGCGGCATTTCGAGAGCTGCGTGACAGGTTTAGAGTGGTTGCGGTTGTGGATCAAGATTTGGCGCGGATCGAAGAGATAAGAGGTGGCGATGAGTTTGCGGCTTACAACGATATTGCCCAAGCGCTCAGCGACCCCAATGTAGCTGTAGTGGATATTTGCCTGCCGCCGCCTCTACATTCTGAAGTCACCCTAGAAGCGCTGAATGCTGGCAAACATGTGATTTGTGAGAAACCTCTAGCAACTTCGCTGGCCGATGTGGATTTGATTTCGAAGACCGCGCGGCGCAGTGACCGGCAGGTCTTTCCAGTGTTTCAATATCGCTGGGGACCGTCGCTGGCGCAGTTGCGTCATTTGATGGCGCAGGATCTGACTGGGCGTATGCAGGTGGCGGCCTTGGAAACCCATTGGTCACGCGGCGCTGAGTACTATTCTGTTCCGTGGCGCGGTACTTGGGCTGGGGAGCGAGGTGGCGCGGTTTTGGGGCATGCCATTCATAATCACGATCTGTTGACGCATATAGCGGGCGAGGTAGCGTCCCTATCGGCTATGATCGCCACGCGGGTGAATGACATTGAAACGGAAGATTGCGCAACAATCAGTTTCGTCATGAGCTCTGGAGCGTTGGCCTCCAGCTCAATTACGCTTGGTGCGGCGGGCGATGAAACACGTATTCGATTTGTGTTTGAGCACCTGACAGCAACCTCTGGAAGTGCCCCCTATGCGCCAGGTTCACAGCCCTGGACCTTCACTGCGCGTGACGAAAATCTGCAATCTAAAGTTGATCAAGCCGTCGCGGCCACGCCCTTTGAAGCCATAGGATTTCAAGGGTTTTTCACAGAAATTGCTCTTGCAATCGCGGGTGAGCCAAACAATGCGGTGAGGTTGCAGGATGGGGCCATCTCCATTGCTCTTGTGACCGCAATTTACCACAGCGCCCGAACCGGACAACGGGTAGCGTTGCAGCTGCGCCCGGACCATGAACTCTACAAAGGATGGCAGCCATGAAACAATGTTGGCGTTGGTTTGGGCCGGATGACTCGGTAAAATTATCTGACATGCATCAGGTTGGGGTGGAGGGGATCGTCACAGCTACTAACGCCATTCCGCCTGGCAAGGCTTGGGGCGCGCAGGCGATTACAGATCGGCAGTCGATACTGAGCGCCGGTGGGTATCGCTGAGATGTTGTGGAAAGCCTGCCGGTCTCTGAAGAGATGAAGACCGAAACGGGTCTAATGAGTGGTCATATCGCAGCACATAAGACGAGCTTGCGTGCCTTGGCACAGGCAAATGTTGAGACTGTTTGTTATAATTTAATGCTAATTCTGGACTGGACGCGCTTACCCAAGATGAGTTCAAAGCTGACAGCGCACTGCAGAACAAGGTTGTGGCTTGGCATGTGGCTGACTTTGATAAAGCGATTGATGCGTTAGGGCTTAACACAGATGGCTATAACCGTGATGGCCTTTGTGCTGTGGCTCACTTGGGCGGAAAGGGTGGCATGGCTAAATACGTAAAGTCCAAAGGAAGCTACAACTCCGCAGATGAAATAGGCACGAGCCTGCAGGACTATTACGATAAGTTTGCGGTGCAGTCGTGAAGCACGAGGTCATAACTCTCCCAGAGCATCACGAGCATTACCCACATCTCGGACAATCAGAGTGTGGCTCATATGGTATCATTCGATGCTGCGATGACATCCAGTACATCTATCAGGAGTGGC
>CESI01307781.1_pt1 | contig 20871 bp, 25 predicted proteins | sample 356301 | NCBI WGS metagenome assembly CESI01 (sample SAMEA2621423, study PRJEB7988) | marine metagenome | biome: marine biome (ENVO:00000447); feature: deep chlorophyll maximum layer (ENVO:xxxxxxxx); material: "saline water (ENVO:00002010), including plankton (ENVO:xxxxxxxx)" | depth 40 m | reverse complement strand
TTACCAACAAAGTACGTCTATCAAAACCCGCGACTAGTCAGATTATGGCCATTTGCTGCACAACGAACTCGCGGGAATGCCGCAGTAGCAATTGAAATTTTAACCGAAGGTAATGAAGATGAATTAATCTTATTTTTGAACACCTGGTGGAATGAAAAAATACTGCCACTTAAGGACCAAATATCGATTTCGCAAGACTATGAAAGAAAACAGTATCCGGCAGACCCTGGTATGGTATGGTATGACACCCAGCCGCAAGATGATTTTTATTGGTCTGCGGTAACTAGAGAAGTAACAATAAATGAGGTGCCAAAGCCAGACTTCTCTTGGGGTGGACATGGGGTGATTGGTGCTTCCGCGGCAGTAATTTGGCCTGGAGTTAATCATACATTTGAAGCAATATCTTGGCGTGCGAACAAATGCATTGTCAATTCAAAAAGGCGAGATATTGATATTGCTGCTCTAGAGCTTGTTGACAGTGACCCTGAGACATTTATGTCTAGAGATATGCGGTCAAAAAATATTTTAATCGCTCCCCGGGGTAACTGTCCTGTGTTATTTGGATTAAGAGCGAAAACACATTCTGCAGCAGAAAAAAACTGTGAAATTTTACTTTCTGCTGCCAAAACTGAACAAGCCGAAGGTTACATGATTTTCAAGACTAACCAAGCAACTGATGATCACTTAAGTGAAAATAAGACTGGTCTTGTTACTAAGATTAATATTCTGAAAAGAGGCACTGTTGTGATTGAAACCCAACATCAAGGGAAATTATTAGCATTTGGTGAATCAGGAGAAGTTAAACTTCTATCTCAGTGGTTACAAGAGGGTGATTTAATAGAATTTAACGGACTAAAAGCGATTGATGGATCTGTTCATCTAGAAAAATTACGTGTTCTCAAGGCCAAATCTAATCGCCAACGCCCATTATGCGATGATTGCCAAGTAACTATGAAATCAATGGGGAAAAATCAGTCAGTAAGGTGCCCGAAATGTCGTAGAACCTCACAAATACTGTGGTTGGAAATTGAACGAAAACCTCCTTTTGACAACTGGGTTCAACCACCTGATGATGCTAGAAGACATTTGGCTAAGCCGTTAGATTGGAATTAAGGATTATCATTTATCATCAGGGCAAGGTACAATAATCGAACCCTCTTAGTAATGACATGGTTGATGAATCAACTACCAAGAATATTGCTTACTTTATATTCATTATTTCATTTTTTGTCATGGTTTATTTTATAATTAATCAGGCAAGACACAATCGCAAGTCATCGGTAGTGGAAAACGCTCCTAAAGTTGCAGGCTCAGATGAGATGGGCGGTGCTGCTAAAAATCCGACTGCATTTGAGGAGCCTGATGATGATGCATTAGAAGAAATGGCTGAATTATTAGGCGAAATGGATGATTAAACAACTAACTCCATTCCTTCGTCTACAATCCGTAATTTAGTCACTTTTTCATCAATAGATAGGTTTCTGTTGTGACCATCTTGACTTTTAGCCAAAGTCCAGATTTCAAAATCATTCTCTTGGAAATAATTTTCACTTCTAGCAAAAATAGCGCCAATTCTTTTACCACTAGCGTCAACTGTGCCTTTACTAATCAAAATTATCTTTATTTCTTTGCTGACATCATCTGAACAACGCTGTATTTCATCGAGTTCTTTTTTACTAATTTTCCCACTATTTTCACACCAATCATCCAAAATTATTAACGAAACTGATGGTAGATTATTAGCAGCAGAAATTACTGCATCAACTGCCTTATCCAGAGCCCCAGACATCATCATAGCATGAAATTTTGAGGATGCAACTGGTGATAGGTGTGCGAATAACTGCGGAAAACGTTTAGGGTTTGGCATTTCAAGACCTACCCAGAGTACTCTATTTCCGTCATTTATCTCATCTGCAGCCATATGTAGGCCAATTGATGTGCCACCACAACTACCCTCGATTGCTAAATGAATTCTATTACCTGAGTGACGAGCATCCCATCGCATGTACTAGGGTGTGTTGCCTAAAGTGAATGACTATTTTGGCTAAATGATGGAAATACTATTGACCTACCCCCTCGACCATCATCTATGCCTGAGGACGAGAAAGTGGCCAAAAAGGAAGTAAGTTATGTGGTTAAGAAGGGAGAAAGAATTCCTCGTAAACCTCAAGGAGAATATGCAGAGGCTGATAGTCTGCGACACGCAATATCTCGAGATGGATTCCTTGGAACTGCCATGGATGATAAGAATCAATATGGACCGTTAACTATGATGATCTTGTTGCTTATTGTAGCAACGATTACCGGATTAGCGTTAAAATTACTCAGTTGATTCAATTTTTCTTGATGCTTCAATGCTAGCGGGATTCATGGCAATTCTAATGAAAATTATTGCCAGCAGTGATGATATGATGAAAAATACTCCAACATAATTAGAGATATTATACCACATCATACAGACACCAACCAGTGATATGTAAGCTACTAATTGACAAACAGCTGATGCTCGGTTTAATCGATCTTTCATCTCCTCGCTAAGTTTGCCAGCATTTTCCATCAAAAAGGTATAGATAAGGAAATATATCCCTTGAAATGGTAAAGTGGCAGCGATTATTGCTAAAGCAATTTCTCGAATAAATTTTGGATTTGACTCTTGTTCTATTCCTTGAAACAACATTACTGCTGTATTAGTACCCAATAATGCAGCCATTATTGTCCATCTTTTATCTTGAGAGGATGTTCTACTCTCCACATTGACAGACTTATCGGACATTGAGACTAAATTCATCAACAAGGGTTTCAACATTTTGGCAAGTTATTGCAATTGGATAACTTTTACCGGTTGTTCTGGTGTTTTCGGAGATAATCTAATCAAGATTTTAATCGAAATGTTATAGGATGTTGTCCAAGAGCCCTCACCATGGCATTCTGTCCACTAGATTACCGGTACGGGTCGCAAGAGTTCAAACACATATGGTCTGAACTTGGAAGACATGAAAGACAATTAGAAGTTGAGAGGGCATTAATTTGGGCTCATATGCAACTAGGTAGAGTTTCTAAAGAAGACTATGAGGCTGTTGCGGCTATCTCAAATTCAACTTCAGTTACTAAAGAACGCGTCTCAGAAATCGAAGCAGAAACTCGTCACGACATTATGGCGTTGACTAAAGCGATGGCTGAAGCAGCAGGTGATGCTGGTTGGTGTATTCATTTAGGAGCCACCTCTAATGACATTGTAGATACTGCTGTAGGTATTCAACTGAGAGACAGTATGGTTATGTTACGAACAAGAATTTGTGGTCTAATCAGTATTTGTGCTGAAGTCGCAGAACGAGAAAGAGACACCGTAATGCTAGGTAGAACCCATGGTCAAGCGGCTGTCCCCATTACTTTTGGACTAAAAGCTGCAGTATGGCTAGATGAATTAAGAAGACAATTGATTAGACTTGATGAAAGAAGCCCAAGAATTGCTGTTGGTAAATTCCTAGGAGCAGTTGGAACCGGTGCAGCACAAGGTGTGCATGCTAGAAAGTTACAGGAATTGATTTTGACCCATTTAGGACTTGGCGTACCGCTTGCTACCACTCAAGTCGTTGGTCGAGACAGATACGTAGAATATGTCTCATGGTTAGCCAATGTGGCCACTACATGTGAAAAGATATTACAAGAAGTACGTAACTTACAGCGCTCTGAAATTGCAGAGGCTGGTGAAGGATTTGATGTTGAGAAACAGGTTGGTTCATCAACCATGGCTCACAAGAAAAATCCTATAAAGTCAGAAAATGCAAGTGGACTTGCGAGAATAGTTCGTTCGATGATTATACCAACTTACGAAAATGCCCTTCTATGGCACGAAAGGGATTTGGCTAATTCATCTAGTGAAAGATTTACCCTATCCCATGCTTCAGCTTTATGTGATGACGTTATGGCCAAAACTACTGATGTTTTGAAGAATATGTGGGTTGATGCTGACCGTTGTATGGAGAACATCAAATCACAGCGTGGACTTGTTATGGCAGAAAAGGTAATGATTGAACTAGTTGAACACGGAATTCCAAGAGATGAAGCTCATGAAATACTTAGATCAGCGTCATTTGAAGCCGTCGATAAAAAAATCGAACTAATTGATATTTGCAGTAGAACACCCGAAATTGTCGCGGCGTTCTCCATAGAGGAACTGGAAGCTATGTTTGATCCGATGAATCATATCGGTGTATCAGGGGAAATTGTCGATGAATGTGTGCAATTAGCCAGAGAAGCCATCAAGTGAATTTGAAATTTTATTAATCTGAAAATGGCCTCTGCGACCTAGCCATCGCTTTTCACCCTCGAGTTGTATAGACCCGGTAAAGTGAGGACCATGTACCACTAGAGTCTCATATTCACCACCTTCGCCATCAACATTGAACCGAAACTTATCAGATAAATCGATTAGTTTAGCTAAAGATTGTTTTGTTAAGGTTTCACCTAACCATGATTCATCTAGTCCATCACATGCAACACTTGTAATTACAACCCCAAAACCATGTTCAACCAATCCGGTAATATGACTCAATGATGACTGATGCCAAAGGGGTGTGTAACTGATTATCTCCAATCGTTCACACATCCGTTCAATTCTACTTTTTTGATAATCTGAACGTAGAGCCCCACATACTAGAGCATCAATTGACAAATTGCTGAGGGACTGCTCCAATTCATCGACTTCTAAATCTTCTATTCCTTGTGTTTTAATCGGAAGCCATGTTGTGGCAGATAATTTTGCTTGATGCCCGACTATTTCTGTTCCCGGGATTTGAAACATCATTGAATCATCCCCTTCAACAATCATTGTCACTAGGTGAGTAACCTCCCATCCTCGGCACATCGACCACCACCATGCAGCGGAAGAATCCTTACCACCTGATGAAAGAATTGCTACTCGCATATTACATTCCAGAATCTAACTACTCATGAAATTGATTATCTATTCGTAGGAGTTATATGGGTCGCAGAAAATCGACTAATACCTCGACTAGACGCAGGGCTATGTAACCCTCATGCTCATAAAGTGTCGACTCGAGGAATAGATAGGTGAGAAGATGCAACCAAGTGGAAGAGGATATGATCATGGAATCACAACATTCAGCCCAGACGGAAGATTATTCCAAGTTGAATACGCAAGAGAATCAGTAAAACGTGGTACAACTACGGCAGGACTCAAGTTCAAAGATGGTGTGGTTCTAGTTTGTGACAAGAGAATAATTAGCAGATTAATCATACCAGAATCTATCGAAAAAATGTTCAAAATTGACAACCACGTTGGCGTTGCCACATCTGGTCTAATGGCTGATGCAAGACAACTTGTCGCTCGCTCAAGAGTTGAGGCTCAAATCAATAGAATTACCTACGGCGCCACTGTTCCTGTTGACGTCCTAGTAAAGAAAATCTGTGATTTTAAGCAATCGTTTACCCAATATGGGGGTTCAAGACCATTTGGTACAGCACTACTAATCGGTGGAGTTGATGATAACGGAATTCACTTGTTCGAAACAGACCCGAGTGGTGCATACCAATCATATCACGCCGGCGCAATCGGTAGCGGAAGAAATACAGTTATCGAATACTTCGAAAAGAACTGGAAACCGACTTTAACTCTAAATGCTGCTATGAAGTTAGGCCTAGAAGCATTGAGAAATGCCAATGATGCAGAACTTAATCGTGATGCGGTAGAAGTAGCAGTGATTGATTCATCTGGCTACAGATTCCTTGATAGAGATGATGTCAACAAGCAAATTGACCGCCTAAAACCACTTGAAGAGTGACCGTCAACATGAAGGGGCACCTTCCACATGGACAACATGAGGGAGACGTGTGGTCAGCTTAGATAACTCAGTGCTAGCAAGGATGGAAAAAGGTGGCAAACGCTATGAGCTACTAGTTGACCCTGAAATGGTTGACGATTTCAAAAATGATCCGGACTCAATAAATATCGATGACTTTTTGGCCATGGATGAGGTATTCCACGACGCAAGAGGTGGAGAGAGGCCGACTGAGGAAGCAATCGAGAATACCTTCGGCACCCAAGATATTTTGGAAATTGCTAAGACAATCCTAAGTAAAGGCAGTATCCAATTAACCACTAATCAGCGCAAAGCAATTGTAGAGAAAATGCGCCAGAAAATCATCCATCACATACACAGCCAGGCCGTTGATCCAAAAACAAAAAGTCCCCATCCTGTTACTAGAATTGAATTAGCGTTAGAAGAATCTCGCTATTCTGTAGACCCGTTCAAAAAGTTGGAACTGCAGATTAAAGATGCCGTTGATAAATTAAAGGTGCTAATCCCCTTATCTTTTGAAACAATGAGGCTGGCTTTCAAAGTGCCCGGTTCAGGATATGGTGGTGCAATGAGAGTTCTGCGCAGTTATCACGTCAAAGATGGTTGGCTAGAAGATGGAACATGGGCTTGTGTAATCGAAATACCTGCTGGAATGAAAGGTGAAATTATCGGCCAAATAATGAAAGTCTCTTCGCAGACTGAAGTCAAAGAAATGTGATTGCAATTACCGTTCGTTAAGGGTTGAGTTTATCATGGGTTGGCCAGTCGCCGGTTCGGAGAGAAAGAAATGTCCCAAGGTCTTAGCGGCGCCGAGCAGCGCCTAGTGACCCCGGGAATGACCATTGGGTCATTGACCGGGATGCGTGTCGGAAGTGGCGCAATCGTCCACAACGACGAAATCATAGCAACTAAACTCGGTTGGGTCCGAGAAAATAATGGAACCATATCCGTTGACCCAATCAATAGCCCATACATACCACGTTCAGGGGATTTGGTAGTCGGCAATGTTGCAGAGGTTAGAAATAATCTATGGTTTATGGACATTAACGGTTCATTCCAAGGCTTACTACCCATGTCACTAGCACCATGGAAAGTAGAATATGGACAAGCAAGACAACACATGAATGTTGGAGACAGCTCTCTTGCTAGAGTTCAGGAAGTTGATGAATGCCATAATGTAGTGTTAACTATGAAAGGCGTTGGACTTAGAAGATTATCACAAGGTGCTGTAATTGATGTACCAGTAAACCACTTGGATCGAATCCGTGGTGAAGGAAATGCAAACTTAGACCGTATGAAAGAAACCAGTGATTGTAGAATAATTGTTGGTGAAAACGGCAGAGTTTGGGTTGATGGGCAAGATAATGGCATCGACTGGGTAAGAGAAGCACTAGATATTGCAAAACAACATGGACATAAATCTTCATTTGATTCTGCAATGAAAAAACACGAGAAAAAATTCAATAAAAAAGGTGATGCTTAATGGGCGGATACGGAGATGTACAATTATTACGAGAAGATGGACTAAGATTAGACGGTAGAAAGGTCGACGAGATGCGACCTGTTTCAATCCAAGCGGGGATTTTACCAGCAGCAGATGGTTCTGCAATGGTAACTCATGGACTAAACGTTGCAGTTGCAGCCGTCTACGGACCAATGGAAGCCCACCCAAGGAAGATTCAGCGACAAGATAGAGCTGTTATTGATGTTCGATACAACATGGCACCATTCTCAACTAGCGACAGAATTAGGCCTGGATTCAATCGAAGGTCTAGGGAAATTTCCAAGGTTACTGCTGAGTCATTAGAATCTGTTGTTTTAGTAGAGCGTTATCCACGTGCCAAAATCCGTGTAGAAATTGAGATTTTGGCGGCTGAAGCTGGAACTAGATGCGCTGGAATTACCGCCGCATCTGTGGCACTAGCTGATGCTGGAATCCCAATGCGTGACATGATTGTTGGAGTAGCCTCTGGTAAGATCGAAGGGACTGTCGTACTAGATTTGGACAAAGCGGAAGACAATTATGGACAAGCAGACCTTCCTGTAGGTATTCTACCAAACACAGGAGAAATTGCGTTCTTACAAATGGATGGAGATTTATCACCTGAGGAATATGATTTAGCAATGGAATACAATTTCAAAGCCGCTGGAGAAATTCACGAGATTATGGTTGCTGCCCTAAAAGCACGTTATGAGGAGAGTGAGAACTAATGGCTCAACTTGTACCAAACTTACTGCGTCAAGAAGTCGCAAGGTTAGCAGAACAAGATGCAAGAATTGATGGTCGAGAAAGATTTGAAGGCCGAGACTTCACTTTAGAAACAGACTGCCTATACAATGCTGAAGGCTCAGCAAAAGTAACGATGGGTAAGACTGTTGTTTATGCAGGTGTCAAATTTGAAATCAGAACACCATGGCCTGACCGACCAGCAGAAGGTTCCCTGATGTGCGGGGCTGAACTTAGACCAGTGGCTCACAGAAAATACGAACCGGGACCTCCATCACCTCAATCGATAGAACTTGGTAGAGTAGTTGATAGAGGCATTAGAGAATCCGGATGTATTGACATGAACAGTCTGTGCATTATTCCAGGCGAGAAAGTTTGGGGAGTAATGATTGACATTCACGTTCTTTCTGACGGTGGTAATATTTTCGATGCTTGTGGACTTGCCGCAATAGCAGCACTTAGAACTGCAGTAGTTCCAGCAGAACGATTTGATGTCGGTGATGATTACACACTTCCTGTTAACGGCACCCCAATTATGGCTTCATTCACTAGAGTTGGTGGACGCTATATTTACGACCCTTGTGAAGAGGAAGAATTGGGCGGAGATGAGCGAATTCACATCACAATTGGCGATGAAGGACATCTTCACTCCCTACAAAAGGGGTTAAGAGGGGTATTCACGCCCGCAGAATTCGCAGAGATATTCAAGGTGGCGCAAAACAAGTGTGCGGAACTAAGAAAAGTTGTAGCGGAAAAGGAGGCGAACTGATTGGCTAAGAGAACCCAAAAAGCAGGAGCAACCGCCAAATTTGGCGCAAGATATGGTGTATCGGTAAGAAGAAATGCAGGTTCTGCCATGGCAAAGAAGAGCAAGAAATATACCTGCCCGGTTTGTCAATACAAGAAAGTCACCAGAAAGGCTGTGGGTATTTGGCATTGTAACAAATGCGACTATACATTCGCCGGCGGCGCTTGGGAACCATTTACCAGAGCATCTGATGCTAACAGTAGAATTCTAAGAAGATCTGTTGAAGGTGCAACTACTGCTGATATGGCATTCATCGCTCAGCAAGCTGCAATGGACTACGAAAGAAGTCTTGTAGAATCCGAAGAAGAATGATCAATCCGGAGGACCTACATGTCCGCCACATGGAAATTGACTCTAGAAGTCCAATCAACTTCCAGTGAAAACACCTCGTCACTTAAGGCTGCTATGATTACAGATTGCGAGATAATTAACGATGAAAAATCTTTCTCTATCGAAATTATTGAACACAAAGCAAAAGATTTACGCGCTATGTGGAATACCAGAATACGTGGATTGATTGCCGTTGATTCCTTAATGATAGTATTAGATGGATTAGACCATAGCGAGGATTCATCAACCAGTAACGTTTGAGCCTAAATGGTGAGCATATGAGTGATATGGAACAGTTCCAGATAGTGGTCTCTGAAATTCAATCAGTTCGACAACAAATGGCAAGTCTAAATGCTCAAATTATGGAGCTAAAAGCCACCTCAGAAGCAGTTACTAACCAACCAGCAGAACTTTCACTACACCAACAACTTGGTGGCGTCTTGATTGAAGTTGCAGACAGACAATCACTAATCGAAGTCCTCAATAAAGATGTAAGCACCTTGACTGAGCATTTAGAAAGATTACAAACTCGTGAAGTTGATTTAGTTAATTCATATGAAGAACTAAAAAAGGTTCTAGAGGGATCTAATTGAGTGAATCCGAACTCGATGTAACCAGCCAGCTGGTTGAATTACACAAATGGATAGATAGTGCTTGCAAACGTGGGGCAGTACCGGTCTTAACTGGAATGAATGGGGACATGGACACGGTAGGTTCTGCGATATCTCTAGCAGCATCAAACCCTAATATGATGGCTTGCGGACTCCACCTAGGGAGAGTTTCAAAAAAGGTTTGTCAAGAACTGGCTGCCCCGTTTAGGAAACTGTCTAATGGATTGACAGATTTGCCAAAAAATCTAGGTGGCATCATAATAGTTGATGCTGCAGCTCCAAACCAAGTCGGCATTGAGTTGCCAGATCACATTCCAAAATGCATATTAGACCACCATATCACTGATGATTGGGAATTATCTGATACTGACTTATTGGTTAAGTTACCTGTATCTGCAACAACTGAAATCGTCGCCAACTATTTATCAAAACATTCTCCAGATAGCCTCACAGAACCTGTTCGAAAGCTATTATTGGCTGGACTTATTACCGATAGTGGACGATTCAAGCATTCTAGTAAAGAATCTTTCACTACTGCTTCACTAATTCTTAATGGCTCAAATATTGACTATGCAAAATTTGTCGAATGGCTGGAAACTTCCAAAATTAATTCGAGTGAGCGAGGTAGTTTGTTAAGAGGTATGCAAAGAGCAAATTCAACAAATTCTGGTGATTGGAGCATTATTCATTCCTATTGCGGAACCTTAGAAGGAAGACTAGCTTCTCTGTTACTTGGCCTAGGCCCAGACATTAGTTTGGTTAGTAGGAATAAGGATGGTGAAACAAGACTTACCGCAAGAGCCTCTAAAATCGCCACCTCAGATGGCTTAAGTTTAGGGAAAATCATGCAAGATATTGCCAAGCAACTAGGTGGCGAAGGTGGTGGTCATGACGGTGCTGCTGGCTGGACTGGAACTACTGACCGTATAACTGCAGAAAGTTCCTTCATTGCCCACATTGCTAAATTAAAGAGGAATGGTGAATAATTATGACACAAATTGATGTACCTAACACTCCAGGTAAATTTATTTCTAGATGGCGAGAACAAGGACCTGTAGATTTTTCAACATTGGATGAATGGAAAACTGAAATGGAACTAGAATCATGGTTGATGATCGCTGAAGCAGCATTATTCTTGGACGCTGCAGAATTATTTGAGATGCTAAATGAACAATTAAGTCCGGCTGAACAAGCTACTATTGGCCTGGTTAGAAGAAGAATGCTCGGGGATAATATGCTTGAACAGGTAATAAATGATGCAATATCTATTGCTAAAAACCCTGAAACGCGTGATTTGAAATTAGAGGGTCGGCTTAGAATGGAAAGAGGTTTGACTCGGTTTGAAAATGGTGACTTTGAAGGGGCTAAAGATGATCTAGAATGGGCAGAATTACGCCTTAAATCCGTTGCCAAGGCTAGCAGAGACCATGATTTATCGTTGCTAAATAAGGCCGCACTATTGTTATCGACAGGCGCTCCATTGATGGCATTACATGTTTATGCTGAAATCTCGAGAAATGGTGACCACGCCCAAGAAACAATCGCAATATCTAGATTAGGTGCATCAAGAATAAGATCCTCTCTTGGCCATATGTTTGATGCTGCTAGACATGCATGGAACGCCCATGAACACGCAATTCGAGCGTTTCAAACCAACATGGCAATTGAAGCAGGCACATTATTTATCGAACTATCACTAGAAAATATGGATGAATCTGCAGAACGTATGCAATTACAAGTTGATAATGCCAAACCAAGAACTGTTGAAGGAGATGAGCCAACATTATCGGTTAATCCAATAGATATTGAAGGTGTATTTGATTGGTGTTTTAACAACCTTCCAAAATCAAATTCTGGAGAGCACAGACCTGATTTACGTGCCATGATTAGTATTGCTAAAAATTTGGCAAAGTTGGAACAATTTTCAGAACTATTTGCTGAACCAGATGCAGTGGAAGACGCTACATTAACCGCCATGATCCAAGTTTGTAATGATGATAGTATCCACACCAAAATTTGGGGAGACCGCTTATCTGTGCTAACCCTCATAGATTAGAATACCAGTTATCTAAATCGATGAATTCTTGTTCGGTCCAAGTGATGACTGGAGGAACTGAGCCCCACCACCTAATTTGTTCTACTTTTGGATCGTTTACCTGCCAAGAGTTTTGATGTGGCTTTTCTATGGTGACCACACTTGCTACCCAACCTTTCTGATAATATTCTTTATTCCATTCGATAATGGAAACATGGAGACCTGTTTCTTCTAATACCTCCCTAAGAAGAGCTTGCTCAGGAGATTCTCCCGCCTCTAAGTGGCCACCAGGTATTTCCCAACCCCTAGTAGGGTGTTTGACAAAAACTACGTGACCCCCGTTTGTTAAGGATGGTTTATTCTCCACAGATGATGTAATCCAAGCTAAAACAAAATCAGGAGGCATACTAATCCAAACCCTGTTTTGCTTGCTCTAAGTATTCAAGAGCCCACTCTTCACCAGAGGCTACAAGTCTTCTGGCAACAAAAAAAGCCTCGGAAAAACTACTCTGCTGAATTAATCGAATTAATTTTTGTTCATCTTTATTGATGACTTCCTTTGTCGTCTCATCAGCAACATAATCTAAAGCAGGTTCAGAAACTCTACCGGCTAAGAGCACCATTTGGTCTAAAAATTCCTGTCGCTTCGAGACTGTAGGTTTAGTCCACTGTTGCTTATCACCACCATCCATTCGAGAATGCAAGCGTTGCATGAAGTCATCTCTAGGAGTTTGGTGGGGTCGCAGGTTCTGTACATGGTCATAACAAATCCAAGCCTCTTCTGCTTCATTCCTTCGCTCATATAGCCTACCAAGTTCCATCCACAGTTCATGATTTTGTGGCCTGTGAGCCAGAAGATTTCTTGCTAAAGCAATGAATAAATCAATTTGCCCGGAGTCTCGTATTCGCTCAATTCTACGACCAAATATGATATTAGCCCGCTGATCCCTAAAATCCAATCTACCACACCTCACAACAAATGATTCAAGAGTATCTGTTTTCACCTCTTTGGAGTTAATCCGTTCCCACCAGATGTCAGGGTCGAGTGGATCTCTAGCGAAGGCTGCCTCTAATAATTCAAGCCCTAACTTTAAGAAATCTATTCCTGTTAATTGGTCCACCTGCTCAGGATCTCTTCCCAGAATTAAAAACACATCTTCTAGCACAGAACTTAGTCCAACAGCATCCCCTAGAATCACCTTAATATCTGCCAAGCATCGCCAATTATCCTCTTCTGTGAAGTCATATAATATTGCTTGACGAGCACTTTGTTCAGCCCATGATATATTGTCATCAAATCTTGATTCATCTAATGATGCTAGTTTGGCAAATTTTCTAGCCTGTGATCTGTATCTGTTTCCGAGGTTACGCCTTGGATGTTGCAACAGATTATTACTGCCACCTTCCAATTAAACACCTCATTGTACAGACATAAATCCTGATTTATCGGCATCAAAAGCAATTGTAGCATCAAATCCAACTTTAGAGGTTGTACCATCCTCATATCTTGAGGGGTCCAAAGAACTACCTTTTTGATTGGATAAGATGACTGTATCACGGTCAGGTTGCCATCTGGTAACCATTGCCCATTCAACCCGAACTGGGTCTGCAATATCGATATCTTCGTCCACAACTGTTACCATCTTCATGCTACGATGTCCAGCAAGTGCTGCTTCAATGGCTTTCAGCGCATCGTCAGGATTATTTTTACGTATTTTCACTACCGCAGCAAGCCACCCACAGCCGCCTTCAGTCATGTGAACATCCAGACATTCACAAACTTTAGAAACCGCATCTTTGATTGTTGGAGATCTTGGTAGACCCATCAAAGTTTTGTGTTCAGCCTCACCTGGAATAAGTGCGTGGAAGATAGGATTATTTCTATGAACCAGACCTTCAAACTCAATCACTGGTTCTTGCCTAACATCATCAACAGTACCAGTAATATCGACATATGGACCTTCGTCATCGTTTTCAAGAGTAATATTGCCCCAAAACACATATTCTGATTCTGCTGGAACTTCAACGCCGTTGGGCATGGTAGTAAGTTTGAGCGGCTTATTGTACAATTTTTCATGCAATGCTGCAGCGATGGTCAATTCATCGATATTTTCATCAAACGACATAGCAGCTGCAAGTAGTACTACTGGGTCAGGCGCATTTACCACTGCAACCTTCACGGCCTCACCATTTGCTCTTGCAGTTGTCATCATAGTTCTTAGATGCCTAGGTACTAATCGAACAACTGTGTGATTCTCATCGCGTAGGAATTGTCGATGAAATGACATATTTCTAATTCCGTCATATTCAGCGATTATTACACTAGCAGATGAATATCGACCACGGTCTTGTGGCCAGTGATGCGGTATTGGAATCTCGAGCAGATTTACTTGACTTTGTTGATTTTCAAAGCATTCAGACTGGGACGGTTCAACTAGTATCGGTGTGGATGGATTTTCCATAGCCCAAGCCAATGTGTCGATATATGCTTCCGGTGTGATCCCGATTGCTGCACATAATCTTTCCCGAGTTAACAAATTAACTGCAGCTCTATGACCGGGGGTTTCAGAAATGTTTTCAAACAATAACATAGGGTTATTACGACTTCTAGAATATTCCCACATGCCGTGAATTAGGCTGATTGGTTCTGATATTTGTTCTGCCGCAGCAAGATGGTCTCTGAAGGCCATAATATACCCAAAGGAACCAATGGCTTAACCTTTCATACTGAATGTGGTAAAACCGTAGTAAATAACGCTTGAATTATGATAATCAGTCTATCGAAAACTTGCATTGCAAGGGTCGTTGTTAAATAGGGGCTTCAAGTCGGCGAATTGCTTCAATGAGATGATTGTGATGGGTAGAGGATTATTCGCTGGTGCAAAGATGGCTAAAGACCGACAAAAATTCCGTTGGTCTGACCGTAGATACAAGAAGCGTATGCTCAAGTCCAGAGCAAAACATGACCCCCTTGCAGGCTCTACTCAAGCCAAGGGAATAGTCATAGAAAAAGTGGGTATTGAAGCCAAACAACCTAACTCTGGTATTAGAAAAGCTGTAAAGATTTCATTAATTAAAAACGGTAACAAACTTACCGCCTTCGCTCCCGGAGACGGAGCAATTAACTTCATTGATGAACACGATGAGGTCATGGTAGAAGGTATCGGTGGGCGCATGGGTCGTTCTTACGGAGACATCCCCGGAGTCAGATACAAAGTGATTCAGGTTAACGGCGTATCTCTAAACGAAATGGTACGTGGCAGAAAAGAGAAGCCAATTAGATGAGGTGATTAATTGTCAGAAGCAGAAATTGTTGAAGAAACCGCTCCAGTAGAGGAAGAAATTAGACCAATTGCAGGAATTGGTACCCTTGTCTTTGGCAAGTGGGATGCTTCTGAAGTAACTTGCAAAGACCCAGGTCTTGCACCATACATTAACCTAACAACAGTAGGTGTTCCACACACCGGCGGCAGACACGCAAATGCCTGGTTTGGAAAAGCTAAGTTATCAGTTGTTGAAAGATATATCAACAAACTGATGCGTACTGGTCCATACACCGGCAAGAAACAAGGTGCCATGAAAGCATTCGAGGCCGCTCTTGACAATATTGCAGAAAGATCTGGAAATAATCCACTACAAACATTTGTTGATGCGATCTGTAACGGGGCTCCAATGGAAGAAATTACCAGAATCAAATTTGGCGCTGTATCACAACCAAAAGCTGTGGACTCATCCCCATCAAGAAGACTTGACGTTGCGCTAAGAAACCTAGCCAAGGGTGCACAACAAGGAACTCACAAATCCAAGAGAACATTAACCAGTTGTATTATGAACGAGTTGAACAAAGCCTCTGCAGGTGACGTTACTTCGTATGCTGTCTCTAAGAAAGAAGAATTAGAGAGAATCGCATCATCTGCTAGATGATTCAAAGCATTCAGCAATTATCTGCGCTGTTTTACTGTTTGTCTCTGTTTTATTATCGTGACAGATTTAGTCGATTATTACGTTACTTTCGGGCTCATTTTACCACCTCAAGTGTTGAATTAATCTTAAACTATATCCGAGTTGCTTAAGAACCCCTTTTTAGTGGGTCGGTACATCGAGAAGTGGTGAACACATGGGCCGAAAAGAAGACAATATCAAGAAAGCAACAGAAGTTATGCATATACGACCTCAAATTCGTAATCTATGTATTGCTGCACACATTGACCACGGAAAGACAACTTTGTCTGACAACCTTATTGCAGGTGCAGGAATGATGTCAGCAGAATTAGCAGGTTCTGCGCGTGTTTTGGATTTTGACGAGCAGGAATCAGCGCGTGGAATTACCATCAACGCAGCTTCTGCGTCAATGGTTCACGAAGTTGAAGGCACTGATTATCTGATTAATCTAATCGATACACCAGGCCACGTTGACTTTGGTGGAGATGTTACAAGAGCAATGCGTGCTGTTGATGGATGTTTCATCCTAGCATGTGCTGTGGAAGGACCAATGCCACAGACTGAAACTGTAGTTAGGCAAGCGCTTAAAGAGAAAGTAAAGCCGGTACTTTTCATCAATAAAGTTGACCGACTTATCAACGAACTTCAAGTAACTCCTGAAGACATGATGGCTCGGTTTACTGAGACTATCAAGAAAGTTAACCAACTAATCAAACAATTCGCTCCTGAAGAATTCAAGAAAAGCTGGCAGGTTTCAGTTGGTGACGGAACAGTCGCTTTTGGATCTGCTTACCACAACTGGGGTATTACTGTCCCATACATGGCTAAATCAAACATATCCTTCAAGGAAATTTTTGAATACTGTAACAACGAAGACCAAAAGACGCTTGCTGAAAAAGCACCAGTTCACGAAGTTCTCCTAGACATGGCGGTAAGTAAGTTACCAGGACCTGTCGAAGCACAACCATACCGTGTACCAAATATTTGGACTGGCGATTTAGAATCTGAAATTGGTAAATCGATGATGAACTGCGATCCTGACGCTGAATTAGCAATGATGATTACCAAAATCTGGATGGACCCGCATGCAGGTGAGGTTGCTGTAGGAAGAATTTATTCTGGAACAATAGCACAAGGGGAGTCTGTTTATGCAATTGGCGCAGCTAAGCCAGAGCGTGTTCAACAAGTTAGTATGATGGTTGGTGGCGATAGAATCACCGTTCCAAAGGTCGTAGCAGGAAACATTGCAGCGCTGACTGGAATCAGAACTGCTGCTGCTGGAGTCACACTATCGCACGACAAAGATTTCACACCATTCGAAGCGATTCGTCACTACTCAGACCCTGTAGTCACTGTTGCAGTAGAGCCAAAGAGTATGAAGGACCTGCCAAAGTTCATTGATGCCCTTAGATCACTCGCTAAGTCAGATGCTTCATTACAAGTAACAACAAACCAAGAGACTGGAGAAGCATTACTTGCTGGAATGGGTGAATTGCACTTAGAGATTACAGTTTATCGTATCGAAGAAGAACAGAATATCAAAGTCAGTGTAAGCCCACCTATTGTGGTTTACCGAGAAGGTATACAAGGTAATAATCATAAGCGCCCATTCGAAGGTAAATCACCAAACAGACACAACCGATTTTACTTTGAAATTGAACCACTACCAGTCAATGTTGTTGAGGCAATGAAGGCTGGGGATTTAGGAGACGGACCTGTTCGAAACAAAGATTCCAAAGAAGTTGGTAACAAATTCGGCGAACATGGTATGGACAGAGATTTGATGCGTAAAATATACGCCATTAAGGGTACAAATGTACTGGTTAATGACACAAAAGGTATTCAAAACCTGCACGAAACACGTGAATTGATTATTGAAGCATTCAATGAAGTCTGTGTCAAAGGACCTATTGCTGATGAACCTGTTCAAGGTATGATGGTAAGATTAGTTGATGCAAAGTTGCACGAAGACGCAATTCACCGTGGACCTGCTCAGACTATTCCTGCCGTAAGAAACGGAATCAAAGGTGCAATGGTTAGAGCACGAACAATTATTCTAGAACCAATGCAAAAAGCGTTTGTTTCTGTACCAAATGACTGGCTTGGACAAGTCACTAGAGAAGTTACTAACAGAAGAGGTATTATTGAAGATATGCCATCTGATGGAGAAGTCACAACTGTTGTTGGAATTATTCCAATTGCTGAAACATTCGGTTTCTCCAACGACATTCGAGCTGCATCACAAGGACGAGCGGTTTGGAATACTGAGAACCTCGGATTTGAACCATTACCACCTCAATTATTTGAGAAAGTTGTTGGCGAAATAAGAACCAGGAAAGGACTTAAACCCGAACCAAATCCAGAATCATACTATTCTGATTGAGCAACATGTCTGCCAAAGTTACTGGCTTGCATATCTCAAGTGGTGGAGTCCCAAAAGTTCCAGTCAATACCCTTAGTGTGACTCTTGATGGTTGCCAGGGCGATGACCAAGATGACAAGAAACATCATGGTGGTAAAAATAAAGCAATTTGTTTGTTTCAACAAGAAATATTGGAATCCTTATCTTACAACGGAAATCCCATTTCACCAGGTAGTACAGGAGAAAATATCCTCATCGAAGGAATTGAGATAGGTTCCATAGAAGTTGGTACATGTTTAAAGATTGGAGAAATAGAGATTGTGGTTACTCAAGATGCACCACCATGTAAGACCATCAGAAATTCATTCACCAATGGTGAGTTTAACAAAATTTCTCATCGCAAAAACCCCAACTTCACTAGATGGTATGCCTCAGTAAAATCTACCGGCAATGTCAATATTGGCGATACTGTTGAGTTGATCAACTAATCCGTTTTAACTGATAATCAGTTAGTTCTCTTAGTGCTAAGATAGCGGGAGAATCAGGCAAGCGGTCTAAGCATGCATGGGCTCTAGAGTGATACATCTCAGCTTTCTCCCTGGCATAATCCACTGAACCGATTTTATTTAGGGCAAGTAAGCCGAAATCAATTTCTTCTTGGGTTGCATCTTCACCTTTACCTAATACAGACTTTAGATTGTCTAATTCATTAGAATCACTTTGAGCAAGAGCGTGAATGACCATTAAGGTCCTTTTACCTTGAGCTAAATCTGAACCTGCAGGCTTACCTAAGGTATCAGAATCTGAAAGAACGTCGATTAAATCATCCATCAATTGGAAACATAGCCCTACCGCTAGACCCCAATCAGCCATGCATTGAATGGTTTCATCATCTGCTCCAGCCATTCGAGAACCTACTTCAGCACAAGTCAAAAACATAACAGCAGTTTTACCTTCTATCATTTCAAAATAATCTTCTTCAGATACTGCGATTCTATCTTCAAACTCAATATCTAATTGTTGGCCTTCACTTACTCTTCTTACCATCCAAGCCAAACGATTTACCATCGCTCCGACATCCTTGTGATCTAGACCCTTTGCTCCAACTAATCTTTCAAAGGCGATGGCTAACATTGCATCGCCAGCATTTATTGCCGTTGGTAGTCCATATTCAATGTGAACCGCATTGAGTCCACGACGAGTGTCATCATCATCCATAATATCGTCATGAACCAATGTGAAATTATGCACGATTTCGATTGCTGCACCAATATCTAGTAAACCTGAATGGGAATCTCCAACTGCTTTCCCGACTAACCAAGGAAGGGTTGCTCTCAAGCGCTTTCCACCACCTTCAATCAAATGCATCATTGCATCAGAAAGCCTAGAGTGCTTTGAGGCACACAGGCTATCAGAAATTCTCTTTTCCACCAATGGCTTTACTTCCATAATTGATGTCGATAAACCTGCACCAGTAGCATAGGTTAGCATGTGTGACACATCACCCATATCATGAATCAAGTCATCTTTTAGTTTAGCAATTTCAGCCAAGTCACCTTGACTTGACCACCACTCATCAGTCATTATTCTTGATGCAATACATCTGAACCATGGAGCGATTTCACCATCTGACAAATCCTCACTTACCAGCATAGATTCAAGTTCCTCTTCAGAAACCCATTTTATATCTGAAACTTCATTCTCATTGATATTTAATTCAACATCTGCCTTAATTATTAGAATATGGTCTATTTCTCTTTCAATCCATTCATGATTCATCCTCGCAGAATACATCATTTTGGTAATAAAGTGAAAATCATCTGTTGAGATTGAATTTGGATCGATACCTAGTTCTTGGTGTAATTTTCTTATTGCTGCTCGCTTTACACCCATTGCATCAGTCAAGTCTCTTTCGCTTTCAGAATAAAGCGGATGTGAGCAACAAGAATTTGCCCAAACGCTAGGGAATGTAACTTTGTGACTCGCTCTTTTTTGCAGCAACAACTTATTTTCTTGATTAAAGAGAAGAACACTGAATGCACGATGCAATTGTCCTGCATCATAATGTGCTGCCACTTTTGACGCTATACCAGTTTCATTATCCAGCTCATCCACTGCGATAACTGCTTCAGACATCAATGTAATTTGTTCTTCATCTGCAGAATTTTGCTGCAAAACCTGTTGCAATTCAGTATCGATTTCTACCGACGGAACATCATCTATTTGGTATCCTGTCAAGTCATCACCATACATTGCACGAGAACTCGATAAATGAATAGTTCCCCTATCATATTAGATTATTCAGCAAAAATTTGAGTGCCCCGGGTTGAAATACCCTTACAGGCATCAAGCAAACGTTTTGGTTCTTCTCCATTGATAATGAAAACGTCAACACCACTTGCTGCTACTTCAGATCCCCTCATTGCTTTTAGACCAATTCCCCCTGTAACATCAATCTCGCTATTGTGAACTCCGCCATACTCTACACTGGGTGACCAATGTTCAATCAAATCACTTTCATCAGCCAATTCAGGAGGCCGCTTTAGAATCCCGTCGACACCCTTTACTGCAAATATTAATCGCTTTACATTTGGAATGTCTTTACATATTCTGACTACCAAATCATCACCAGAAAGAATACCGAAAACCCCTTCATCACAATCGACAATATCTCCAAAAGTAATCTCAACCGAATTATTATCATTGAATAATCTTGCAATGTTTCCATCAAAAT
>CESI01109363.1_pt1 | contig 21061 bp, 19 predicted proteins | sample 356301 | NCBI WGS metagenome assembly CESI01 (sample SAMEA2621423, study PRJEB7988) | marine metagenome | biome: marine biome (ENVO:00000447); feature: deep chlorophyll maximum layer (ENVO:xxxxxxxx); material: "saline water (ENVO:00002010), including plankton (ENVO:xxxxxxxx)" | depth 40 m | reverse complement strand
TCTTCTTTGGTTGAGTTGGGTGCAGGGTATGGCTCAAAAATTTTAAATTTATCTAATCATGATAATTACAAAGATTTGCCCCTATATGCTGCAGAATATACAGTTAACGGATGTGAGGCTATAAAGCTTTTATCTGAAAGGATGGATAAGAAGATAAAGGTTGGTTACTGCGACTTGAAAGAGGAAGTCATTAAAGATATAGATATACCCAAAGATAGTGTAATTTTCACGTCTTATGCTGCACATTATGTTCAAAAGATGGAACCTACTTTTATAGATTTTATATTAGAAATGGAACCAAAGATTATTATAAATTTTGAGCCTTGCTATGAAAATCATTCAAGTTCAAAATTTGGAGACATGTGTAGGAGATATATAGAATTAAATGACTACAATACAAATATGATCACTTTACTTGAAAATTCTCATAAGAATAAAAAAATTGAACTTGAAATTACAGAAAACGTGATTGGAAGCAATCCTTTCTTACCAATATCTATTATAAAGTGGCATAAAGCTAACTAAACCCAAGACAAGTGAAAAATATCAAATACGATTATATCTTCATAGGTACGGGAATAATTTCAATTCTTGAAGCGGTTTATCAAGAAAGATGTGGAAAGAATGTATTAATGATAGATAAAGATTCTGATATCGGAGGCGCTTGGCAACCAATTAATTTGTTTGGTATAGATGGTGTTGAAAATGCGATACATTATTTTTTACCTGATGATAGGGCTCCTACTTTTATGAGAGAAAATCTTCAATGGGATGTCATAAAGACTTTAGATAAAGAAAGACTATTTAAAATACCCTTTATTAATAGGTATTTTAGATTTAGGTTTCATAACCCTATTGGACGTTTTTTGAGTTACTTGCTTGATCCTAATTTCAATCAAGATAATAAGAATTTCTTTAAAGCAATTTTTAATCTTGCAAAGAAGATCTCACAAGAAAAAAATGATGGTTCTTATTATGTTGTTGGGGGAGCCTCTAAGATGATGGAAACCATTAAAAGTTTGCTAAAATATTCATCAATTAATATTATTTTTTCAACAAATATTACTCAGATTAATATAGACAAATCAAACCAATTTGTTGAGATAGTTTCAAAGACAAGTTCCTTTACTGGCAGTAAGTTGATTTTGTCTCATGGGTCTAGAATTTCTTCAATTTCTTCAACTTACTCAAATTCAAAACCAAGTCTTTATAAAGTTCATGAAAAGTTGCATCCACGTCCTGCAGTTCATTTATTGGTTAAAGATAACCATAAAACTAATATAAACCAATGGATATTTAATAATAATAAGATAATTAAATATGTTCATGACCTAACTCATATGATTGAAGACAGTAACCTCTCCGAGGGAAGTAAAATATTTGTATTTGCTTTACATCAAGACATTAAAGAATCTGAAAATTTTTATGAAATCCTATTAGATGAGCTCATCAATGCAGGTATTGTTAATTCAAATTCTAAAGTAGAGGACTATTTATGGACAGATGTTTTTCTTCCTACGCTCTATGACGAAGACCTAATCTCAATAGAAAATAATTTTTCTCCTTTAATCTCTTTCTTAAAAACTGAAAATTTTGCTAGAGGTATTGGATATTATGCTGACAAGTGGTCTGAGAAAATAAAACTATGAAACGTGAAGAATTGCTTGTTACAACTGCTATAGAGGAAACATGGGAATTAGAAAATTCAAATAAAATTCTATTTCTTGGTGAAAACTGCAAAATATATGACAGAAAAAAAACTCTTTATGAGCTTGATTATTCTACTTTGAATGATCCTTGGAGTGATCGTGAAAATAGAAAAAAAGAATATATTCGTTTGGAAAAACTCTATGAGTTTTTTTTAAAGCATCTTACAAACGTATTGAATCATCATCATCAAATAAATGAGTCATCTTCATATTGGAGAATACTTATTGGCCCATGGCTTAAAGTTTTTTTAAATAGCGTGTACCATCAATGGAAAATGCTTGAAAACCTTCATAAGTCTGATTGGAGAGGGCGAACATTAGTTATAAAAAATCTAGATGACACTAAGATTTCATCTGATATGGAAGACTTTTATCAATCAAGGTTATCTGATGCTTGGAATCATCATCTTTGCTCATCCATTATTCAAGAAATTTTTGATGATATATCTATTGACTTTATTGAGGTTCCGGCACTGATTAAATTTGAACCTCTTCTAGACTTAACCAAGTCACCATCTGAAAAAATACTAGATTTATTTAGAAATTTTATAAATAAAATTTCAATTACAGTAAATGGTAAATCCTCAAATTTCTTCCATAAAACATATTTAACTAGGCGGCATCAGTCTTTACTTTATTTAAAAATGAGAACCCTGCCTTACTTTACAGTTGAAAAATTTAATATAGACAAGGCAATATATAATAAGATCTCCAGACTCAATCTACTTAAGAAGTTTAGACTTGAACATGATGGACAATTTGAAAACTTCTTTTATAACAAGATATTAGAATATATTCCAATAAACTATTTTGAAGGGTTTGATGATTCTAAAAAATTTTTGAAGAGTCAAAAATGGCCTGAAAGCCCTAAATCAATAGTTACAGCTAACTCGCACTGGGTTGACGAAATTTTTAAGCTTTATGCTGCAGAAAAAGTTTCAACAGGCTCTAAACTAAAATTAATAGTTCACGGAGGACATGGAAAAGCAGAATATTCTGACTTTGAAAAACATGAAATAGATATTAGTGACAAAATATTTTCCTGGGGTTGGTTAGAGTACTCAGATAAAATCATTAAAGGTTTTTATATAAAGGACTTAATCAAACCAAACAAAATAAAACCAGAAAATACCTTTCTTCACATAATGTTTTCTGAATGGAGGTATGTACTTTTGTTAAAATCCAGCCCCTCATATCAACAGGTTGTGGATCAACACATGGATGATCAACTTATGTTTCTTTCAAATCTAAGAGATGACATAAGACAAAAAGCAATTATCAAACCAATGGACAAAGTAAATTTCCATGAGGAAATTTTTTCAAAAAAATTTACTGATTTAACTTTTGTATATAGAGAGATTGATTTTAATACCTTAATACAAACCTCAAAAGTTGTTATTCATTCATACAACGAAACAACTATAGTAGAAACTTTAGCTAATAATATACCGACTATTGCTTATTGGAATCATGAGCATTGGGAGCAATGCCCATCATCAATAGAAATATATAAAATGCTTTCATCTTGCGGCATTGTTCATTCTTCAGCTGCCGAAGCTGCAGCTCATCTTAATTTAATATGGGATGATGTAGATTCATGGTGGCAAGGTGATAAAGTAAGGGAAGCGGTAAGTTTACATAATAATTGGTATGCAAGAAAAACAGATCACCCTATTAAAGAATTAGTCGAATTTATTGATAGCTAAACTATGGATATAAATATAAAGATATCTGATTATATAAATATTTATATTTGGAGATTTTTTTCCTTATGTACAGGATTTTTATCACTTTTAATAGTTGTTCCGCTCTTATCATCTAATATTGAATTGTTTGGACTTTATTCATTTTGTACAGGATTTGTTCTTTATCTAACATATGCAGATATAGGTTTTTTGAATGCTTCTTCTAAGTTTGCAGCAGAAGAGTATGCCAAAGATAATTTAGATGAAGAGTATAAGATTCTTGGCTTCACCTTTTTCTTATTGATATTAATGTTCTTCCCCTTTTCTTTATTAATGATTTTTGTTAGTTTTAATCCTGAAGCATTAATAGATTCAACCGATCAATCTATTGTACAAATATCTTCATATTTATTTTTAGTTATTGGCCTACTAGTTCCTATTCAAGTCTTTTTGCAAAGGCTTGTTAGCTTAATTTTAACTATAAGATTAAAAGATTATATTTTTTATAGAATTGAAATTCTCGCTAATCTAATAAAGATATTTGCAGTATATTTCTTTTTTACTGAATCCTCATACTTGATTGCAGAATATTTCCTCTTTATAACGATAGTGAGTATCTTAAGTCCTCTTATATCTGTTTGGTTACTAAAAAAAGAAATCAATTATAGTTTTTATAAATTTTTTTCTTCATTGTCGTTATCCAAGAAATATTTCAATAAAACTAAAAAATTAGCATTTAGTAGTCTGGCAGTAACGATAGGATTTATCATTTATTATGAAATGGACTTACTAATTATTGGAAAATTTATTGGCTTTAGAGAAGTTGGTATATATGCCATTGCTTTTACCATTCTCAATTTCTTAAGAAACATAGTCAATATATTTTATAGTCCATTTGCTCAAAGATTTAATCATTTTGTTGGCCAACAACAAGAAAGAAAATTAATTGAGATGTTTAATAAATTATTTGACTATACTTTTCCATTATTCATCTTATCCCATCTAGTATTATTCTTATGTATCGATGAAATGATTTTACTTTGGGTTGGAGCTGAATTTGAAGAATCAATACTAATTTGCAAAATTTTAATAATATGCTCTTTAGTAGGTGTAGTGACTCAGCCAGCAATTCATTATTTTTTTGCTAAGCTAAATTATAAATATTTATATATATTAGCCTTCTTTCTCCCTACTAGTTTTTTAGCAACAATATACTATTTACTTCCAACCTTAGGAATCTTATCAATAGCTTATGCAAAGTTACTTGCATCGGTTCTTGGCTTTCTAATATGCCTAATTGGGGTAATCAAGCATACCAATGTAGTTAAATTGCTTATCGAATGGCTGCCTAGAATTATTGTACCTATAGTATTTATCCTAATTGCAACTCATGTTGTCGAACAACTATTTTTATATGATTCTAAAAACTCCCTCGCCCTCATAATTTTAGTTTCTATCTTGGGACTTCTGATAATAATTTCTTATTCTATTGCATTACTTTTGAAGGAAAATAATAGAAAAGAAGCTTTACTTATCATCAAGAGAACAAAAACAGACATTATTGATAGATAGATACAAAATAAGTTTATAATTACAGTCTTAATTAGTGGAGATTTTATGGAATCTGAAAAAAAAGATGCGTTAATAATTCTAGATTTAGGATGTGGAAACAAAAAAAGAGAAGGAACTATTGGTGTTGATACAAATGCCAGGGTCGATGGTGACATTAGTCATGACTTGAATATTTTCCCTTACCCCTTTGAACCTAAAAGTGTTGATAAAATATACATTGATAACTGTATGGAGCACTTAGATAGTCCTATGAATGTAATGGAAGAATTGCATAGAATCCTTAAAGATGGAGCAGAGCTAAAAGTTATAGTTCCGTACTTTAGATCTCCTTCAGCTTTCCATGATCCAACTCATAAGACGTTTTATACAACTGAATCATTTTCTTATTATGATCCCGATCACCCAATATGTATAAGATATGATTATACAAAGGCGCATTTTAAGGTAGAAAAAATTGTATTTCATGAGCATCTTAAAAGTGGATTTATTAAAAGTATGATTGTATCTATGGCAAACAAATGGCCATCACTGTATGAAAATATATTTAGTTCAATTCTGCCTTTACACGAAATATCGTTTTATCTAAAAAAAGTATAGGCTACTCTAATTTCAAGTGCAGAAAAAGAAATTATCTATCTGTATTCCAACTTATAATAGAGCGAGTTGTTTAAGAAATTGTTTAGAATCGATATCTTGTAATGAAGATATTTTTATTAATCAAATAGATGTTTGTATTTCAAATAATGGGTCCTCAGATTTTACTGAAGAGATCATCGATGAGTATAAAGAAAAATTACCCATAATCCGATCATTAAATAAAGAGAATATTGGCATACCTAGAAACTTCCTTAAGGTTGTAAGCATGGCTAAGTCAGAGTTCATTTGGCTTCTTGGAGATGATGATTTACTTCTTCCTAATTCTCTAAAAAAGTCTTTAGAGCTAATTAATTTAAACAAGGATGTAGATTTTTTTTATGTTAATTCTTTTCATTTGACTACTGACTTTGTTGATAGTCACAATCAACCTTTTAACACAATAAATTTACCAAACAATATGGAAAGATTCTCAAAATATAGCAAAGAGGGAAAGCTTAAATTTTTAGATTTAATTAAACCTAAAATATCATTTGATTTTTTAGGAGGGATGTTTCTTTCTATTTTCAGAAAAGATAATTGGGATGATTTTACGCATATCCTAGATCACAAAGCCATTCATGATGATCAAACTTTTTCTCACTTTGATAATACTTTCCCTCATCTAAAAATTTTCTCCCATGCTTTTTCAAACTCTTTAGCATATTTTAATCCAGAGCCCTTAAATGTTTGTTTAACAGGAGCAAGAGAATGGTCCCCTATGGAGCCCTTAGTTAGAAATGTAAGACTCATAGAAGCTCTTGAATTGTATAAAAAAAATGGACTGCCACCTATTCAATATCATTTATGTAGAAATTTTGCCTTATCAAACTTCATTCCTGGATTAGGCTACATGATTTTTAATAAAGATATTTCCGGATACAAATATATAAATCCTATGAAAATTATTATCTCTAATTGTTTGTATCCAAGGTTCTACTTATCATTTTTTAGCTTTATAATTAGGAAAATTAAAGATAAGTTATTTCACAATTCTAACTAATCATCAAATATATAAAGGAATCATTATGAACAGTAACGTAAACCAAATAGATTGTTGCGAAGTTTGTGGTAATAATAATTTAGAGAGTGTTTTAGATCTTGGTCTTCATCCAATGTGTGATGATCTCGTAGAGGTCTCTGATAAAAGAGAATGTAAAGACTATCCAATAGAAATACTCTACTGTAAAGTCTGCAGAACCGCACATCAAAAATACCAAGTACCTAAACATGAACTTTTCCCTATGTCTTATCACTATAGAGCACGATTCACATCTGATGTTCTAGATGGCATGAAGGGTTTGGTTAATTCCTGTGAGGAGCAATTTGGTTCATTGGAAGATAAGCTTGTCCTAGATATTGGCTGCAATGATGGAAGTTTATTAGGTTACTTTAGAGATAAAGGTGCAAATACTCTCGGCATTGAGCCAACAGGTGCCTGCGAAGATGCTGTAAAAAATGGACACGATGCAATATGTGATTATTTATCAGTTGATTTGGCTGAGAAGGTTGTTCAAAAACATGGAAATCCAGATATCATCACTTTTACTAATGTTTTTGCTCATATTGAAGACTTGAAAGGGGTACTAGATGCTCTAAAAGTATTAAAGAAAGAAGATACCAAAATCGTTATTGAAAATCATTATCTTGGTGCTGTATTAGATGGCAATCAATTTGATACTTTTTACCATGAGCACCCTAGAACTTATAGTTTCACATCATTTAAGCATATGGCGAAAACTTTAGGTCTTGAAATTGAGAGTGTAGAGTTTCCATCAAGATATGGTGGAAATATTAGAGTTTTTATTGGAAGCAGTTCTGAATTTAAGACAAGTGTAAACATGGAAGAATTAGAAATTAAAGAAGAAGGTTACTTTAATGAATTTAAAACCTTAGAAGATAATATTCAAACATGGCTGAGGGTTAAAGCTCAAGAATTAAAATCTTATTCTGAGAAGTATGGAAAAATTAGAGCAAAAGCTTTTCCAGGAAGAGCTGCTATTTTGGTTAAGATGTTAAATCTAGATGTTGATAAAATATCTGCTGTATATGAAAAACCTGGATCTCTAAAAATAGGCCATTTCTTGCCTGGTACAAGAATACCAATACATTCTGATGATGAATTAACCTCATCAGAAGACCAAGAATCACCAATCCTTAATCTTGCATGGCATATTTCTGAAGAAATTGAAAATTATCTTACAAAAAATGGTTTCAAGGGAAAAATCATACATATCTTATCTAAGGATGATTTTTAGTAATTATTTAACTTTTTCTTGCACTAAAAGCTATACCATTGAAGTCATATAGTTATCTATGAATAAGATTGGGGTTGCTGGAAGTGGAAGATGGGCAAGAGTATTAATATCTATATTAAATAGTATTCTTCCTGAAGAAGACAAAATCATAATTTTTTCCACTCGCGGATCTAAAATAATCTCAAACTGGGTAACATCAAGTAATCTTGAGAATAGAATAGCTTCTGTTGATAAATATAAAAATATAAAAATTTCTAACTTATCTGCATTGATTGTTGCTAATGCTGCTAAAGATCATTTTATGATTGCTAAGCTTGGAATGATGAGCTATATCCCTGTAATAGTTGAAAAGCCTTTAACAACAGCATATGAAACAAGCTTACAGCTCATTGACTTATCAAATAAAAATAATGTACCCCTCGCATCATCTCAAATCTTCTTATTTGCTGAATATCTAAACAATTTTAAAAAATTAATAGAATCTAATAAAAATATATCTAACATTAATTTTACTTGGGAGGATGCATCAGAGGAAACAAGGTATGGTGAAATTAAAACTTATGATTCCAGTCTTCCTTTACACAAAGACTGTCTGCCTCATGTATTGTCTATACTATCTTTTTTGATAGGCTCTAAAATTTTTTTAGATGATATTAAATTTGGTAAAGAAGCATCCTCATTAAAAGTAAAAATGCACTCTAAAGATGTTGAATTTAATATAAATCTAAAAAGAAATGCTAAGGTTAGAAAAAGATTTATTCATGTTAAAGGTACAAAAAGTTTACAACTAGATTTTACAAATGAGCCTGGAGAGATCACATGTGATGAAAATTCATTTCTTGCCGATGAAAATTGGAAGAGTAGAAAATCTCCAGCAACTTTGATGTTGATGTCTTTTTTAAAATCTATTTCAGTCAACGGAATATTAGATAAAAGATTGGTTCCAAACCTAGATACACTCAAATTAATTAATAAGGCTTCTTTGGTTTATGAAAATAAACGTAATTCCTTTCTTAAAGATATTCTTATTTCTTCTGAGGTTGATATGAATAGCATCGAATACTTACTCAAAGAAATTCTATTAGAAAAGTCTCTAATTGATTCAGATTCATTGATGCCCTCAATTAATAAAATAAAAAATATTATTTTATTAAAAGAAAAAGATATCAGGTTCAGCGATTTAATAAACAAAGATATTGAATCATTTGTTAGAATACACATATTATAAATTATTAAAAAGGCATTTATGAAAGTAGTAATATTAGCCGGGGGTTTTGGAACAAGGATTAGGGATGTTGCCGAAGATATACCTAAGCCAATGATTCCAATAGGGCCTTATCCAATCATTCTTCACATAATGAAATCATATGCTCATTATGGTCATAAAGAATTTGTTATTTGTCTTGGTCATAAAGGTAAAGACATAAAAGATTTTTTTTTAAATTATGAGCCTTTCACCAGAGATTTTACTATAAGCTTTGGAAATGACGGTGGAATAGATTATCACAGTAACCATGACGAACAAGATTGGAAAATTACATTAGCTGATACTGGCCTTAAATCAATGACAGGCTCAAGAATATCAAAAATTAAAAAATATATTGATGATGAAAACTTTATGCTTACATATGGAGATGGTGTGAGTGATGTTGATATAGACAAGCTTATGGATTTCCATAAATCGCATGGAAAAACTCTTACTGTTACTGGTGTTCGCCCCCCAGGAAGGTTTGGTGAAATGGTTTCAAATAGTGAGGGACTCATTACTGAATTTAATGAGAAACCTCAAGCTACAGAAGGAAGAATATCTGGAGGATACTTTGTTGCCAATAAAAAAATATTTGATTATGTAGAGGATGTTGAAGATTTAGTTTTTGAACAAGATCCGATGAGAAATATCGTAAATGATGGAGAAATGATGGTATTTAAGCATGATGGGTTTTGGCAGCCAATGGATACAAGCAGAGAATATCAATTACTTAACGACCTTTACAGTAAAAATAAGGCTCCATGGGTCTATAAATAATGAGCGATCTTTCAATATATAAAGGCAAGAAGGTTTTTATCACAGGGCATACTGGTTTCAAAGGTACCTGGATGACTCTTATATTAAAATCTCTTGGGGCTGATGTCAGGGGTTATGCTCTTGCACCAAGCACAGAGCCAAGCCATTTTAATATTCTTAATCTAAAAAATGATATTGACCATATTGAAGGCGATATTAGGGACTTTAACTCTCTTAATAATGCAATTAATGATTTTGGGCCTGAATTCATATTTCACTTAGCTGCTCAACCCCTTGTTAAAGAGTCCTATGACAATCCTAAAGATACCCTAGATATTAATATAATGGGCTCAGTAAACTTATTAGAAGCAGTAAGAAAATGTAATACAGTTAAATCACTAACTTATATAACTTCAGATAAATGCTACGAAAATGTTGAATGGATATGGGGATATAGAGAGAACGATGCTATGGGCGGGCATGATCCTTATAGTGCATCTAAGGGAGCTGCTGAAATAGTCTTTTCTTCATACTTGCGATCATATTTTGCAGAAAATAGTAATATTGGAGCCGCATCTGCGAGGGCTGGAAATGTTATTGGCGGTGGAGACTGGTCAGCTGACAGAATAATACCTGATTGCATTAAAGCAATCGAAAAAGGAAAACCTATTACTTTAAGAAATCCTAATTCAACAAGGCCTTGGCAGCACGTTCTTGAGCCAATATCCGGCTATTTACTATTAGGTGCTAAGCTGAGAAATAATCCTAATAAATTTTCTGGATCTTGGAACTTTGGTCCTTCTACGTCAGAATTTAGAAATGTTGAACAAGTAGCATCAAGTATTATCAATCTTATGGGTAAAGGGTCTATTAAAGTTGTGGAAAATAATAATAATCAACATGAGGCTAACTTGCTTCAATTAAATTGCGATAAAGCATCTCAAATTTTAGGCTGGTCTCCTCGTTGGAGTGTTGATAAGACGATTGAAGAAACTGCAAGATGGTATAATTCATTTCTCAAAGGTGAAAGTATGAGTTTTGTATCAAAAAATCAAATTTTGGATTATTTTAATGGTGAAATTAAATGATTGATGGGGTTAAAGTAACTCCTCTACAGCAATTCTTTGATGAAAGAGGAAAGGTTATGCATATGATGCGAAATAACTCACCTGAATTCACTAAGTTTGGAGAGATTTACTTTTCATGCACTTACCCAGATGCAGTTAAAGCTTGGCATCTTCATCAAAAGATGACATTAAATTATGCAGTTGTTCATGGCGCTATAAAATGTGTACTTTATGATGATAGACCCGATAGTCCCACTCATGGCGTCTTAGAAGAGTACTTTATGTCACCAGAAAATTATTTTTTATTATCTGTGCCCCCATTGGTCTGGAATGGGTGGAAAGGTATTGGAAAGGATATTTCTATCGTTGCTAACTGCTCTGATATTCCTCATGACCCTGATGAGATAAATAGAAAGCCAGCTATTGGTTCTGACATTGACTACGACTGGAACTTAAAACATAAATAACTCTTATGAAAATTTTAATAACCGGTGCCTCAGGATATCTTGGGGGTAGACTGGCGTCCTCACTTGAATCAAATAACAATAGCATTCATCTAGTATCTAGAAATAAAATTTCTAAAGATAAATATAAAAACATATCCTACTCATCAAGCACTATTATTGACTGGGAAGATCAAGAATCACTTTTAAAATCTGTTAAAGGTATGGATACTGTTATTCATCTAGCAGGAATGAATGCTCAAGATAGCATCAAAGATGTGTTAGAGGCTGATAAGGTAAATGAAGGCAATACCTTGGCATTATTATCTGCTGCAATCGACTCGAATGTAAAAAATTTTTTATATCTTTCTACTGCTCATGTATATGCAAATCCTTTGGAGGGTAGCTTTAATGAACTATCTCCAATTAATGGAGATCACCCGTATGCAACAAGCCACTATCTTGGTGAGAAAGCTGTTTTAGAAGCACATAAAAAAAAATTGATAAATGCAACTATTGTCAGACTCTCAAATGCATTTGGAGCACCAATTCACAAAGATATTAATTGCTGGATGTTGTTGGCAAATGATTTATGCAAGCAATTAGCAAAAAATAATATGATGGTTATCAGAAGTTCTGGAGAGCAAAGAAGAAATTTCATAACGCTCACAGAGACAGCTAGGGCAATCGAACATTTAATTTTTAATGATATTTATTATGATAATCCAGTTTTTAATGTTGGTAGTGACTGGAATCCTAAAATAAAAGAAATTGCTTCTTTAATAGCCTCAAGATTTGAAGTTATAACGGGGATAGAACCTTCGGTTGAGTTTGGTGAAGGGAGCGATGATGCAGAATGTAAACTGGACTATTCAATTAATAAACTAAAGCAATCTGGATTTGTGCCGTCTCCACAGAGTACTTTTGAATTTGAAATAGATCTTCTTATAAAGTCTTCAATCGGTTTTTTTGGGACGTAATAATGGGACCTCTAGTTTCTATAATAATACCAACCTTTAATAGAAAAAATGAATTAGATTTTGCTATAAGCTCTGTAATGTCTCAGAGCTATAGGAATTGGGAATTAATAATTGTAGATAATCACTCTACAGACGGAACTTCAGAGTTAATAGCTGAGCTTGATTCAGAGAAGGTAAAGCATATAAAAATAAATAATTACGGAATTATTGCTGCTTCAAGAAATAAAGGTATTGAAATGGCAAAAGGCGACTATATTGCTTTTTTGGACTCAGATGATTGGTGGATATCAACAAAATTAGAGTGCTGTATTAACGAAGTTAACAAGGGTTATGACTTTATTTATCATGATTTAATAATAACTAAAGTCAGAAAAAATATAAATTCACGGAATAAAATATCTGCATGGCAATTATCATCAAAAGTTTATGAGGACTTGGTCTTCTTAGGAAATCCAATTGCAACCTCAAGTGTAGTTGTAAAAATAGATCTCCTGAAAAAGGTGAATGGTTTTTCTGAAAATAAAAATTTAATAGCTGCAGAAGATTATGATTGCTGGTTAAGAATATCAAAATTAACTAATAAATTTAAAGCACTTCAATCGCCTTTGGGATATTGGTTTCATGGAGGCAATACATCTGCATCTAGCTTATCATTAATCTTTCTAGAAACATTATACGAATTACATGTGAGAACTTTAATTGATGGCTCTAATAAAAAATTACCCGTATGGTGGATTTATGCAAAAGGAAGAGCTCTATATCAAGAAGGAAATCTATTTGAATCAAAGATTTTATTAGCTGAAATTATAAAAAGGAAAACCTCAGTAATGATTAAACTTAAAGCAACTTTTATGCTTTTTAATATTTTTATTAAAGGAAAATAAAAGATGAGTATAGAAGAAGCAAGAAATAACAATTCTTTATTAAGTCTAGTTTTTTTTGTTGCTTTTGTTTCATTAGTTTTATTTGATATGACTGTTTATAAATATATCTGGGGAGTAGAGTCCATAGCAAGAGTTTTTAATTTTTTAACTCTTTTCTTTTTCACCATTCTTGCTTTTATCTCTATTATTATACGAAATGAAGCCAAGCCAGTCTGGATATATATAATAATTCCTTCATTGCTCATTTTTATTGCTACATTTACCAATATAACAAGGAGTCTTATTTCTGATCCGTCAGTAATAAGTTTCTATGGTGCATTGCTTCCAATTGTCGCATTGTTATCTAGCCCTTACTTAGTAAAGAGCGGTGTTTTGACATCAAAATTAATATTTAAATATTATTATATAGCTTTGGTTTCAATTGTTAGCTTGAGCATCACTGAGTATCTTTTGGTTTTCTCTGGAATAATCACACCAAGTGCAATAATGACTAGTGGCGGCTCTTTTGTAGCTACTAATTTCTCAATTCTGTATGATTTGGAAGATAATATTTATAATACAACTGATCTAGATGTTAGATTTTATGCGTCGATCATAGAAACAGGATCCTTGGCAATGTTAATTTTGCCAGCTTTAATTTATGCAGTATTAAAAAATTTAAAGCTAGGTGCCTTAATACTACTAATTAGTTTTATTGGAACTCAATCACTTGGAGGCTTTTTAAGCCTTGCTTTATTTTTAGGAATCCTACCTTTCTTAATAATAAATTTATCTCAATTTAAGCTCTCATCCAAGATGGTGTTATTTCTTTTTTTATATATTACTTTAGGGATTTTATTTGCTGGATTAGCATTTACTTATTTATTAGATTTGTTTGACAATAAGTTTGCTCAAACTGGTGGAGCTCTTGGCCCAACATCAGGATCAACTCGCTTGGATAATATTACTTTATTGTTTGGAAATTTACCCTCTATTCTTATTGACAATCCATTAGGTTACTCATTATCAACTGACAGCAATGATATTTTTAAAAATAATTTTTATGGATTTAATGTTGGCCTTGGCATTGCTATCTTTAATGGAGGCTTTCTTGCATTCATTGGCTATTCAATTCTCTCTTTGACATATGTATATATAGCAATAAAAACTTTCTTTATGAAAAACATTACTACTGATAATGCAATTGCTTCATCCTCAATAATTGTGCTATTTCCATTCTTTTTTCAAAGAGGTGCAATCTTTGAAACGACTATTCTTGTTTTATTAGTTTCACCTTTTGTAATACAATCCCTTAAAAATAATCATCTTAAGTCATGAAAATACTAATTACAGGTGGAGCGGGGTTTATTGGTTCCAATCTCGCTAAATATCTATTAAATAAATCTCATGATTTAATCATTATTGATAATTTATCCACAGGTAAAATGTCTAATATAGATTCAATAAAAGATTCAATTCATTTCTTCAATTCAGATATTGAAAATTTTGATTTTAATAGGGTTGATGATGTTGATGCTGTTTTTCATTTAGCAGCCCAAGCATCTGTGCCACTGTCAATTACAAATTTTGAACAGAGTTCATCATCAAATATATTATCTTCTATAAAGGTTATGAATTTTTGTGCTCAAAAAGATATACCTTTCATTTATGCTTCCTCATCCGCAATTTATGGAGAGCTTGATATTGGTAATGATAAATCACATGAAATAGATTTATTGAGTCCTTATGCTGCAGACAAGTATTGTATGGAAGTTTATGCTGAAGTTTGTCATAAATTATTTAATCTTAGAAGTATGGGCCTACGTTTTTTTAATGTATATGGACCAGACCAAGATCCTCATAGTCCATATTCTGGAGTCATCTCTATATTTATAGAAAAACTTATAAATAATAACCCTATTACTGTATACGGAGGACATCAATCAAGAGATTTTGTATATGTTGATGATGTAATTGAGTGCTTGTATGAATCTATACAAGTCTTAAAGGATTCTTGTATTTTTGAAACTGTTAATGTTCTTAGTGGCAAAAGCGTAACAATTAATAATTTAGTAGATATAATAAGTAAAAACTTAAAAATTGATCCAAAAATAGAATATCTTCCTATGCCTTTAGGTGATCCAGAAAAATCAGACGGCACTTATAACAAAATGTCATATCTTTTTAGAAAGTCTGTTGAAGATTTTACATCAATTGATAAAGGGTTGGACAAGACTATTTTACATATCAAGCACTTAACACAAGAAAGCCTATGAAAACTAAATATGATTGGATTGTTATCGGTGGTGGTGTATCTGGAATTACTATAGCTGAGATATTAGTTAGAGAAGGAAAATCCGTACTTCTTCTAGAAAAAAATGATTCTTTGGTTTCAGAAACTTCAAAAGAATTCCATGAGTGGTTTCATTCTGGAGCTCTGCATACTCTAGCTCCTGATAACTTACTTACCTTAAGATATCTCCTTGGTGCAACAGATGATATGTTTGAGTTTTATGGATCATTTGAAAGAATGAATATTTCACCTACGGAGAAAGGTATTAAAATATCATCTAGTGGATGGTTTAATAAAAACTTGATAGATTTTAGATTTAAAAAGCATAAATGGAATCCTGTTTGGCTCGCAATGGTTTCAAGATCTGTCTCCATTATAGAAAAGATAAAAAAACATGATTGGCTTAGAAGAAGGGCTGGGTCTGAATATGCTGGATCACAAGTTAAATTGAGTAATTGGTTCTCTCATGTTGGACCTCAATTCAAAGGAAAGGAGAGTTTTTATACTAAAACCAGTCCTGACTTTACTATGAACTCTAGGGTTTTACTTGGAGATATTCTTTCTGCGGCTATATCTCAAGGATTAATGATTCAGACTAATGAGGAAGTTTTGGATATCAAAGAGACTAGTGATCATGTATCTGTAAAGACTAATAATGAAGAATATATAGGAAAAAATACTGTAGTGTCCAGTCCAGATGCAATATCTAAAATTTTTGGAACTAAGATTAAAATAGGTTATGCACCAATGGCTATTGTCGAAGATGTGCCTGAAGATGCGGTCAGTTTTGTTGAGTTAGACTATTATCTAAGTAAATGCATCAATTTACTTACAAAAGGTAATGGTATAGGGCAAGCAGGAGGCATCACTTTAAATAAAGAAGCTGAGATAAAGCCCTACCTAAACTATATTTTAAAAGAGCATAAAAAAAGAAACCCGTCTATTAAATTAATAGATACTTATGTTGGTATAAAAAAAGAATTGGTAATGAAAGGCCAGTCAAGAAACTATCTGTATCATATCAACCAAAATTCACCAAAAGTATGGTCAGTTATTTTAGGTAAATTTACTTTAGCTTTTAGTATGGCACCTGAGTTTTATAGACGTAATTATCATAAAAATCCTTCAAAGAGTGTTAAACCTTTTAAAAATGTTGATAATAGTCTTTTGTCAGACACTTCTTGGCTTGAGATAGTAAAAAACAAATAGGAGAACATATTATGGGAATGATAAAACTACCAAAACAATCACAAGATTTTTTTTACAAACATGCAGATAAAATTTTTGAAACTGGTGCTTTGGCAGAGGGTGACTGGAATCTTAAAGTTGCTGATTGGAGTAAAAGTTACACTGGAGCATCATTCGCTTTAGCTGTTAATTCAAATGGAGCTGGTCTTCATGCAATTTTAAGAGTTTTAAAAGAGTTTCGAGGTAAGAAAAAAGTTTTTATTCAGTCAAATACAATGTACGGCGTAAAAACTATTGCAATATCATCTGGCCTAGAACTATGCGGTTATGTTGATTGCTCTCTAGATTATATTATGCCAACCTATGATCAGGTTTCTCAATTTGTGGATGAATTAGAAAATCCATCTGAATGTGTTTTTTTAATAACACATATAGGAGGTTGGATTAATCCTGATATTGAGGAAATTGCTAAACTTTGTAAAGAAAAAAATATTTCTTTGGTCGAAGATTGTGCTCACAGCTTAGGATCTCTCTTAAATGAAAAGCATTCCGGCTTATTCGGAGATGCAGGTGTCTATTCATTGTATGCAACAAAAGCAGTTCCAGTTGGAGAGGGCGGCATAGTTGTTTCTAATGATGAAGATTTATCAAATATGGTTCAGAAGTTTTCAATGTATGATCGATTTGATCAGCAATTAGATTTAGGGGTTAACATAAGAATGTCAGAGATAAATGCATTACTTACTTATTCTGTTATTACTGAAATAGAGGAGATAATTGAAAATAAGTATGAAATCTCAAATAAATATATTGAAGCATGTCAAAAATCAAAAATAAGATATATCGATCCTGTTAAAGGAAATCAAAGATCTAATTTTTATAAATTTACACTTTTGGCGCGAACAGAAGACCCTGTACTAGAATTTTCGAAAATTACCCAAAGAACATCACCAGTATATGATTACGCTTTAGGTAATGATCCAGAAAATATTGCAAGTAAGCACATCTGCTTACCAATATGGTATGGATTGGAAGATGAAATAGTAAAAAAAGTGTGTGATGAGTTAATTTCTTCATAGATAAGCTTTGAATATACTCTTTATTGGTAGTTCATCAGATTTTCATATAGATTTATGGGCTAAATATTTTACAGAGACTCATAATGTATATCTTTTTTCTGAAAAAGAAGATTATTTAACGAATAAACCTTTTCATAATATAGAAATAATATATTCCAGTGGTATTTTTGGCTGGCTATTAAATTACCTTCAATCAGATTCTCATCGTTTATTTCAATTAAATAAACTTATCTCAACTTATCTTTACTCAAAAATTATTAACAAAATTATAGATGATAAGAATATAGATATAGTTCATGCACATAATTTATACCAAGGCTTTATTGCTTCATTTATTAAAAGGAAAACACCTATAGTATTTACTCCTATGGGCTCAGATGTGATTCTTCATGCACAAAATAATTTTATATATCGATATATGGCAAAGAGAGCTTTTAAGAAAGCAGATATCGTAACGAGCGACTCAAAACTTCTTCAAAAAAAAGGGTACGCAGTTGGAGCAAAAAAAAATAACAATTATATTGTTCAGAATGGTGTAGACAGCAAAATGTTTTTCCCTAAAGAGAATGGTATAAAAAAACTACTCAATATTGAAGAGGAAGATATTTTGTTATTCAGTCCAAGAGGCTTAGATGATATTTATAACATTGAGTATATTCTCAAATCAGTATCTAAACTTAGAAATGAAAATTATACTATTCGATGCATGATTTCTTATGGTTTTGGTGATGCTAAGCTTAAAAAATTAAAGAAACTTATTTTAAAATATAATATAGAAGATAATATTATATGGATAGGCAGTCTCGAGTATCATCAGATGCCTGAATATTATAATGCAGCTGATATAGTTCTCTCTGTTCCTAGCTCTGATAGCTCACCTAAAAGTGTCTATGAAGCTATGTTTTGCGAAAAACCTGTGATTGTTTCAGATATAGATTGGGTTTATGAAAATCTTGAAGGAAAAAATTGTATTTTAAAAGTAAATCCAAGAGATTCAAAAAGCTTAAAAGAAGCGATTTCATTATTAGTTAACGATAAGGCTTTAAAAAAAATAATATCAAAAAATGCAAAGCTTGTTGCTAAAGAGTATTATGACTATTATGAAAATATGCGATTCATGGAAAGCTTAATGTTCAAAATTTTAAGAAATACAAAATGAATCTCACCTATTCTATCCTTTCTACTATACTTTATGGTTTTGTATATTATTTTTTGATTTCACCTATCGGCTTTATTTATAGAAATTTAAATCCTTTTGAAGTCAAAATAAAATTTTTATATGAAGCTAAAGTTAACTCATACTGGATTAAGAAAAAACCAAAACCCTCTTTGAAGCAATATAAAAAACAATACTAGTGAAAATTTTAGGAATATCAGCTTATTATCATGATTCAGCAGCTGTTTTAATTGAAGATGGCAATATTATTGCTGCTGCTCAAGAGGAAAGATTTACAAGAGTGAAGCATGATAAGAATTATCCTGAGAAGGCTATAGATTTTTGTTTAGAATACACTGGCACTAAACCTTCTGATATCGAGCTAGTATGTTTTTATGAAAAGCCACTTACCAAGTTTCATAGAATTATTGAAACCCATATCGCATTTTCTCCATTCAGCTTTAATGTCTTTAGAAAGGCTATGAGCTCATGGCTTTTCGATAAAATATTTTTTAAGAAGAAATTAATTAGAAAACTAAAAAAAATAGACTCAAATATTGACTGGTCAAATAAGATTATTTTTTCAGAGCATCATCTAAGCCATGCTGCAAGTGCATTTTTTCCAAGTCCATTCGAATCATCAGCTATCTTGACAATGGACGGTGTTGGAGAGTGGACAACTTCGTCATTAGCGATTGGCTCAAATAACAATATTAAAATATTAGACGAAATTCATTTCCCGCATTCTCTTGGAATGCTTTATTCTGCATTCACCTCTTATACTGGTTTTAGGGTAAATTCTGGAGAGTATAAGGTAATGGGATTGGCTCCTTATGGAAATCCAATATATAAAGATTTGATTAAAGATAATTTGTTAGACATAAAGGATGATGGAACTTTTCGTCTTAATCTGAATTACTTTGACTATCATTTAGATTCTCGAATGACGAATAAGAATTTTCATAAACTATTTGGTGGCCCTCCACGAGAGCCTGAAGCTGCTTTAACTCAAAAGGAAATGGATATAGCGTCAAGTATCCAGTGTGTTACTGAAGAAATAATAATCAAGCTAGCTAGAAGCATTAAAGCTAAGACTAATATGGATAATCTTTGTCTTGCTGGAGGCGTTGCACTAAATTGTGTTGCTAATGGAAAACTGCAGAATGAAAATATTTTTAAAAATATATGGATACAACCAGCAGCAGGGGATGCTGGTGGAGCATTAGGTGCAGCAATGGCAGGCTATTATTTGTATAAGGGAATAGGAAGAAATATTAATTCTTTAAAAGGTGAAGATGCTATGCAAGGTTCTTTCCTTGGGCCTGATTATTCTGATCAGGATATTCAAAATAGGCTTTCAGCATTAGGTGCAAATTACCAAATTCTAGAGTATGAAAAAATATATGATTTTTGTGCAGATTCTCTATCTAAGGGCAAGGCAATTGGATGGCATCAAGGAAGGATGGAGTTTGGTCCAAGAGCTCTTGGAGCAAGATCTATCCTTGGTGATCCTAGATCAAAATCAATGCAAAAAGTTTTAAACTTAAAAGTAAAATATAGGGAATCTTTTAGACCATTTGCCCCATCAATTTTATTTGAAGATGCCTCTAATTGGTTCGATATAAAAGATAAGAGCCCCTATATGCTTTTTGTTCAAAATGTTAAAGAAGAACATCGCATTAGAAATGAGCATTCTAATCAAGAGCTTTTTGGTATAGATAAACTAAATCAACCTAGATCAAGTATTCCAGCCATAACACATATAGATTACTCAGCTAGAATACAAACAGTTCATGAGAATACAAATCCTAAATATCATGCTTTAATTTCAAGATTCAAAGAACTTACCGATTTTCCGTTACTTGTTAATACATCTTTTAATGTGAGAGGGGAACCAATTGTTAATTCTCCTGAGGATGCGTTTAAGTGTTTTATGGGAACTGGAATTGAAGTTTTAGTAATTGGAAAATGTGTTCTACTCAAAGATGACCAAGATAAGTCACTAGCTCAAAGTTACTTAAATGAATTCAAACTCGATTAAGTCATATAAGTTATAATTTTTTGATGAATTTTTTTTTTAATAAGATACTTACTTTGATTAAAAATATTTTTAATATTCCTTCAAATAAA
>CESI01086785.1_pt1 | contig 21268 bp, 19 predicted proteins | sample 356301 | NCBI WGS metagenome assembly CESI01 (sample SAMEA2621423, study PRJEB7988) | marine metagenome | biome: marine biome (ENVO:00000447); feature: deep chlorophyll maximum layer (ENVO:xxxxxxxx); material: "saline water (ENVO:00002010), including plankton (ENVO:xxxxxxxx)" | depth 40 m | reverse complement strand
AGTTCGGTCAATTTAGTGTTTTTTTGTTTTAATGTTTTAAGGTTCTCGTAGGAATACTGCCTCTGTATATGCCACTCTACCTTATTCCTTGATTTGTATTCTAAATCAATATTCCACCTACCCAGATAAGAAACCGCGCTTGGTTGAAGCGAGAAAAAGCAGTCATCGCATTCAGGTTTTTTAAAACGTCTTACCCCAATGTTCGAAAAAGCTGGAGTTATCGATTTTAGATAGTATTTGCCAGTTTTAACTTTGACGAGTTTTGGGAGGTGTTTCTCGTTAGCTTGACTACCCTCGAATTGCTGTGTGCTAGGTACTTTTAATCCGCGAATAACAAATATTTCACCACTGTTTAGCTCTTCAAATGTCATTCTGTGAATACCAGCATCGGCTAGTACAAAAGACTCGTTCTGACTTAGCGCCTGTTCATTGGCGCTAACCTCGTCGATTAAAATTGCCACCAGTAAAAAAACTAACAATCTCATAGCTCACCAGTTTTCTAATTCAAAAGCCAATATATTTAGAGAGTTCATCTCTAAGGTTGGTGTATTTTTCTTTGTAAGGCGCCTTAAGTGACATATCGTCAATCAATTTAAACAGCCGCTTACACTCATTAATGAGTTTCATTTCGGCTTTATCTTCTTTGATTGCAATTTGTAGAAGACACTGTAATAGATTAAGCGCAACCCCTGTATTTACAGGAGCAAAGCCTTGAGCAAGGGCAAACGAAGCTTTAGCACGTTCGTAATCTTGCTGCTGATAGTGTTGAATGCCTTCGCGGTTGAACTGTTGATAACTGGCTAAGTTTTTCTGAGCATTGAGGGCTTGCGCATCAAGCATGTTTAGACTGTTTTGGTCGAGCTCATCCTGTCTTGAAGTTAAAAGTGCATTCAACTGTAGCGCATCATCAAACTCACCCAGTTTATACATAACGTTAATACTGTCAGGAATAAACGCGGTAGGAACATCCGTGTACTTATCGTCAAGAAGTGTTTGTGACGTTGTTAAGTGGCGTTTGGCATCAATCAGTTTGCCGTCTATAGCGCTAATTCTAGCGTTGACGATTGTACCAAATATATCTACGTCAAAATCTCTGTCCATTTTTTGAAGATGTTCATCAAACTTTCCTCTTTGCAGAGTTAGTAGTGCTTCTTGCTGATACTTATTGCGCTGGCGCTTGTCGTCTGCAAACTCTGCGACATCTAAAAGGCTTCGGATAATACCGCACCAGTGTAAACTTGTTTTGTGAACGGTTCGTTTCGATAAATCCCAGATCGCTTGGCTTGAACTCGCTGCCAGCACTAAATCGTCATTTTGCCGACCTATTTCACAGGCTTTGAAATGCCTGGGTAAGGAGTAGGGTGACAGTTTTATTGCTTCTTTTATTGCATCTAGTGCTTTGTCGCCAGCTGTGGTGGCTTGGTGTGCTTGCGCAAGAATATCGTGGGCGTCTGCATTGAACCGGTTACGCTTTAGCGTTCTCTTGGCAATTGAAATCGCTTTCTCATATTCCTTTAAAAGCAAGTAAGTTTTTCCAATAGCTATTTGCGCCCACAGCACGGGTTTTCCGTCAATGTAGTCACGTAACACATCTAGCGCTTTATCGGGTTGCTTTATACGCCAGTATAGCTCGACTAATAGCTGTTCACAGTGACCTTTATAGTGGGAAGGGGCGTCAAGTAACGCTTCGATATGGTCGATCGCACTGTTTATTTCACCCTGTTCAATGAGACTAAACGCTTGCTGGAGAAACTGTCTTTTTTGCCACGCACGAACAATACGAGACTTCAGCTGAACTTGAGAAAAGGGCTTAATTAAAAAATCATCGGGTCTACGTTCAATACTACCCAACACTATCGGTCGAGCGCTATCTGCGCTTATCAGAATGAACACCGATGTGGGACTGATAAGCCTTCGAGTGCGCAACTCTTCAATGAGCTCATAGCCATTTTTGTTGTCAGCTCCCAAGTGTAGATCACAAATGACAATATCAAACTTATGCTTTTTACATAGTGATACCGCTTGTTCAGCAGATGACTTCGTAACTACATCAGATGCGCCCATCGAATGCATCAGCCCCTTTAATAAAAGAAGGAAAGGGCGTTGGTCTTCAACAATCAGTACTTGTTTGTTGCTAAATTGCATTTCAAATCCATGAATGAGCGCGCGATTACTTTATAGGAGTATATCTAATTTTAGATAATAAGCTTAAGAAAAACATTATCTTGCCGAGAACATAAGTATACATTTGAAGTTATAAATAAGAATGCAGCAAAAAACTGTCGAAGCTCGTGAGCAAATACCTATTGACCCCAGCATATACTGGGAGCGCAGCGGTGTGCTTGCTAAAGCATCTGCGCAGGGAGCGTTGTTCTCTTTATATCTTGCTATGCAGCAACATAGCGTGGCTGAGCCATTTGAAATTGAAGCGGTAGCGTCAGAGCCTGATGAAAAAAGCAGCATCGAATCTAAGCTTGCATCGTTAAATTTTTATAGAAGGCCATCGCTAGCCGCTAATGAAAGCGCATGGGGCAGAATGCGCGTTTTGTCTGAGTTAGTCTCTCAAGACTATGCGGCAGCAAGATTATATTTAAGTATGAATCCCTCTCCACTATCACAAACTGATGATGCTAAACGTCTACCCGACGATGTAGTAGATAATTGTAGTTTGGCAACACAAAAGCGGTTGAAAAAGGAATACGCTAACACCGTGAAGGAAGATAATACGATGCTATACGATATCCTCTCATCACAAGATAAAGAACACCATTCACAACATGAAAATTCGTCACACTTCACATCTTTTGAGAATATTGCATAGCAGTTATTTCAATTCGTTGTTGCGTGCTAAGTTTGGGTTGACGTACGAGCGCTAATTCGTATCCGCCCTAGTTTTTATCATTCCTTTTTGTTATATTGCGCGCCGCATTTTTGCACTGGTCTTACGCTCCAATCAGCAAAGGTTAAAATATGTCTAAATATATTGTATGCGCAATGTATAAATTTGTTGCGCTTGAAAACTTCAAAGAAATCCGCCAACCGCTTCTCGAAACAATGGAAGCTAATGGCATTAAAGGTACACTTCTTCTTGCCCACGAAGGGATAAACGGTACGGTTTCTGGTACCCGCGAAGGTATCGACGCATTACTTGCTTATTTAAACAGCGACGAGCGTATTAATCCTATTTCTTGCAAAGAATCTCTTCACGATGAACAGCCGTTCTATCGCACCAAGGTAAAACTGAAAAAAGAAATTGTGACCATGGGCGTTGAGGGTATTGACCCTCGCAAAACCGTTGGTACTTACGTAAAACCTAAAGACTGGAACGCACTTATTAGCGACCCAGATGTTACGGTTATTGACACGCGAAACGGTTATGAAATTGAAATTGGTACGTTCAAACACGCTATCGACCCTAAAACCGAAACGTTTCGTGAGTTTCCTGAATACGTAGCGAAAGAGCTCGACCCGTCAAAAAATAAAAAAGTGGCTATGTTCTGCACCGGTGGTATTCGCTGTGAAAAATCGACGGCTTACTTGAAAGAGCAGGGGTTTGACGAGGTTTATCACTTAGAAGGCGGTATTCTACAGTACCTTGAAGATGTACCGAAAGAAGAGTCATTGTGGGAAGGCGATTGCTTTGTATTTGATAATCGCGTTGCAGTTAACCATGACTTAGAGAAAAGCCATTATGAGCAGTGCTACGCGTGCAGACTTCCAATTACTGAAGAAGACAAGCAGAGTGATAAGTATGAGCCGGGTGTAAGCTGCCCACACTGCTTTGGTACCCATACCGACGATCAAATTGCTCGCTTTAGAGAACGTGAAAAACAGGTTCAGCTGGCAAAAGAGCGTCAACAAGAGCACGTAGGAACGGAAGCGCGTTTGACCATGGAACAAAAGCGTCAGGAAAAAGCAGAAGCTCAACGTTTACGCGCACTTAAAGCAAAAGAAAATCAGGCGTAGACAGCTAGAAAGAAGGGCGTTACACTCGTGCTTATTGCAGTTGAAATAAGGAATGCGAGTGAGCACTCAACTTTCAGAATCTAAAATTGAAGAAATTAGAAAGGACTTCAGCTTTTTCGATCGTGATGGCAACGGCCAAATCGATTTGCCGGAGTTCATCGAGCTTCTAACCGTTATTTCACCAAAAACGAAAGCTAGCCACGTACAAGAAGGCTTTAAGCTTATCGATAGTAACGACGACGGTTACATCGACTTTGAAGAGTTTTTGGAGTGGTGGCAAGAAGGATGGTGGGAGTACTAAGTTTAAACTTAGTAACACTTATCGTCGACTGAGGCTTTTCGACACGCTAGGCTAAGCGTGGAAACGAGGGCTAGGCCACGTAAAAGAGCCAATTGAAAACGAGTGCTTTTAAGCACTCGTTTTTTTATGTGTTGAGTTTGGCCATTCGTGTTGGGAGTGAGATATAGCTTCCTTTGAATAGCCTTCAATGTCGGCTTCGGCATTTAGCGGACGTTGGACATAACTTTTGCGCAAGTCCGCTTAAGACCTTGAGTTCAACTGGTGAATGCAACGCTATCCTTACTTGAGGAGGAACGTTGCTATGAAACAAAGAAAACGTATTTATTACTCACCTGAGCAAAAAGCGCTAATTTGGGACAGATATAAGCAAGGTGATTCGCTACATGACATCGCTAGAATGTTTGACCGCTTTCACTCTTCTATTATGCCAACCATCTATCAAACGGGTGGGTACCGGCCACCAGAACGAAAAAGACATCCACAGTCCCTCTCGCTTGATGAAAGAGAAGAGATATCACGATGCTTAGTCAGTAAACAATCTATTCGAGAAATTGCCAGACGTTTGTCTAGAGCGCCATCTACAATAAGTCGTGAGATAAAAAGAAATGGTGGGTTGAAGCACTACCGTGCCGTAAAAGCAGAGCAACGAGCATTGGACGAAGCATTAAGGCCTAAGCCATGTAAGTTAATCGGATCCCCAGAGTTGTGTAAACTTATAGCTGTTAAGCTTAAAAGAGCATGGTCACCACAACAAATTGCGGGTTGGTTAAAGCGACAATATCCCGATAATCAGGAAATGTACGTGTCTCACGAAACCATCTATAAAACACTCTTCATTCAGACGCGAGGGGCGTTGAAGAAAGAGTTGCAACGATGCTTGAGAACGAAGAGAGCCGTCCGAAAGTCTCGCACGTCAACGCTAAAAGGCAGAGGCTTAGGCCAAATTCCAGATGCCTTGTCAATCAGCGAGCGCCCAGCTTCCGTTGAAGATAGAGCTGTGCCTGGGCATTGGGAAGGAGACTTAATATGTGGTTCAAAGAATAGCTATATTGCAACGCTCGTTGAACGCCACTCTCGTTATGTAATGCTAGCCAAAGTGGAAGATAGTAAGTCATCTACTGTTATTGCTGCGCTAATTAAACAAGCCCAAAAGCTACCAAGCGAATTGTATAAATCACTCACGTGGGATAGAGGTCGGGAAATCAAAGGCCACAAACAGTTTACACTGGCGACTGACATCAAAGTGTATCTGTGTGATCCTCACTCTCCGTGGCAACGGGGTTCAAATGAAAACACTAATAGGCTACTTAGACAATATTTCCCCAAAAGCACTGACTTGTCAGTACATAGTCAGCAAAAGCTCAGTAGCGTCGCAAGACAACTTAACGAAAGACCCAGAAAGACGCTAGACTATGAAACACCAGCACAGAGATTTAACCAGTGTGTTGCATCCATCGATTGAACTCACAACAAAAAGCGGACATATATAACCCGTGAGTTATGTTGCTAAGCTCTGATTTTAGACCACGTGTTACTGCCCCTAATGTAGGAACTTTCTAAACTTGTTCACCAGTCAGTTTCTTCAATTTCATCTTCTACCCTTTTACAGTAGTACTCTTTCAATGCTTCGTTGTCGGCAGGTTTAGTCCTTTTTGTAAGCCACCTTTTCCTTATCACTATAAAAATATTTCTCCCTTCACTATCGTAGTCATCAATCAATGCAAAACCACGTTCATACAAATGCTCTTCAATTTCAGTAATAACACTTTTGGACAATCGTTCTCTTCCGGACATATCTCTTAATGTAGTGTAAGGTATAGTGTAAGGTCTCTTGATGTGCCTATATATTTCTATTAAATTGTCAGCAATCTTATCTGTAGGTAGCCGATTATTCTCTACGAGCTCTTCAAGAGCAATGATCTTGTCTGCTCTAGCCCTGCCAGTACTGTACCAACGCTGTATTGAACCAGTTGCAACCCCACATATTTCACCCATATCTTCAAACGTGTAGTTATGTTCATTACGCACTTTCTCAATGATCTGCCTAGCTTTAGTGTTGACGTTTTTTTTTATTGCCATGGTGTGAACCCTTTCGCTTAAAAGTGTATTGTAGTGTAATGTGAAGTGTATGTGTGGGGTTTTGTTATGTCAAGTGTGTTTTTGTGTGGGGAAGTTCGCGCTGGTGTACATGCAATCGCATCAAGACGCGGCTACGTATAGCTGTCCTTTAGTGGGGTGGCGATGTTCGCTTTAGCGAAATGATTGGCATTAAAATAAGCTAGTTGGACTTTTTCCGAATGTCCGCTTCACGCACACTTCTGCCGTTTAATTACAAATATTTATACTGCAGCTTTTGGCACAAAACGGAAGTAGTCGAATAAAAGTAGGATTGTCAGTAGCTTCTCTTAAACGAACCTTTAACACAAACGCTACTCTAAACAATCACCTGCGCCCTAAAAAGCAATCCTCGGTGAATATAAATTACCAATCAGCGCTGTATACTTTATTGGCTGCGGACGCTTCTACTTCTAGTGGGGCTTTATCGTAACCGTATTCAGCCATGTCGAAAAAGTGTTGGGTGACAACTTCATCTAAACTGGCTCGTTCAATCTGTAACACATGCACTAATTCGTGGGCTAACTTGGGTCTATTAAGCTCGAAATCTTTACGAGCATAAATCGAATAGCCGAAAACTTGTGCGTTATTTATTATTCCTTCTCCAACAAGTCCTACGGCTTCGCCAAACACTTTAAGCGCGAAGTTTTCGTAGGGATATGGCACTTCATCTACATAAACAATTCTTACTTTCTTAGGCTGTTTTATGCCTATCTCCGCTGCTAGCACCAATTCTTGTTCGTTCAACGGTTGACCTATTTTTAAGCCTTTCATATCTGTTTCATGTGCCCACTCTATGTATTGCGGCAACAATACGCGTGCTATTATTTTTTCATAGGAGAGTGCCACAACGACTATTACTATAAAAAAGGCTAACGATACGAACTTTTTAAATTTCATGTGGTTAAAATCCATTTTAAAGGGGGAGTTTGTGCCGCTTACACGCTTTGTTACAAACAGTTGAAGCGTGTAGTCAGCACAATCGACTTGTTGCTATATGCGTAGTAGAGCATATGATGGCGAACTGTTCCATCAAAGGGCTGTAGGAAAAGTGATTAAAAACAAAGTGAAAGGTTACACACCGCTATTCAATAGTGAATTGTGACTAGCGGCGGTGATGGTTCAAACTACGATATAGAGTTTTACTCGTCGTCGTCAGACAGAGTGTTTCTTGGCTTGCGTTTCACAGGAACCATACCAATATCTTCTCCAGACATGGTATCGACACGTTTTTTAGTGCCGGGTTTTGCTGGTTTCGCTACGCGCTTTTTACCATTTTTCGCATTTGATTGTTTCGACACTTTTTTCTTCGGGGTAAAACCTTTAAAAGACGCCGAAAATTCGTCATGCGGTGAACACTCTAATGCATATTGAAGGTGATTCTTAAGCCCCTCGAAACTGTTCCAGTCACGAGGGCCAATTAGCGAGAATGCTTCGCCTTTTTGCCCAGCACGGCCTGTACGGCCGATACGGTGAATGTATTCATCCGCGTTCTTAGGAAGGTCAAAGTTAACCACCAATCCTACTTTTGATAGATCTAGTCCACGAGAGGCGAGGTCGGTAGTAACCAGAATACTGTGCTGTCCACGAGCAAACGCACTCATTACTGCTGCGCGTTGGCTTTGTAGCATATCACCACGAAGCGCAATAGCTTCTAAGTTCTGTTCGTTAAGCAGTGCTGCAATTCTGTCTGTATCTTCACGGGTAGCTGTAAATACGATAGCTTGGTTGTAGGTACGATTGGCTAGCTCAAATTGTAAAATTTGATCTTTGTTATCAACATTGTCTGCAAAGAAGCACTTTTGTTCGATATCGCCATGCTCTGCGGTTGAGTCTCCTACAGCTACACGAACAGCGCCTTTGGTTAACTGCGTTGTCATATGCTTTAGCTCAATATTATCGAGCGTGGCAGAAAACAACATAGTTTGACGCTTTCTGTGATCAGCATAGTCGTTAATCATTTTAAGCTGAGCAGAGAAGCCTAAGTCTAACATTCGGTCGGCTTCATCAAAGATAAGCAACTCTAAACCGTTTAAATACACACTTTTATCTAATAGATGGTCGGCTACACGACCAGCGGTACCAACGATAATGTGAGGGTTACGACGAAGCGCTTTAACTTGGTCGTTATAATTTTCACCACCCACAATAAGTGAACAAGTAAGATTTAGCCCGGTACACATTGATTTAGCTTCAATGAAAACTTGTTTGGCTAGCTCACGAGTTGGCGCAAGAATAAGTGCGCGTGGGTCTTGACGACTAAGGGCTTTTTGCGACATTAGCCTGTTTATAGCTGGCACTAAAAAGGCGAAGGTTTTACCTGACCCCGTTTTTGATGACGCAATAATATCTTTGCCCTGAATAGCTGGCAGCATAGTGCGTTCTTGAATTTCGGTTAGCGTCGAAATGTTTTTCGTTTCGAGCTTTGAAATAATTTTGTGGTGAACAGGTAAATCAGTAACTAGCAAGAAGGTATAGCCTTTTTAAAATGACATTCGGGCGCATTATCCCTTAATGCACGGTGCATTTAAAGGTTTATTGGAAAGGCTTATAAGTTTGCACACTGAAGGCAGGTACTTGTAACAATCGTTACTCAACAAAGAATATAAAGTTAAAGCAAAAATGTGAGTTAACTCAATGGTGCGCTTACCACAAAAGCATAAATGCTAAGTGATAAGCGCGACCTTACGATGCACAATTAAACGCAGAATTTAAAACTGCATTTCAGGTACATTTTCAGGAACAACAAGCTTTCCGCCCGTTTTCTCTTTAATTTCGTCGACGCTGACGCCTGGTGCACGTTCTTGAAGCACAAATGCGCCGTCTTCAACACTCAGCACTGCTAAGTCGGTAATAATGCGCGTAATACAGTTCACACCGGTTAACGGTAAGGTGCATTCGCCAAGTAGTTTTGGGTTACCGTGTTTGTCGGTATGGGTCATAGTAACGATTATGTTCTTTGCTCCAGCAACTAAGTCCATAGCGCCGCCCATGCCTTTAACGAGTTTGCCTGGTATCATCCAAGAGGCAATATTACCCGATACATCAACCTCAAATGCGCCAAGTACAGTAAAGTCAACGTGACCACCGCGGATCATGGCAAAGCTCTCGGCGCTACTAAAAATAGATGCGCCTGTGATAGCCGTTACCGTTTCTTTACCAGCGTTTATCATATCAGCGTCAATTTCACTTTCAGTCGGGTAACGTCCCATACCCAAAAGGCCGTTTTCTGACTGTAGCATCACACTGATGTCGTTTGGCACATAGTTAGCTGCAAGGGTAGGGATACCTATGCCTAAATTGACGTAATCGCCATCTTTAAACTCTTGAGCGACGCGCATTGCGATTTGTTCTCTACTAAGCATTACACTGACTCCTTGCTAACTACACGGCGTTCAATACGTTTTTCAAATGAACCTTGAATGACACGGTTTACATAAATCCCGGGAGTGTGGATCTCGCTAGGGTTCAATTCACCAGGCTCTACAATTTCCTCTGCTTCTACCACAGTGACTTTACCTGCAGTAGCGGCCATAGGATTAAAGTTTTGTGCTGTATGGCGATAAATACAGTTTCCGTAAGTATCTGCTTTCCATGCTTTTACAATGGCAAAGTCGCCAGTAATAGCATGTTCAAGAATATAAGGGCGACCGTTGAATTCTTTGACTTCTTTTCCTTCACCAACAGGCGTACCATAACCTGTGGCAGTGTAGAAGGCAGGAATGCCAGCACCACCAGCGCGCATTTTTTCCGCCAGCGTTCCTTGAGGTGTAAGCTCAACTTCCAACTCACCGTTAAGCAGTTGTTTTTCAAACAGGGCATTTTCACCTACATATGAAGACACCATTTTGGCTATTTGTTTGTCTTCTAGTAAAAGACCCAAGCCAAATCCATCTACACCGCAGTTGTTAGAAACTACAGTAAGTCCAGCTACGCCCATTTTCTTAATTTGGCCTATCAGTCCTTCGGGTATACCACACAATCCGAAACCGCCCGCAATGACTGTCATACCATTTTCAAGGCCAGCCATTGCTTCTTCGTATGAGGATACAACTTTGTTAAATCCCGCCATTCTCTATCTCCAATGCATTTGTTAAAAATAAGTATCGACATTGTTGCTTCATTTGTAAAATCGAATTAATCTTGTGATTAATAAAAACTATTTATTAATTGTTGAAGTCAGTTGAAAAGTTTATGGATGTTTCATACCGTCAAATAAAAGCGTTTGTAGAAGTGGCCAAGTCATCAACCTTTGCTGAAGCCGCGGTAAATCTACATTTAACACAGCCAGCTTTGTCATCGGCAATTAAAAAAATGGAAGAGCAGTTAGGCGGTAAGTTATTCCAACGCAATACACGCAATGTAAGCCTAACACCAGAAGGAGAGGTGTTGTTTCCAAATGCTTTGAGGCTACTGCACGACTGGGACAATACTTTTTCTGATATTCAAAATTTGTTTGCTATGGCGAAAGGGCAGCTTACCATTTGCGCTATGCCGTCATTTGCCGAGTCTCATTTACCGAATATCTTGTCAGTATTTCATCAACGAATTCCAAACGTAAACTTACGAATTGTCGATGTAGTAATGGAACAGGTAATTCATGAAGTTACTACTGGCCGCAGCGAGATTGGGTTCTCGTTTGAGCCAGAGCGCAAAGATGGTTTAGTGTTTAAAAGCCTTTTTGCTGATGAGTTTGTTGTTGTGACCAACAAAGCACAATCAGCCCATTTAGGGGACAAGTTGCATTGGCAGGACTGTCTAAAACTTCCATTGGTAATGATGAATAGGGGATCTGCGGTACGTCATTGGACTCAATCTAAGCTAGCACAATATGGTGAGCTAAATATAATCGCGGAAACGGGGCAGCTATCTACACTAGGAAAGCTCATTCTAAATGGTTTAGGTATATCTATTATGCCGGCGATTTGTAAAGCGCAAATGGAGGGATTGGGGCTAGTAACAAAAGAAATTAGTGACATGCCTCTGGTGAAAAATATTGGAATAATTCGAAATGCGCGAAAAGGGTTATCGCTGCCGGCTCAATCTATGTGGGACATGGCCGTAGCGCATTATGAGTGAAATAATGCGCTTTATAGTTTCTAAGAAAAGGTTCGACCTACCACTTCTTCTTAGGTGCGAACAACTCGTCTAACTCGTCTCTTTCTTCTTCTTGCTTCTTGGCGCGATCTTTTTCGTTCACGCTCTTAAGGTTACTTTGGATTTCGTGTAACCACTCGTTAAGTGTAGCAAGTTTAGACATTGAGTATTCGTCTTGGGGATTTTGATTTTCTAGTGCGTTTTTCGCCTTTTCAAAATACTGTCTGGCTGACCCAAGCATATTGGTTTGAAGTGCAGCGCGGCCGCGCTTAATCAATGTTTCTACATTTACTTTTACCTGCAAGCGTTCAAGCTGCTTATCTTCATCCATGAATACTTTAGAATCAATTTGCCCTTTGCTATGTTCTGAACGAAGAATAATGCGCAGTTTCTTAACGGCCTGAATGTATTGAATGATCATTTTGTCGTTGTCGGGTAACGCGAAATCGTTAGTGATACCGCTATTGTCCGAAAGAGCAGCGGCGGTTGCTTGCTCACTGCTTGAGATACGCTGTTTTAGTTCAGATGTACTCGATAAATCGTTCATTGCTTTCAAGGCATTTAGAATACGATTGTGAAGTATGCCCATAATGCGCGAAGAAACAGGCATGTTTACACAGGCGGCAATAACGTTCTCAGTTTCGTCGACAATAGTACGCTGTTTGGCAAGTTCAGTTCTGCGCTCAGCCTCTTGCTTTTGACGATGTTGTTGCATTGCATTGATAAAGATAGCTGCGATTAGCAAAACAACAATTAATATAATAATAATCACGTACATGCGTGTGTTTCCGTCTGTTTTTTATTTTTTATAACGTTAACGTATTACTACGTACGAGCGTTACTTTTTGTATTACTTAATGTTATCGGTCAATCTTACGGTATTTTTACTTCAAATACACTTCCACCGAGACTCCCGCCGTTGGAAAGGGCAATTGAGCCCACTTTATCTCCTTGAGAATGTGCGTTTGCAATTAACTTCGCAAAAAATAACCCCAACCCCGTTCTTCCTTGGCTTAACTCAAAGTCACAGAGCTCTTCGTGGCTTTTGGTTAACATCGCTTCGGGATAGCCACGACCATCATCCTCTATTTTAATGGTCATGAAGTCGTTCTCGTCTGCCTTGGCACTTACTATTATTTTGGATGTTCCATAGCGCATTGCGTTAATGATTACATCGTTTAATAACAAATAAATTAACTCACTGTCTAAGTACCAGCTAAGGTCATCTTCGATAGCGATGTTTATATCAATATTTTTCTGAGATACATATAACGCATTAGAGCCAACAACATCTTCAACCAAATCTTTGATGAAACTTTCGTCAACGGTAATGGGTAAACTTTCTAATTCAGCCCTGTACAAAGAGAGTACTTGAACAAGATTGGTGTTGAGCCTAGATGCTTCATAATGAACACTCGCAACCTGCTCTCTAGCTTTCTCGTCATGAGGAGAAAGGGCGTCGCTGAGTGTTTCAATAGATTGAATAAGGAGAAAAAGTGAATTTTTCATATCGTGCACAGCAGCTGCCAACACCGATGAAAAATCAATTGTGGATGTAACTTGTTTACTGCTACTCATTATCTATCTAACACCGTGCTTTTTAATCACCTACCCATAATGTAGAAGAAATCGGACAAAGGCGAATAAATCCCACTCGAAAATGCAAAAATTCAATTATTTTCAACTTTATAATGCCAATTTCGTAATAGCAACTAGTAAAAAAAGGTGGTTTTGGTTATAACGGAGGGAGTACAGTGTCAGTCTATCGCATTAAACGGTGTAAAATATGAAGCTACAGCAACTACGGTATATCGTAGAAGTCCTCAATAACAATTTGAACGTGTCAGCAACAGCAGAAAGTTTATATACCTCACAGCCGGGTATCAGCAAACAAGTTCGCATGTTGGAAGATGAACTAGGTGTTCAGATTTTTGGCCGTAGCGGTAAGCATTTAACACACGTAACAGACGCCGGTAATGATGTAATCAATATAGCTCGTGAAATACTAGCCAAAGTAGAGAGTATTAAAGCGGTAGCAAGGGAGCACACGCTTCCAGATCAAGGTAAACTCAATATTGCGACTACGCATACGCAAGCCCGTTATGCATTACCTGACGTTATTCAGGGCTTCATGAGCAAGTATCCAAAAGTGTCATTACACATGCATCAGGGCACGCCGTCTCAAATTAGCGACCTGGCTGCCAAAGGCGAAGCCGATTTTGCTATCGCTACCGAGGCTCTTCACTTGTACAACGATTTGGTCATGCTTCCTTGTTATCACTGGAATCGCAGTGTAATAGTAAACAAGGACCATCCCTTGTCGAAAAAGGGCACTATCGATATTTCAGACATTGCCAAATATCCGTTGGTTACTTATGTTTTCGGTTTCACTGGGCGCTCTGAATTAGACCAAGCGTTTGAAAGAGCAGGGCTAACACCTAAAATCGTGTTTACCGCAACAGATGCCGACGTTATTAAAACTTATGTTCGCTTAGGTGTCGGTATTGGTGTTATTGCGTCGATGGCGGTAAGCGAAGAATTAGATGATGATCTTGTGAAGATAGATGCTAGTCACCTGTTCGATTACAGCACGACGAAAATTGGATTCAGAAAAGGGTCGTTCTTAAGAAGTTATATGTACGACTTCATTGAGCGTTTTGCGCCTCATCTGACCAAGGACAAGGTTGAGAAGGCTATGATGCTGAAAAATAACGAAGAAGTAGAAAAAATGTTTAAAGGCGTGACGCTTCCAGTAAAGTAAACGCAGCGCTTGTTGAAAACGTTCATTAAAAAAGGGGCTAATTGCCCCTTTTTTGCGTTTCACATATTGTCTAGTTAGAACGAGGCGCTAACATTCGATAATATTTACCGCGAGTCCACCTCTCGCCGTTTCTTTATATTTAGTCTTCATATCATTACCGGTATCGCGCATGGTTTTAATAACCTTATCTAGCGATACTTTTTGCTCACCGGTTCCGCGCAGTGCAAGACGAGAAGCATTAATGGCTTTGATTGCACCCATGGCATTTCGCTCAATGCACGGAACCTGAACCAAGCCACCCACGGGGTCACAAGTAAGGCCGAGGTTGTGCTCCATACCGATTTCCGCCGCGTTCTCTACCGAGGCAGCTGTGCCCCCCATAATTTCAGCTAACGCGCCTGCAGCCATTGAGCAAGCGACGCCTACTTCTCCTTGGCAACCTACTTCAGCACCTGAGATTGACGCATTCTCTTTATAGAGAATACCAATAGCGCCTGCGGTAAGCAGGAATCGACTTGCTACTTCTTCATCAACAGGTCGAATAAACTTATCTACGTACTGTAGAACAGCCGGAATGATACCCGCTGCACCATTTGTAGGTGCAGTTACAACACGGCCGCCAGCTGCATTTTCTTCGTTTACAGCTAAAGCAAACAAGTTAACCCAATCCATAGTCTGCATAGGGTCGTTTGTGTGTTCAGTTTGAAGTCGACGGTATAGTCCAGGTGCGCGGCGAACTACTTTAAGCCCGCCAGGTAAAATACCTTCGCTTTCGATACCACGTTGAATACAAGCTTTCATTACTAACCAAATGTTGTGTAGCTGTTGCTTCACTTCGTGCTTGGGCCTGAAAGTTGATTCGTTACGTAGCATCAGTGAACTAATGCTTAAGCCGTTAGTTTTACACAGAGCAAGAAGGTCACCGGCAGTTTTAAAAGGGAAGGGTACTGATGCTTGCAGGCTGGCCGCATGCGCTTTGGTCGCATCGAAGTCTTCGTCTTTTATGATGAAACCACCGCCAATACTGTAATAAGTTTGCTGTTTTACAAGCTCATCTTTCGCGTACGCATAAAACGTTAAGGCATTAGCGTGTTTGGGGAGCGTTTTACGGCGATGAAAAACAATGGCGTTTTTGTTAGGAAAGCGCACTAATTTCTGGCCATTAAGGCAAAGCTTTTCCGTGTTGCGTATTTCTTCAAGTTTAGTCTCGATGCTGTCCACATCAACAACGTCTGGAAGCTCTCCTAGTAAACCGAGGATAACAGCTTTTCCTGTTCCGTGGCCGATACCGGTTTGGCCTAATGACCCAAACAGTTCAACTTTCACGCTATCCACTGAATCAAAAAGCGCAGCTTCCTGAGCGAGTTCGGTGACAAACTCGGCGCCTGCTTTCATTGGTCCTACGGTGTGCGAACTCGATGGGCCAATGCCCACGCTGAACATATCAAATACGCTGATCATAAACTTTCAAAATTAAAACAAAGTAATAGTAAGATCATGCATCCACCACGGAAAAACCACAATACAGAAAAGCTAATAAAGGGATTAGTTTTGCTAATACGCTGTAAAGTTTAATTTATAGTACACGCAAGAGCGGTTAAGCAAATACAAAGGCTATGGATGAATATGATGAGATAAATTGCGTAACATTGCCGCCGTTGCGCCCCATATCATGCGGTTTTTCCATGGGATAAAGTAAATTGGAAATGCCTTTTTATCGCGATGCGTCGTGTGAACTAAATGATTTCTTCTGTCTAAAACATGTGCGAGAGGCACTTCAAAAGCGCTTTCTACCTCATTTTTGTCAATTATCGGTGTAAAGTCAGGATTTACAAAGCCAACAACTGGCGCAATTTCATATCCGCTGATTGTTCGGTACCTAGGCAACATTCCTACTACGTCTACGTGAGTAGCGGGTAAACCAACTTCTTCTTCTGCTTCTCTAAGTGCTGCGTCAAAAAAAGAGTTATCAGCTTCGTCGACCGCTCCGCCTGGAAAACTGATTTGACCTGGATGATGCTTGAGGTGGTGCGCTCGTTCGGTAAGCAGTAGTTGAAGCGAATTCCCATAATCTATCAGGGGGATAAGTACAGCCGCAGGGCGTCCTGTTTTTCGCAACGGAAAATCTGGCTCGGTGTGAGGCTGCCTTAAGTGGTGAAACTGTGATAGGAATTCGTTCTTTGTCATAGATATTTGCTTACAACCTATATGCTTACCTTTGTGCTAGCACATTACATACAAATACTGTGCTATTGGTTAATTGATTCAAGTACTGGCAGTATTCTAGACACTTTATCTAGGGTTTCTTGATATTCTTCGTTAGAAACAGAATCTAGCACAATACCACCACCGGCCCAGCAATGTAATCGTCGGTTCTCAGCCAATACGGTTCTAATACAAATACTTGAATCCATGTCCTCACGAAAACCCATATAGAACACGCTGCCACAGTAGATATTCCGGCGGTGTGGCTCTAGCTCATCGATAACTTCCATCGCGCGGATTTTCGGTGCTCCAGTTATTGACCCCCCAGGAAATGCTGATGCCAGAAGCGATAAAGGCGAAGAAGATTCATTTAATTCACCAGTTACCGTACTTACTAAATGGTGCACAGCCTGATAACTTTCAAGAGCAAAGAGTGCAGGTACGTTCACCGAGTGAGGTTTGCAGTGCTTTGAAATATCGTTGCGCAGCAGATCTACAATCATAAGATTTTCTGCACGGTCTTTTTCTGCTGAGAGCAAGCTCTGAGCACTGGCGGCATCTTCTTCTTTGTCTTCAAATCGCGGGCGTGTACCCTTTATCGGTTTTGTTTCTACAACCCCATCTTTAACGCGTAGAAAGCGTTCTGGTGAAATGGAAGCAATACAGCCTTGGGGAAGGTTATAAAAAGCTGAAAATGGCGCTTGATTTTGATTGCGTAGCTCACAATATGCTTGCCACATATTCCCTTCAAACGCTGCGCTAAAACGTTGCGCCATATTTACTTGGTAGCAATCACCGGCACGCAAATAGGCGTGTATTTTATCCAAACAAGCTTCATATTCCGTTTTAGACAAATTTGATTCGAACCGCGACGTTAACTTGAAATTTGGCTCAGGTGTTTCGTCGTTGAACGAAGAAAAAACCTGAGTCAGTGGTTGACTGTCAACGGAGCAATAATAGATGTAACCTGTTTTTGTATCTTCAATAAGTGAACGAAGATAAAGGCCAACCGCGAAATCAGGGGTTTCGTAGTCATCTTTGGCGATGCTTGGCATGGTTTCATAAAAGCGCCCAGTTTCATAGCCTGCCATACCAGCCACACCGATAATGAAAGGGAGGTGCGCTGTATTTACACTGGCATGTATCTCCACATTTGAAACGCGCGCATGTAAGTGTGCTTGCACCGCTTCAAAGGGGGTCAATGTCAATTGCTGACGCTTTGAAGTGTTTAGTTCGATGAGTTGAACCTTATCACCTTTTGCTTCGATAACTGCGGAAGGTGAAAATGCCATAATATTGAAGCGTCCTTCACTTTTCGACGAACCAGAAGTATCTAGTAAAAGAGAATATGGGCGTGTAGAGACTCGCTTAAAAAGTTCATTGAAAACGGCTGTGTTCTCGTCACAATTTAGCGCTAATTTATCGGCTAATTCCTCTGCAGTGAAACGGGAAACATGAACGTGAATAGTATCTGCGTGTGACATAGGTGTTTTCTGTACTTCTTTTTATCGTGGGCGTTTGGTGCTTGAATTAAGCGCAAACTTCCTTCTATTTTTAACTGGCGTTAACAAATAAGGGCTAATAACCGATCACATTAGGCTGCTTTTTCAGATATCCCTTCAGCATAGTTTTTAAAAATGACTGGAATTAGCCACAAGCACATGGTTTTACATGGTGCGTTGTCTTTAGATGCGCTAGTATACGCTTTTTTAGCTAGCTAAGACCACGAAAGCCAAATAAAAAGAGGATGTCATGACCGTTATCCGTCAACAAGACTTCATTGACAGCATTGAAGATGCCCTGCAATTTATTTCTTATTATCACCCGCTCGATTACGTTAAAGCCGTAGAAGAAGCCTATAAAAAGGAAAAGAGCCAAGCCGCGAAAGACGCGATGGCGCAAATTCTTATCAACTCACGCATGTCTGCAGAGGGTAAACGCCCTTTGTGTCAAGACACGGGGATCGTAACCTGTTTTGTTAAAGTTGGTATGGGTGTGACGTGGGATAAAACTGACATGACCGTTCAAGAAATGGTTGATGAAGGTACACGTCGTGCATACCTTAATCCAGACAATCCACTTCGCGCCTCTATCGTTGCTGACCCTGCGGGTGCGCGCAAAAACACCAAAGACAATACGCCATCTGTTGTGCATATCGACATGGTAGCGGGTGAAAAGATCGAAGTGATGATCGCGGCTAAAGGCGGCGGTTCTGAAAACAAGTCTAAAATGGTAATGCTTAACCCAAGCGATGATATTGCTGACTGGGTAGTAAAAACTTTGCCGACGATGGGGGCAGGCTGGTGCCCTCCAGGTATGCTGGGAATAGGTATTGGCGGTACGGCTGAAAAAGCAGCGGTACTTGCAAAAGAAAGCCTTATGGACCCAGTAGACATCCAAGAGCTTATAGAGCGCGGCCCGCAAACTACCGACGAAAAACTTCGCTTAGAAATTTTTGACCGCGTAAATAAGTTGGGTATCGGTGCACAAGGCCTAGGTGGTTTAACGACTGTTGTTGACGTTAAGATTAAGTCGCTACCTACTCACGCTGCGTCAAAACCTGTAGCAATGATCCCTAACTGTGCGGCGACTCGTCACGCACATTTTTATCTAGATGGTTCGGGTCCAGCGGAGCTTACGCCACCTAAATTAGAAGATTGGCCAGAAGTAACTTGGGAAGTGAGCGAAAACACTCGCCGCGTTAACCTTGATGAAGTAACAAAAGAAGATATCCAAGAGTGGAAAGTAGGCGAAACGGTACTGCTGTCAGGTAAGATGCTTACCGGTCGTGATGCTGCTCACAAGCGCATTCAAACCATGATGGAAAATGGTGAAGGTTTACCAGAGGGCGTTGATCTAACTAACCGCTTTATCTATTACGTTGGTCCTGTTGACGCTGTAGGTGACGAAGTGGTTGGTCCGGCTGGCCCGACAACGGCTACTCGTATGGATAAGTTCACTGACATGATGCTAGAGAAAACAGGCCTTATTGGCATGATTGGAAAAGCAGAGCGTGGTCCAGCAACCGTTGATTCAATTGCTAAACACAAAGCGGTTTATCTAATGGCAGTTGGAGGTGCAGCGTACCTTGTATCTAAAGCCATTAAGAAATCTCGTGTCGTAGCATTCGAGGACTTAGGTATGGAAGCAATTTACGAGTTCGACGTAGAAGACATGCCAGTAACCGTTGCAGTAGACAGCACGGGTGCCAATGCTCACAAAAATGGTCCTGCCATTTGGAAAGCAAAAATTGAAGAGCTTGATGCCTCGCTATCTAAATAGAGAGGAAGACAAAACTTAAGATGAGCCGTTCTGCTTAAGAAAGCTAATTAGGTTTTTCATCACAATATAAAAAACGGGTGCAATAGCACCCGTTTTCATTTGTGTAGTTTCATTTTTTCAAAGGTTTACGTGCTAGACGTTTTGCCCCAATTTCATTTTAAATTTATACCAGTTGGTATATTTATCTGATTTTGTTTATAGTGCTGTACAAAATAACAGTATGAACGTGCACTATGTTAATTAACCTTATTTCTAGCGAACCCATTTCCTTTCTAATAGCCTTCGTAAGTGTGTGTGCTTTTTCACTTTATTCATTTATTCGAGGCCAGGCGAATGCCACCAAGATAGCGCAGCTTTCGCAAATCAATGAGCAGCTACAAAATGATTTGAATAGCGAGCGTATTGCTATTGCCAAGCTTCAAGCACAAAACGAAGCGCACCAAGCAAGAATTCAGGCGCTTCATGCTGCGCATGAAGATAAGCTTGCGTCTATGAATGCATCTGAACAACGTCTGCATACGCAATTCGAAAATCTAGCAAATCGGATATTTGAAGAAAAGCAACAGCGTTACACGCAACAAACAAAACACAATATAGAAGCTGTTTTGGCGCCATTCAAAAACGAGTTAGATGGTTTTAAACGTCAAATTTCAGAACAACACATACGTGAGGGGCAGGAGCGAGCCTCACTTAAAACAGAGATTCTAAGTTTAAAGGCTCTCAACCAGAAAATTACTGAAGAAGCTGCAGCGCTGACCAATGCACTAAAAGGTGACAATAAAAAGCAAGGAAACTGGGGCGAAGTAGTGCTTGAGCGGATACTCAAAGAATCTGGTTTACGCGAGGGTCATGAATTTGAAACACAAATGTCAGCAACATCAGAGCACGGCAAGCGATTTCAACCAGATGTCGTGGTGCATTTGCCAAATGATAAAGATGTGATCATAGATTCAAAAGTAAGTTTGGCGGCCTATGAAAGGTATTACAACTGTGATGATGAAGCTGAGAAAGCGCAATTTTTAAGTCAACATGTGGCTTCTATAAAAGGGCATATCAAAGGCTTAGGCGCGAAGGACTACCAAACGCTTAAAGGCATAAAGACACTGGATTATGTGTTACTTTTCATTCCCATTGAGCCTGCATTTCTGATTGCTGTCGAAGAAGAACCAGACTTAGTCACAATGGCACTTAATCACAATATCATGTTGGTTAGCCCAACTAATTTACTGGTTGCACTGCGTACTATTAATAACATTTGGCAGTATGAGTACCAAAATCAAAACGCACAGCTTATTGCGGAACAAGCAGCAAAGCTTTATGACAAGTTCGTTGGGTTTGTGACGGATATGGAAAAAGTAGGTAAGTCGATGGATACCGCTCACGCAAACTACGAACAAGCAATGAATAAGTTAACCAGTGGAAGAGGAAACTTGGTAAGGCAAATAGAAAAGTTTAGAGAACTTGGTGTACAACCCAGTAAGCGAATGTCTCAGCACTTACAGCAACTTTCTCAAGACGATTAAAAAAGGCCGCAATTGCGG
>CESI01028006.1_pt1 | contig 21430 bp, 20 predicted proteins | sample 356301 | NCBI WGS metagenome assembly CESI01 (sample SAMEA2621423, study PRJEB7988) | marine metagenome | biome: marine biome (ENVO:00000447); feature: deep chlorophyll maximum layer (ENVO:xxxxxxxx); material: "saline water (ENVO:00002010), including plankton (ENVO:xxxxxxxx)" | depth 40 m | reverse complement strand
ATTTATCTAACTAACAAAAAAACATTTAACTTAAAATTTGTGTCCGTGAGTTACTTTGCGGGCACTTTTTTATTCTGGCATGGGCCAGGTATCTGAGAGACGATACCCAGTAGGCCAGGGATCTGTAGGATCCAAAGTGTATTGGTGCGTCCCAGTTATCCAAGCTCTCCCTGTAATTTCGGGAGTTATGCTTGCTACATTGCCTATGAAAGATTCCCTTAAAATTTTTCCAGTGAATTTAGAGCCAATAATGGACTCGCACTCTAAAATCTCATTCTTTTTCATAACCCCGTTACTATAGAGTAAAGCCATTCTAGCTGATACGGCCGTACCAGTGGGCGACCTGTCTATTTTTCCTGGTTCAACAGCAACTGCCGATTTTGCAAATAATTTATTTCCTTCTCTATTTATTTTTCCAGCAAACAAACAAAAAGAAATATGGTTCCAACTTTTATTTGTGGGGTGATTGAATCCAATTTGCTCATTAGCGTATTTTGTTATTTTTACACCAAGTTCAGCGAGCTCTTTTGCTTCTGATCCTACTAATTTAAAGCCTAATTTTTCGGCATCTACTATCACAAAGCTGTCACCACCATAAGCTGTATCAACAAAAATTGAACCTAACTCTGGCACAATCAACTCGACATTTAATCGATCCACAAACGAGTCTAGGTTTACAACTGAAATTGATTCAGCTTTTCCATTTTTACAATTGGCCTGAATTCTTACTAGTCCTCCAGGAGCCTCAAGTGTAAGAGTTGTAACTGGTTCAACCATTTTTATTATACCAGTCTCCAGAAGTACTGTTGCCACGCAAATACTGTTTGATCCAGACATCGGAGGAGTATGCTCAGGTTCCATTATTATCCAGCCCATGTCCGCTTGAGGGTTTTTTGCTGGTACTAGTAAGTTAACATGTCTGAAAACTCCTCCGCGAGGTTCATTTAAGACATAGTTACGAAGAGTTTGGTCGTTATCAATCCAGGTCCTTTGATCCCAAATTGTGTCTCCAGGTGGTGGTGCTACACCATCAACTATTACATCACCAACTTCACCCTCCGCATGACAGGAGACCACATGTATTGTATTTGTATTGTTCATACTGAAATGTCACCTTTTTATAACTGTCTGTTTTTAAGAAAATTTTCTTTTTAAAAAATTTGTAACATCATTTAAAGCGCATTTTGCTAACTCGCTATCGAAAATATCAAAACCATGTACTCCACCAGGATACCAGATAGTGGTTGCGTCATTTCCTGCTGATTTCCACCTGGCAGCCATAAAACTTGTATCATCCACTAGAGGATCAAGCGTACCACATTGAAATAATGCCTCTGGCAACTCACATAAGTCAGCATGAAGTGGAGACAAATAAGGATCATTTTTAGAAAGATTTTTTAAGTTTAAATTCTTAATAAAGAAATTTAATAATGGCGTTGATAGAACTAACGGCTCATCACCCCAATTTGCAGCAGATGGAGTTAAGTTCGCATCAAACCAGCCGTATGTTAATAAAGCTCCAACAAATTGATCTATTTTATTTCTTTTCTTAAGCCTGAGCAGTGTAGCGGCACTTAAATGAGCTCCTGCACTTTCGCCTCCAATAATTAGTTTATCTGTACCAAACTTATTATTGCAAGATTTTATGATCCAGTCAGCAGCTACTTCACAGTCATCTAAGCATGCTGGCCAGGGATTTTCTGGGGTTAGGCGATATTGTATTGAGGCAGTAATACAACCCACTGTGTCAGCAATTTTTTTCATTCGCCAATCCTGATGCCAAGGTCTTCCAAACGTAAAACCTCCCCCATGAATATGAATATAAACCCCAATTGGATCTGATTTTGGATAAGTTAATCTAACAATACCTGGGCCACCATTTGTTGAACCTATGTCAAGGTCTACTGCTTCTGGGTTTGCTGGATATGAAGGGAATGTTCCTTCACCAGTATCTCTTGCTTTTCTAGCTAGCGGGATTGGCACATCTTGCAACCTAGGTCTTTCGAGCTGGTCTTTTTTGATAGCTTCAAGAAGCTCAAGATCCTTCTTTAAAATTGATGATTTTTTAAACGGATTTTTTTGCATTTTTAATCTCTCATTATTAATAAGTCAGTCAGTGTTCAGCTACTTACTTTCCACATTTGGAAGAATACATAACATTTCATACAATATGTTTGCTGCTGTGAGAGCTGTGTTTCCTGATGGATCATAGGGAGGTGACACTTCTACCAAGTCGCAACCAACAATATTCAGCCCAGAAAGACTTCTTATCAACTCAATTGCCTGAGGGGTTGTAAGACCTCCAATTTCAGGAGTACCAGTTCCAGGCGCATATGCTGGATCAAGACTGTCAATATCAAATGATATATAAACCGGTGAGTGTCTCAAATCATTTTTTACTCTTTCTCCTAGAGGCAACAAAGATTTATGCCAAATTTCTTCTGCTTGTATTACTTTAAATCCCCAATCTCTAGCTTCATCAAAATCGCGTGCTGAATATCCAGTACCACGTACGCCAATTTGATAAACAAGGTTGGGGTCAATTAAGCCTTCCTCGTATGCCCGCCGGAAGGGTGTTCCATGCGCAATTTTCTCGCCAAACATTTCATCGTTAATATCCGCATGTGCATCTATGTGGATTAACGCTACTGGTCCATACTTTTTCTTAATTGACCTTAATATTGGTAATGTTAAGGTATGGTCCCCTCCCATAGCCATTGGAACTAAAGGATACTTTAGTAAATCTTCATAAAAAGACGCAATACGGATAACTGTGTCCTTTAAGTCAAAAGTATTTATCGCAATATCTCCAATATCTGCACAGTTCAAATGATCAAAAGGCGCAGCTTTTGTCCACATATTGTAAGGTCTTAACATATTACTTTCGGCTCTAATTTGTTTTGGGCCGAATCTAGTGCCCGATCTCCAACTAGTCCCTATATCCATGGGTATCCCAAGAAATGCTACGTCCAAACCTTTCAAGTCGTCTGTTGATGGAAGCCTCATGAAAGTTCCTGGTCCGGAAAATCTGGGGTGCACATTTCCTCCTAAGGGTTGATTTTTTGGTTGATGGTTTTTCATTTTTCTCCAAATCTTCAAAGTTTTTTTGCTTGGGTTATATCTATTAACATTCATTATTTTGTTGGAAATATCAAATATTATGTTTATATATCGACCTTTACGTTACTTGCCGACTTAATTTAAAGTATTTGGGAACTACGAATGTTTAATCAGTTATATTCTTTGCTCTCGAACCCAATGAACCCAAGAAAAATATTAAACGCTGACGATGCTAGAAATCGCGCACGGAGAAGAATTCCAAGAATAATATTTGATTTTATTGATGGTTCTACAGGTTCAGAGCTAACACCAAATCGAAATATTGAGGCCTTCAAATCTATTAACCTCCAACCTAGGGCGCTAAAAAACGTATCGAAACGAAAGCTAAATACAACTATTTTAAATGAAAAATTTAGTCTTCCTTTTGGATTTGCACCAATGGGGATGAGTGGTCTCTCAGTGCCAAATGCAGATAATTTTATGGCTAAGATTTCAATTGAAAAAAATATTCCGATTGGCGTTTCAACTGCAGCGTCAAGTTCGTTAGAAGATATGCGGAATAAAGCAGGTGAGCATGCTTGGTTCCAATTATATAGTGCGTCCTCTCTAGAGGAAACCTTACCTTTTGTTGATAGAGCGAGGGTTGCAGGATATAAAAAACTGATATTAACAGTCGATGTCCCACAAGTTTCTAAACGTATTAGAGATATACGGAACGGTTTTGCAATGCCATTCAAGATTGGTCCTGCTCAATTTATTGACTTCGCTTGTCATCCATTTTGGTCAGTACCCATGTTATTAAATGGAATTCCCTTTCCTGAAAATTTTCGTATTAATGGTGAAAAGAAATTTCAACGTGACGCAGATAGGTCGGCTGCTGATTGGGGGTTTTTAAAAAAATTGCGAGATGTTTGGAAAGATGACTTGATCATTAAAGGCATTACTCATCCCGAAGATGCTATAAAGATAAAAAAAATTGGATGTGACGCAATATGGGTTTCAAATCACGGTGGTCGTCAATTAGATAGTTGTCCTTCAGCCATTTCAAGGCTTCCAATCATTCGTGAAGCATTAGGTAAAGATTACCCTCTTTTATTCGATAGCGGTATAAGAACGGGAGATGATGTTATAAAGGCCTTAGCACTCGGAGCCAACTTTGTTATGATTGGGAGGCCAATTCTTTTTGCTCTTGGTGCTGGTGGACAAAATGGCTTAAACAGTTACGTTTCGGCACTTTCGCAAGAGGTTAGTACGGTTATGGCTCAACTTGGGTTAAATAGTATTAGAGAAATCAATAGAGATTGCATAGCCCAATAACTAATAACGTCAAATGACTTTATACTATCAATAAGAACTTTATCTAGCTATGCATGATTTTTTGTTTACTCATATTTATGTTATTTTAGAGTTGTAAATTTTTTTTTTGGCGTCAAAATTACATCCAAACTATAACAATATTTTTTTGCCAAAAAAATATAAATATTTTAAGTTAAAGTTTATTTCAGTGGGGTAAAAGTATTGAAAAATAGTACGACATTTAGAGGTGGTGCCATCTTGGCAAGAGCCTTTAAGGAAAAAGGAGTGGATCATGTATTTACCCTTGCAGGTGGGTTTTGCAATCCAGCTCTTGAGGGTTTTATGGAATGCCAAATGCCTGTTATCAACACCCCTCATGAGCAAATTGCTGGGCATCTTGCAGATGGCCACACAAGGATTACAAGGAAGCCAACCGTATGTCTCGTGGGCCCTGAGGGGTTCGCTAATGCTGTACCTGCTATGCTTGAAGCTGGGGGCGAGAGGAGCCCAGTTATCTTTGTTACTGGCTCTTCCACGCTCAAGAGACAAGGCGCTGGAGGATTCAAAGAAATTGACGATGTCGCAATAGCTGCTCCATTAGTTAAGTATTCGGTTCAAATAACTGATGGTGACCGAATTAGTGAGTTTGTGGATAGGGCATGGATTGCAGCTACTACCGGTTATCCTGGACCTGTACATATTAGTTTACCTGTAGACATTATGTTTTCATCATTTGACGAAATGGTAGGTTTAAAGGAAAGACCCTTTAATAGGAAAGAAGCTGATCAACCGCGAGCATGGCCAAATCCAGAGAGCTTAGCTAAAGTTCACACTCTATTGAAATCTGCGAAGAAGCCTATTATTATTGGAGGTCACGGTGTCTGGTGGTCAAAAAGTGAAAGTATTCTTAAGGATGTAGCTTTACGTCTCCGTATTCCGGTCTTTAATGTTCCTTACCACCAAAAGCTATTAGGTGAGGAATGTGAGGCCTACATGGGTTTAGCTGATTTTCATCAGTATCATCCATCCAAGCAGGCGATACAGGAAGCAGATCTTGTTTTAATGATTGGTGGCCGCTTAGATAATCAAATGAATTTTGGAAACCCACCTTTTTTTCCTGAACAACAAAAATTAGTTTGCATTAATGGCAGTCATGAGGAGCTAGAGTATAACCGTGCCGCAGATTATTCTTTACTGTCCGACCCTGGAGCTTTTCTGGAGAGCCTATCAAGTATTGATTTAAGCTGGTCAAGTTGGTTCTCTCTTCAACAAACAAGAAGAGAGGCGTGGGTGTCTGATTGGGAAGAGCATATATTATCAGAGACATTAAATGATTTAAGGATACATCCCTTACAGTTATCTCTCGATGTCCAATCAGTATTAGGGGACGATGATTGGCTAATTTTTGATGGAGGCAACACTCATTTTTGGTCGGAAATTGCAGTTAATATGGCAGGTTGGCGTGGGAAAAAGCTTGGTGGGATAATGCATCCTGGAAACTATAGTTTACTCGGAGTTGGTGTGTCGTTTGCAATTTCAGCAAAAGCTCTTAACCCCAAAAAAAATGTTGTTTTGATCAGTGGTGACGGGGCTTTCTTATCTGGAGGGTTGTCTGTCGAAGCAGCTTTTCAAGAAAACCTACCAATCACAGTTGTTATTGATAACAATGGTGGCTTAGATTGTATAAGTCAGCAGCAAGAAAGATTATTTGCCAATGGTAAACACTTTGCAACAGACTTTCGCGATATTCCATTTCATTCAATGTTTGAGGGTCTTGGAGGCTACGGTGAACTTGTAACCACTCGTGAAGAGATTTTACCTGCTTTAAAAAGAGCTATGGAAAGTGGTAAAACAGCCTGTGTAAATGTAAAATGTCGGGGTGTGATTAGTCCAATCGTAGCTGCAACATCCGATAAGCGTGATAAAGCTTCAATCGAATGACAATAAACTTAACTTCACACACTCTTGACGGATCTAGCGGCAAGCATGCAGCCGATATTCCTGTGAGACTTGAACACGTCAAGTCAAATTTGATTATTTTTAAAAGTGTGATGGACGAGGGAGGTCGTTTTTCAGTTGAAATTCCATCTAAAAAACTAATTAAAGGTGACCTTTATGACATAATTTTTTCAGTAAGTGAGTACTGGAAGAAGAACCTAAAGAACGCAAAAAATGAAAATATAATTGATGAAATAGTAGTTAGGTTTCGTGTTACCAGCTCTACTAAGTACCACATACCAGTCATAATATCTCCAAACTCTTATTCAATATGGAAATCTAGCTAATGACCGCAGAGTTAACAATGTCCCGCAGGATAAGAAGAACAGCTTACACTGACAGAGTGGAAGGCATGGGTGTTACAGGGTTTTCAGTAGTTAACCATATGATCCTTCCAAAATCTTTTCAATCGAGTGTCGAGGAGGACTACTGGCACTTAAAAGAGCATGTCCAACTTTGGGATGTATCATGTCAAAGGCAAATTCAGATCGTTGGTTTAGATGCAACAAGATTGGTGCAATTAATGACGCCTCGAGATATTGGAGCAATGAAAGTTGGTGAATGTCTTTATATTCCTATTATTGATCAAAATGCTGGCCTGATAAATGATCCAGTATTATTAAAAATTTCTTCTGAAAAGTATTGGCTTTCTATAGCTGATAGTGATTTACTTTTATATGCCCTCGGATTGACTATTGGCTTTAAATTAAATGCGGTAGTTTCAGAAGCAGACGTTTGGACCCTTTCCATACAAGGACCAAAAGCTGAAGATCTTGTTTCAGATCTATTTGGAGATCAAATTCGAAAAATTGGATTTTTTAAATTTGATTGGATAGATTTTAAGGGAACAAAGCAATTACTTGCTAGATCTGGCTACTCGCGCCAAGGTGGTTTTGAAATTTACTTAGAAGGCAAATCTTTAGGACCAGACTTATGGGATCTAGTTTGGGAGGCCGGTCAGATTTATAATATTAAACCTGGTGCTCCTAATATTATAGAGAGAGTTGAAGGCGGGTTGTTTTCTTATGGAAATGAAATGACTAGGGAAAATAATCCTTTAGAAATTGGATTAAAGAAATTTTGTTCATTAGACGGATCAATTGAATATATCGGTAGGGAAGCTTTAGAAAAAATTGCATTAGATGGTGAAACTCAACAACTTCGTGGAATGATTTTTGACGGTCCTAGATGTCCTACATGCTCAGAACCTTGGCCAGTACTCCTTGATGGAAAAAAAATTGGTCAACTAACCTCTGGAATGTATTCTCCTAGGCTAAAGGCAAACGTTGCTGTTGGAATGATTGTTAGAGATTTTTGGGAGTACAAAGGGGCACTTGAAGTTAACTGCCTGGATTCTTTAAAACGTAATGGAATAATTTCGGCTTTCCCTCTCAAATAAATAACTTAACTGAAATGAGGTAACACATGAATGTATCAGTCCTACCAAAGTCATCTTGGATAGACGCAGAGTTAACAATGGTAGAAGATGCTTGTCGAAAATTTTATCAACGAGACTGTTTGCCCTACTACGAAGAGTGGGAAGAACGGGGTGATGTTGGAAGAGAAACTTGGGAAAAAGCAGGTTCAATGGGGCTATTAGGAGCTATGGTTCCAGAAGAGTATGGAGGCCCTGGAGGAAATTTTGCTTATGACGCTGTAATTGCGTACCAGGGAAATTTACTTGGTGTCGATGGCTGGGGTGGTGGATTACACAATGCGATCGTAATTCCATACGTACTAAATTATGGCTCTGAAGATCAAAAAAAACGTCTTTTACCCAAGTTAGTTTCTGGTGAACTTATTGGAGCAATAGCGATGTCAGAGCCTTCCACGGGGTCTGACCTTCAAGGTATCAAAACTACAGCCACTAAAGAGGGTAACCATTACTCTATTTCGGGTCAAAAAACTTTCATTACGAATGGAAAGTTGGCGAATTTAGTTGTGACAGTTGCAAAAACTGACCCAACAGAGGGAGCAAGAGGCACTTCACTCTTTTTAGTTGAGACGGATGAAGTGGAGGGTTTCCGCCATGGAAGAAACTTGGATAAGATTGGTATGAAATCTAATGACACGTCAGAATTATTCTACGATAATGTCAAAGTTCCAACATCCAGTTTACTTGGACCAGAAGAAGGGCAGGGGTTTTATCAGCTAATGGGTGAATTACCTCAAGAGAGACTTTTAATTGCAATTTATGCAATCGCTAGAATCGACCGAGCCTTAGGAGTGACATTAGACTATGTTAAGGAAAGAAAAGCTTTTGGAAAGTCAATTTCAGAGTATCAAAATACACAGTTTGAACTTGCCGAATGTAAAACAGAAGCAACAATAGGTAAGGTGTTTGTTGACCACTGTATTAGTGAACATTTATTAGGGAATTTAACAACTGAAATGGCATCAATGGCGAAGTATTGGTTAACTGACCTGCAATCTAAAATAATTGACAGGTGTCTGCAACTTCATGGTGGTTATGGATATATGAATGAGTATCCAATCGCACGAATGTACAGAGATAACCGTGTTGAGAGAATTTATGGTGGAACAAACGAAATAATGAAGGTTCTAATAGCGCGAGGACTTTGGTCAAAGTAAGCTAACAGAGCCTTATTTCGTCAGATGCGATAAAGGTACTTGCTCTTTTAACCAAGAAACAAACAGTAATATGTCTGGATTAGGGTTTGTATGTTGTTTTATCAAGATGTGATAAGCTCGAGTAGGCTGTAAATCTATGTCAAATAATTTGATTAATGTACCTGCCATTATTTCTGGATCAACAAACGGAAATGAACCTAACGCAACACCTCCAGAATCTATGGCTGCTTGTAAGGCAACGTTAGAGTCCATTATAGTTAAGCCAGTCTCTACCTTTAATTCATGAAAACCGCTCAAGTCCATCCAGGCTCGCCACTCTGAAAAATCATATTGATGTATAATGTTGAAATTTAACAATTCAGTAGGAGAAATATCGTGTAATGAGTCACTTAGTTCAGCAAATAATTTAGGACTGATGACTGGCGAATAGGTGACATTCATTAAGAAATCACTATTTAAACCAAACCAGCTATCAGATTCTCCCCAATCAATTTGTATGTCACAGGACATCATCTCAGAATTTGTAATTCTCTGACTTTGTTCAAAGACTAAGTCAATATTAGGAAATTTTTTCTGGAAGCTATTCATTTTTGGAATGATCCAGCGTCCAAAAATAGGACCCATTCCAATTCGCAAAGATCTTTTGGATTGACCAATGTGCGATTCAATTTCTTTTTTTATGTGTCCAAAGGACTCTGAAACCACACCAGACAGAGATCTCCCACTATCAGTTAAGACAACTGCTCGCGTTTTTCTAATAAATAATTTACAGTTCCAATCTCTTTCTAGTTTTCGGATTTGATTGCTGACAGTGGTTGCACTTACATTTAACTCATCTGCTGCATCTTTAAAACTTAATAGTCTCGCTGCAGCCTCGAATGTACGAAGAGCAGTCAAAGGTAATCGGTTTAGTTTAATCCTTGAACTATTCATCTAAAGAACCTTTTGCTTATACATTAAATTATTTTTATTCATACTACCCAAGTTAAAGGGTTGTCTACCTTAAAATATAATGGAACGATCCTTACTAAATTTAACATCAAATTTAACTTGGGTAATTTAAGCTGGAAAACGAACGAAATTTACGAGTTAATAGAAGACGTCGCTCTAACAAAGGGACTTCTGAACTAATTGAACAACCAAACACTTGGGGGTTAGATGGGGGTAAGCTAAACGTCCTGAGCAATGAAAATTTAATTGAGATTCATAATGCATCTATTAAGATTTTAACTAAGGTCGGTTTCTCTGAATACTCTGAAAAAGTAGCTGAGACTATTAAGATGTCAGGTGGAACTATCAATAAGAATAATAGAATCTGTTTTTCTGAAACAGTTATAAATGAATCTCTTTCAAAAATACAAAAAGATATAAATCTATTCGGTCAAGAGGGTTCAAATAGGATAGATATGTCAAAGTCAAAAGTTCATTTTGGTACCGGTGGAGCGACACCAACTGTAAGAGATCTACACACAGACGAGTTCAGAGATTCTACTTTGTTAGATTTATATGATTTTGCTAGGCTATCTGATAGACTCGAAAATATTAATTTTTTTTCTAGACCAGTTGTTGCCAGGGATATGCCCAACAACCAACTACTTGATTTAAACACAGCTTTTGCATCTTTGGTAGGAACAAAAAAACATGTAATAGTTAGTGCAAGTTCAGTCGAGAGTGTAAGAGAGATTTCAAAACTCTGTTTTATAATAGCTGGCTCAAAAGAGAATTTTATTAATAAACCATTTCTTTCAATTCATATAAATCATGTTGTTCCCCCTTTAAGGTTTTCAACTGAAGCAACTGATGTTCTTTACGAATGTGCGGCTCAAGGCATACCTGTAATGATAAATACCTTTGGTCAGCTTGGAGCATCCAGTCCAGTTACGATAGCTGGTTGTCTTGCCCAAACCAACGCAGAAACCTTAGCTGGAATGGTCTTAGCCTGGCTTATTAATCCTTCCATAAGAGCGATCTATGGGGCTCGTCCAATGGTAACTGATCTTCGTACAGGAGGGATGGCAGGCGGGAGTGGTGAACAAGCCCTCTTAACAGCTGGAGCAGTACAACTTGCAAATTTTTATGGATTTTCGAATTCGACGATAGCTGGTGCAACTGATAGTAAAAGTGCTGATGCTCAATCTGGTTTAGAAAAATCTCTTAATATAACACTGGCCGCTCAGTCGGGAGCTAATTTAATTACCCAAGCTGCTGGCACTCAAGCAGGCCTAATGGTAAGTTCCTTTACTGCATGTGTTATAGATGATGATATGATAGGGACAATTGCAAGATCTTTAGCTGACATACCAGTTAATGTAGAAACACTTTCTTTAGAACTTATAGAGAATACTGTTAATAATGATGGTCATTTTTTAGGGGCAAAAGATACTTTTTCTCGAATGAAGTCAGATTTTTTGTATCCAAAGATTTCTGATAGAACTAGCTTTGATGAATGGAATAATGCAGGACGTGTTGATATTGGTCAGAAGGCTGCGGCCAGAGCAAAAGAGATATTAAAAGACTACTTTCCAAATCACATTAAAACTGATTTTATTAAAGAAATTAGGAATAAATTTGAAATTAAAATTGAGCCGCATAAAATGAGATCACAATGAAAATAGCTGTAGTTGGTTTAGGGGCAATGGGATCAGTTTATGCCACCCTTTTTTTAGAAGCTGGTCACGAAGTTTGGGCTATTGACGAGTGGGAAGAACACATAGATGCAATCAAAACTCGAGGCTTAACCCTAGAGGGTGCAAGTGGTTCTCGTACCAATTATAATTTGAATGTGACAACTAAAATTTCTGATATTGGAAATTCGGATTTATATATAATTGCTACTAAGGCCTCTGGTGTAGCAAAGGCTGCAAAATGGATTGGTTCAGTTGCCTCTAGTAACTCACTAATAATCACTATTCAAAATGGTTTGGGCGCAGGTGAGAGAATATCTAAGTATATGTCGTCAAATCAATTAATATTAGGGGTCGCCGAGGGGTTTGGGGCATCAATAATTGGACCTGGCCACGCTCATCACAATTCAATGAAGTTAATTCGAATTGGAGAACTAAATGGTGGAATTACAGACCGTTTACTTTTTTTAGAAAAAATATGGCATGAAGCTGGCTTTAAAGTGAAAGCTTTTGAAGATATTACTCAGTTAATATGGGAAAAATTCATTTGTAATGTTACTTTTAGTGCTCCGTGCACAGTTTTTAATAAAACTATCGGAGAATTGATGGAAGACCCATGTCTTTGGGAAATTGCGTTGGGAGGAACCAAGGAGGCGTACCGTATAGCAAAAGTAAAACAAATTAATTTATCGTTTGAAGACCCAGTAGCATACGTTACGGCTTTTGGATCTAACATGTTAAATGCTAGGCCATCAATGTTACTTGATCATATGAACTTTCGTCCATCAGAGGTGAATGCAATTAATGAAATGGTCTCCATTATGGGTAGAGAAGTAAATATCTCTACTCCGTATAGTGATACTCTGGTAGCGACTGTAAAATGTAGAGAAGATTCCTTCGAAAGGACCTGACTTGAAACTAGGCACAGTATTAATTGGTAATAAAACTAAATATGGAGTCTTTATAGACAAAACATTTCACTCAGCAAATGCAGGGATAGCTAAAAAATTTCCAACTTTACAAAGTTTGATCGCAGAAAATTCAATAGGTTTAGGGTTAAATGATAATTTTTTTGACGGTCCTCAATTTAATATTAGTGAAGTTAAGTATTTACCACCAATACCAAGTTCAAACAAATTAATTTGTGTAGGGTTAAACTATGAAAAAATCTACCCTGTTGAAGGTGAGAACCCACCTAAGCCAAAAAATATTATTCTGTTTGGAAAGGATCAAAGTAGTATTGTAGCTCACAATCAAGACATAGAGGTGCCCTTAGGTGCTGCAGCTCGAAGCTTTGACTATGAGGGTGAAATTGCAGTTATCATCGGGAAAAAGGGCAAAGATATTTCTCCTTCTAGTGCTTTTGAGCATATATTTGGCTATTCAGTTTTTAATGATGGCTCAGTTCGGGAATGGCAAAAACATAGTATCTACGCAGGAAAAAACTTTGAAAAATCAAGTTCATGGGGTCCTTATATTGTTACGAAAGATGAAATTAAAGATCATAAGAAATTAAGATTAAGTACTTTCTTAAACTCAAAACTAGTTCAAGATACGACTGCGGATAAAATGATTTTCTCTATTGAACAGCAAATTGCATATGCATCAACGCTTTTCACACTTTTTCCGGGCGATCTTATTGCAACAGGATCACCTGATGGGACTGGTGGTAGTCAGGTGCCAAAGCGGCATTTAATTTCAGGTGATACGTTAAAAATTACCGTTTCTGGAGTAACCACTTTAGTTAATAATGTTGTATAAGCCTTTGATTTTAAATAACTATCATTTATATTTATGTATAAAATTTGCTTGTTAGGGGGCGGTAATGAGCTTTTTTGTAGTGCTTGTGATTTTGTTTGCCGCGTTTTTACATGCATTTTGGAATTATCTGGTCAGGGGAACTGAGGATAAAGTTCTAGGAATGGCTGCAGTAGTTTTTGGACACGCTCCCTTAGCAGTAATTGGATTATACTGGGCTGGTTTACCAAGTATATCTGCGCTTCCATACATCATTGCCAGCACATTATTGCATGTTGGCTACCAATCTTTTCTAATGAATTCGTATAAATACGGAACCTTAACGCAAATATATCCGATTGCACGAGGTTCTGCACCATTAATTATAGCACTTATTACGGTTGTGCTTTCAGCTGATATATTAAGATTACCCCAAATTTTAGGTATTTTTACAATTTCTTTTGGTATTTTAGCTCATGGAGTTTTACAATATCGGACTGAAAACTTTAATCTCAAAGGGTTGGTATTAGCAGTAGTGACTGGTGGTTTCATCGCGGCATACTCAGTAGTTGATGGGGCAGGTACTCGAATAATTCAAAACTCTGTTAGTTACTATGGGGCTCTTACAATTGGGAACTGTTTCCTATTTTCAATTTATCTAAAAATCTTTCATAGAGGAGTTATGAGTAAAATAGTAAAAGAAGCAAAATTTACTTTTTTTATTGGAGGAGGAACATCTTACTTAGCTTATGTTCTGGTTCTATGGTCCTGTTTGCACTTGCCTATAGCAGTAGTATCATCCCTAAGAGAAACCTCAGTACTTTTTGCCCTGTTAATTGGAGTCATATTTCTAAAAGAAAAGATAACGTTACAAAAAGTATTTGTTATTTTTGTTATATTAATTGGAATTATGGTGTTAAGACTGGCATGAAAATTTTTATTTTACGGTATTAAAATGAAGCAAAAAACTAATCTTCCAATCGAAGTTAAAGAAATTGAGGATATGTCAATTTTTATGGCAGATGGTTGCCGTCTGTCCGCTCGAGCTTGGTTGCCAGTTAACTCTGAAAATGAGCCTGTTCCAGCAATAATTGAATATATTCCTTATAGAAAAAGAGATGGGACGGTTTTTCGTGATCATCTTATACATCCATACGTTGCGGGCCATGGCTTTGCTTGCTTGAGAGTTGATATGCGGGGCTCCGGTGAGAGTGAAGGAGTTATGCTTGATGAATACACCGAGCAGGAATTAAAAGACGCAGTGGAGGTTATCTACTGGCTCTCCAAACAATCTTGGTGCTCCGGCAACGTTGGCATGATGGGAAAGAGTTGGGGAGGTTTGAATTCGCTTCAGGTTGCCGCTATGGCCCCTGAGCCTCTCAAGGCAATCGTAACTGGGTATACTTCAACTAAAAGATTTTCAGATGATATCCATTTTAAAGGTGGCTGTTTATTAAATGATAACTTACGTTGGGCTGGTGTTATGCTTGCATATTCTGCCAGGCCACCTGATCCACTTCTTTTTGGAGATTCCTGGCGTAAAGTTTGGCTTGAGAGATTAAACGCTGAACCGTTTTTGGCTGAAAATTGGTTGTCCCATCAAACCTATGACGAGTATTGGAAGCATGGTTCTGTCAGTGAATCATATTCTGATTTAAAAGCTGCTGTTTTAACTTTTGGTGGTTGGGCTGACAATTATATGAACGCTGTACCGCAACTTGTAGAAAACTTAAAAACACCAGTAAAAGGAATAATTGGCCCCTGGGTGCACCAATATCCACATATGGCTGCTCCTGGTCCTCAAATTGGATTTCTTCAAGAAATAGTATCTTGGTGGAATGAATGGTTGAAAGGTAGTAGCGAGACACAAAGCTCTGATAAAGAGATTATTTATTATCTTCAGGACAGCGTTCGTCCAAAAAGATTTTATAACTTTAGACCTGGCACTTGGCATGTTGAGAACCAGTTACCTTCAACAAGAAGAAGTAATGTAAGTTACTTTTTGTCAGATAATGGCCTCAACAAAGACAGTAAAGGAGCATTTGAATTATCAGTTTCGTCACCGGCGAACTGCGGAATCACTCAAGGTGAGTTTTTTCCAATGGCGCTTGCAACTGAAGCTCTTACTGGGCCTCCCGAAATTGCTGGAGATCAGAGGCCAGATGATGCCTATTCATTATGTTTTGATAGTGTGCCGTTAACAACCTCATTAAGCCTTGTTGGTCGATCTGTTTTAAATTTGATTATAAATAGTGATGTTCCACAAGCACAATTAATTGTAAGAATTTGTGACATTCATCCAGATGGTGCTTCAACGAAAATCTGTCACGGTTTATTAAATTTATCATACCGAAATAGTGATGAACAGCCATCACTCTTAAAGGTTAATCAAGATACTGAAGTTAATATATTACTTGATGAAACTGCTTACAAAGTCCCAATTGGGCATAAGCTGAGAATAGCAATCTCAACGAGTTATTGGCCTTTTGTTTGGCCTAGCCCTTTGCAGCCAAATATAAAACTTAAATACGGAAAAATAGACCTACCAGTACTTGAAAATCCCTCATATACAGATGAATACTCGTTTGAAGACCCTGAAACATCTGATGAGTGGTCCCATAAGGTATTGAGAAAAGGCAGTTATAACAGGGTAGTAGAGGATAATTATGGTAACGATAATGTTACTATAAAAATTACTTCGGACGCAGGAAGATCTAAGGATTTAAATCATGGGCTAGTAACTGACCAGACCACAAGTGAGTGTTGGACGATAAATAAACATGATAACCTTTCAGCAAAAGGGTCAATTACATGGAATCAGGAAATTTCAAGAGATGAATGGGAAGTGTTTATTCAAACAAGCTGTAATATGTCTGCTGACGAGAGCAATTTCTACATCGCAGCTAGTATAAATGCAAAAGAAGGGTTAAAAACAGTTTTTGAAAAAGATTTTTCTTACGTAATCCCTAGGAACTTTATTTAGGTATAATTTCTTTATTAGATAGAAGTTGACAGAAAAAAAAATTACGGGCGATGACCCAGCTTATACGAAAATTTCTCTGGATTAACAAAACAACAAGATGGTTTCAGGAGGATTAAATTGGGAATTTCAATAGTATTATTAAAATTTATTCACTATTTTTCAATATTTTTGGCTGGAGGTCTAGGTGTTGGGGGGGCTATTGTTCAAGCTTCGCACCTTAAAGCAAAAGAAGCACCTTCGAGGCCAACTTTAACCGCTATCAAGGTTTTGGCTCTCATCTCCTTAATCGCTATAGCCTTATTGTGGTTGTCAGGCCTTTCACTAGCCTACCTTAGGTACGGAACTATACTTTTAGGTACATTCTTTTTTATTAAACTCTTTGGAGCAGGGCTGATTTTAATTGGAGCTACCTTATCAAATCTAATTATAATTAGGTCAGGAAAACTAGGCACAAAACCTAATCCAGTTATAATGAAAAGAATGGTGTATCTCTCTAGGATCGGCTTAATACTTGCAATTGGAGCGGTTGCTATAGGCTTTGGTGGATAAACTAGGATGTTTAAACATTTAAAATGTATTCAGATCCATCGCGTGAAATGGTGGCAACTCCAGGAGAAAGTAAGTGTCCCCCAGAAAAGGGAATTTCTTCCGCAGAAAGCATATTAAACATTTTTAGTCGAGATTTTTTAGCCATATCATAATCTTGATCAAAAGTCACACCGATGTTTGGGTTAATAAACTGTAAATGTTGCGCATGTACTATATCACCAGCAATAATAAACTGACTTGAGCTTGAGGAAACCTTCACGCCAATGTGTCCTGCTGTGTGCCCTGGGATGTCTATTGACGACAAGCCTCTTCCAAGATCCGCATCGGACTTACATAGGATTAATTGATCCGAGTAGGCATTTAGAACTTTTAATGCGTGTGCTTGTTGTTCAGGATGGTTAGTAAAGTTTTTAGAATTACTCCAAAAAGTGTGTTCTTTTATAGAGAGTACTAATTCAGCATTATCAAAGTAACGGTTTCCGTTACTGTCTATCATTCCACCTATATGATCAGGGTGCATGTGTGTTGCAATTAACTTTGTGATATCTGATTTTGCAATTCCAATATCGTTCAAGACAGTATTTAAGTTGCCAGCTATTGACCCAAACAACTCACCAGCCCCTGAATCTACAAGGGTAACTTCGTCGCCTGATTTGATTAAAAAGGCATTAAATGATGTTTTTATAGATGACTGTCCCGCTTTATCTAAAAGACTTTTAATTTCAGTAGTGCTAGTGGCAGTAAAAGTGTCAGTTTCAAAAGTGGTGTTTCCATCGTTTAATACGAATATTTCAATATCTCCAACTTGCGTTTTTGTAGCATGATTCATAATTCACTCTTTTTCAATTATTATTGAGGAAGCTCTTCGATATCATTGGTTGCTTTTTTCCAGGCGGAAAAACCACCTTCAATGTGGCATACGGGTGATAGACCCATATCAGAGGCTGTTTTTGCCGCCAATGCAGACCTACCGCCGCTAGCACAATAAAATACATACTTCTTATCTTCGTTAAATATTTCCTTATGTAAGGGACTCTCAGGGTCAATACAAAACTCTAGTATTCCCCTTGGACATAAAAAAGCACCAGGTATTTTACCTTGGCGCTTAAGTTCCTTCATGTCACGTAAATCAATAAAAATATGTTCTTCGCTATTTAGTAGTTCAGTTGCCTCTAAAGCACTAATAGTTTCAATAGACTTATTTGCTTCAGTTAAAAGGTTTTTTACACCTTTGCTAATCCTTTGTCCCATGTTTATTCCAATCAAATAAGTAGAGTTTAATCATTGTTCATATAATAGTTGTAGATAATTATGTTCAACCTCTAAAAAATATTATGTTTTTAGTTTTAACTCGGTTTGTGTCAGATATTATCAAGTACTTTTCTGGAACTTTTTAAAATAGTTATTATTGCTGAGTTCGATTCAGTCTTTGATGATGGTTATTAATATTTTAGAAATATAATTAAACTGATTGGCAACCTGATTTTAAACAAGGAAAAGCTTAATCCATGTTTAGCTCAAGGCACGTCCCTGTTTTTTGAAGCCTTTTACTGAATTAGAAAAATTCTTAATAGTATAGATAACCTAAAATGATATTTAAATTATAAAACCGTATCTAAGAATACATTTTTTTCTTTCTAGTTCGGGTCTCTTGCGTTGCTTCAATAGATCCATCATGAAAGGTTCCAAACCATCGATCCCATGGCATCTCTTGATTTCCATAGTTGCATTCGTAATATCGATGGTGCAGTTGGTGATAAAATGTTCCTAAAGATAATTTTTTCTTATCCCTAACCAGTAAATCCTCATACCCTGTATGAGACATTGAAGCACCTGGCCCTAGCCAGAGAAGGTGAAAAATCAAGTGTATTGGATGTGCTAATATAATCCAATGAATACAAACTGATGAAATATATAAAAAACTTTCAATAGGGTGCATGGACATACCAGACCAAGGACCAATATTTATGTTACGATGATGCAGAGAGTGAAACCTCTTGTACATAAAAGGTATATGCAAGAATCGATGTATCCAATAAAAATGTAAAGCAGCCCAAATCGGTATGTAAATGAAGCCGAGAAAAAACCAAAGAATAAACCCAACTGAAAAGGTATGAAAAGTAACAAGTGGAATATATCCGTTAGCCATTAACCACATTGTAATAGATTGAAAAAAAGTAAGGTTTAGGACACCACTGGTCAAAGTCCAAAACATATTATCTTTAACTTGATCAGAAAATAGAAAATTTCGATTATTTTTTGTCTGATCTCGATGATCAAATTTTAATTTTTTATCCTGGCCGCGTAGAATATAAAAGTACCAATGAAGTCCTCCTGCGAAAGCGAACATAACAAAAAAGTTTATTGTTAAGATTTGGAATATCCATCCAAAAGAAAAAACTTTTACGGATTCCAGTGATGGATAACAAAAAAACCAAAGCACTACAGAAACGACTGCAAGAAGGACAAACTCTGAAATGCTAAGCCAGTTTTTGAAAAGCCATTTTGCGATGAATACTGGACTCTTAATGTTTCCAAATAAGGACTTATCCCTTAAAGGTAAATCAGGGTGATAGTTCCACTCATCTTTCTTTGATCCAGCCATTAGTTCTTACTCCCATAAAATTGAAAATATTCTAACTATTCAATCAACTATTTTAGTTTTCTAATTTACTAAAACTCAACCATTCAAACACCACTTAATTACTAAAGTTTAAGTGGCGTAATTAGATCCCTCTTCATCAAGTATAAACTTCAATTCCTCTAAGTGACGATAATTTGTACTACTATATTTTTCTATCTCTGATGCTGTTTTTTCAGCAATTTTATCAGATAATACTTTTAGTTCCTTACCTGTCTGAAGAGCTTTAATATATGTTTTACATGCCTTTTCAAAGTAATATAGCCTATTAAACGTATCAGCGACTGTTTGCCCAATTACCATAATCCCATGATTACCCATTATCAAAATTTTCTTTTTGGGATCCGCTAAAAGAGCTGCGCATCGGTTTCCTTCCTCTTCAAAAGCAAGGCCACCATAATTATTATCAATAACATACCTATCATAAAAAATTGCACTATTTTGATCAATTGCTGGTAGATTTGAATCTTCCAGAGTTGCTAAAATAGTTGCATATGTCGAATGTACATGGAGAGCGCATCTGGCGTGTGGGCAGTGTCGATGAATAGCCCCATGGAGGCCCCAAGCAGTCGCATCTGGGGCATTGGGCTGGGACATTGTTTCATTGTCTAGGGCATCAATAAGAAGAAGGTCTGAGGCTTTAACGCGACTGAAATGCATTTGATCTGGGTTCATTAGAAACTGTGTTCCCTTATCGTTTACCGCAAGACTAAAATGATTAGCCACTGCCTCATGCATATCAAATTTTACAGTCCATCGGAAAGCTGCCGCTAAATCTACCCGTTCGTTCCAATAATCTATATTTTTATTTATATTTATAATATTTTGATCGCTCATAGTTTGTTTCCGATCTTTTGGTTAAAGTACTGGTATGTTATAGACTTTAATAAATTATCACATCTCTTCAAGTTTTTTATTGCTTTATAAAAACTAAAGCAGTTAAAAAATAATTATTTTGCCCGGCTTTTAACCCAAAAATAAACTCTAAGTGCCGAGTACTCTGATAACACAGGATAGTAGACCGATTTCTTAGCTTCTAACTCATCAATATATTTTGAGCTAAGTGAGTTTTCAAAGGCAGCACTTGTTAGAATATTCTTATACCGACTTGATATTGGCAGATCTATTTTAATATCAGTTTTATAAATTAAGGTGTTAACCATTACAGTTTGATTAAAAAATTTCATTTTTACTTCGATTAACGCATAATCTTCTCCCTCAGATGCAATAATCCGTTTTAACTCTTCATCGGATATTTCATGCACCATTCCCTCAACTTTAAAACCTATTAAGGGAGTTATGTTTGCAAACCCTGGTTCAATAAAATTTGGACCAGGCATGTTCATAATTATTTTATAATTCAATAATGTGCTTTTTTGGCTTCTTAACGGATGAATATTTCTGACAACTTCCATAACTCTTTTAGACATGTTTGAGCCATAACTAAAATAAAAAGCCATTTACATAATCTTTCTAGACAAAAGTTAATCAGTATTTACATCGTCGGTAAGTGATAGTTTCTGTGATATTAGGAAAAAGCCATAAGTTTACAACTTTTTTTAATTTTTTTCTTGAATTGTCAGACAATTAGAGCGATTGTAAGTCCATTATAAGTTACTTAGCTTTTTTGGGGGAAGAAGCACTGTAATAACTCCTCAAAATAGAAATAGGGCTTTATTAAAATAATCAAATAAGGAGACTATACTAATGAGAGATAAATTTATTGAAATCCAGAAAGCAAAACTTCTGCATGGACAAATTGGTCGTCGTCAGTTTGTTATGTCAGTTTTGGCTGCTGGAGTAGCACTACCAGCGGCTCTTGGGTTCGCTGATAAGGCTAATGCGGCAATGCCAAAAAGTGGTGGCCTTTTTAGAATGGGGATCGCCCACGGTTCGACTACTGACACACTAGATTCAGGAACATCTGAGAACCATTTCACACTGATTAAC
>CESI01002237.1_pt1 | contig 21465 bp, 24 predicted proteins | sample 356301 | NCBI WGS metagenome assembly CESI01 (sample SAMEA2621423, study PRJEB7988) | marine metagenome | biome: marine biome (ENVO:00000447); feature: deep chlorophyll maximum layer (ENVO:xxxxxxxx); material: "saline water (ENVO:00002010), including plankton (ENVO:xxxxxxxx)" | depth 40 m | reverse complement strand
AAACTTAAGCGACATGAGGAACAAATTAGAATGCTTGATAAACAAAAAACTGCTCTAGTGCGTCCTGCTCTGATGGCGGCCCCCGAGAACGGCGCACCCTATCAGAAGGCGTTCAATGCATATCTGCGCTGCGGCGACGAAGTGGGCCTACGTGCCCTGGATCTGGACAGCAAAGCGATGTCCACAGCGGTCAACGGTGATGGCGGATATCTGGTTGATCCTCAGATTGCCCTTGCGGTACGATCGGTCCTTCGAGATACAGCCTCTATCAGAAAAATATCTAATGTTGTCAATGTTGAAGCGACCTCTTTTGATGTTTTGATTGATCATGGTGATATTGGGGTGGGTTGGGCAACTGAGACCGCATCACCTGCAGAGACCACCACGCCAACTCTTGATCGTATTACAATCCCTTTGCATGAATTAAGTGCGCTTCCCAAGGCCAGTCAGCGCCTTTTGGATGATAGTGCGTTCGATATCGATGGGTGGCTGTCTGGCCGCATTGTTGACAAATTTGCACGTGCCGAAGCGGCGGCTTTCATTTTGGGGGATGGTCTGGATAAGCCACGTGGGTTTCTGAGCCATGGCACCGTCGATAACGATACATGGATGTGGGGGAAAATCGGCACTGTGCTCACCGGCAGCGATGGCGCCTTTAAGGGGCCGGATGCGATCGTTGATCTGGTTTACGCTCTGGGGGCGCAATACCGCGCATCGGCGAGCTTTGTTATGAATTCCCGCACAGCTGGTGCGGTACGTCGTCTTAAAGATAACGATGGGCGTTTCTTATGGTCGGATGGTCTGGCGGCGGGTGAGCCTGCGCGATTACTGGGGTATCCGGTACTGATCGCAGAAGACATGCCCGACATTGCTGCAGAAGCAAAGGCAATTGCTTTTGGCGATTTTGCCTCTGGATACACCATCGCAGAACGGCCTGATTTACGGATTTTACGAGATCCATTTAGCGCAAAGCCGCATGTATTGTTTTACGCCACCAAGCGCATTGGCGGTGATGTCAGTGATTTTGCAGCGATCAAGCTGTTGAATTTTGCCGCGAGTTAACATTTCGCGGTGAAGACGGGGTATGCGATATATTTGCCCCGTCGGGTCGTGCTTGTTGAGCTTGCGTTTTCTAGCTGCCTTCTTTCGCCCGAGCAACGCGAGTTGAGCGCGACCCTACCCCACATCGCTGAAAGTTCATTTGGAGAAATGTCACAATGCTGATTAATGAGACACAAACAGCCAATTTGGCTCTGCCGATTGAGGCTTTTAAGGCGCATTTGTGTTTGGGGCGCGGGTTTGATGAAGTTTCCCTACAGACCGAGATGCTGGTCCATTATGTTCGGGCTGCAATTGCCGCTGTCGAAGGGCGTTGTGCCAAAATTTTACTTGAGCGCCGGTTTACCTATCGAACTCAATTTTGGGCGCAGGATGCGTTCTATACTCTGCCTGTGGCGCCTGTGCGGTCACTGGAAAGTTTGCACCTCATTGACCGATCTGGGGTCCGGCAGTTGTTATCGGTGGATTTGTACCGAATAGAAGTAGGATTGCATGGCACTAGATTGTATATGGGGCAGGGTGGCTTGCCGCCTATTTCAAAAGACGCTGTGGCTGAGGTTGCGTTCAAGGCAGGCTATGGCAGCGCTTGGTCTCAGGTTCCATCGGATCTGGCGCAGGCCACGTTATTGCTGGCTACACATTTTTATGAGTATCGGCACGAGGTCACTTTGACATTTGGTTGTATGCCATTTGGCGTGACCAGCCTGCTTGAGCGCTACAGGCCAATGCGTCTTGGCGCAGGAGCGCAGTCATGAATGGTCGCGAACAAGTTCGATTGACGCGGCGTTTCATTCTTGAGGCTGCGCACATTGCGGCGGATGACAGTGGCGGATTTGTGACGCGGTGGTGCGCTCTTGGCACGCTTTGGGCCGCCATGCGCGGCCAATCAGGGCGAGAGGTAACAGGGCAAGCCGGCCCCCTGTCGCAGATGCGTGTACAAATCATCGTACGGGCTGCGCCCTATAATGCGTCCAATCGTCCAAAGCCCGGTCAGAGATTTCGGGATGCCAACCGCTGTTTTCATATTAATGCGGTGACCGAACACGACCCGGATGGCCGGTATTTAAGCTGTCTGGGGTCTGAGGAGGTGGTGGTATGAGCCTATTCTCCGCCAGTTTGCAACGGGCTGTTTTGACACGTCTTGAAGCAGACTCTGAAGTAGCTGCACTTACAGAAGGTCATGTGTATGATGCTTTGCCACCGGGTGAATTGCCAATTTTATATGTTATTTTTGGCACAGAAACGGTGCGTGACCGGTCAGACATGACCAGTTTTGCGGCGGTCCACGAATTTGACCTTTCTGTGATTACTTCGTTGTCGGGTTTTCAATCGGCTAAAACACTGGCGTCATACATGTGCACAGCCTTGCTAACAAAGCCGCTGTCCCTGGCCGATGGTCATTTGATAGCGCTGAATTTTCAGGGTGCGGTTTCAAAGCGTCAAAGCACTGGAGGAGGTCGGCGCATAGATCTTAAGTTTCGGGCTCTGATTGAACAGAAGCCTCCGCTTTTAAAGGAGAATACAATATGAGTGCTCAAAATGGAAAAGACCTGCTGATCAAGGTGGACCTTAGCGGCGGGAATACGTTTCAAACCCTTGCTGGATTGCGCGCGACGCGGATTAGTTTCAATGCTGAGACTGTCGATATTACCAGCCTCGAGAGTGCGGGAGGATGGCGTGAGTTGCTGGCTGGATCCGGCGTTAAGAGTGCGGCTATATCGGGTTCTGGCGTATTTAAGGATGCAAATACTGACGAGCGTGCCCGACAGATATTTTTTGATGCGGCGACACCTCAGTTTCAGGTCATCATTCCCGATTTTGGCACTGTGCAAGGTCCGTTTCAGGTGACAGCGATTGACTATGCCGGCAATCATAACAGTGAGGCAACCTATGAAATATCCCTCGCCTCCGCAGGCGCCCTTATGTTTACGGCAGATTGAGCATGGTGAATCCTTGGCGCGGTGAAGTGAAGCTGGTGTTAGATGGTCGGCCGCAAATTATGAAGTTGACCTTGGGCGCATTGGCTGAACTGGAAACCACTTTACAAAGTGGCTCGCTGGTTGATTTGGTGAAACGTTTTGAGACGGGTGATTTCACTGGGCGCGATGTGTTGGCACTGACAGTGGCGGGCTTGCGCGGTGGTGGCTGGACGGGGCAGGGTGAAAATTTGTTGACGTCTGAGATTGAGGGAGGGCTTATTGCTGCCAGTCAAGCGGCGGCTCAGCTTTTGGTGGTGGCGTTTGCGCCGGCGGAACCAGCATCGTGACGCAGGTGTTTAACTGGCCTTCTTTATTAAGTGCGGGCTTAGGGGGCTTGCGTCTGAACCCGGATGAATTCTGGGCCATGACGCCGTATGAATTCCAGCTTTTGATTGGGAACACCAGAACATTTGCACCGCTGAATCGCAGGCGGTTGACCGAGTTGGTCGAAAAGTATCCTGACCAGACAGAGGAGGGTAAAAATGACTGATTTTCAGGGTGTTGGTGATCTTAACAGTGATCTTGAAACGCTGGATGGAGCCTTGACGACGGTCGCCAAAATGACGGCGGGCTTTGGAAGCGAGTTAAACCGTTTGACACAAGCTTTTGGAGCGACTGAGCGCAATGCCTCGGCGTTTGAAACATCACTGAGTTCCGGGGTTCGCAAGGCGATCAACGGGGTGGCATTTGACGGCTATAAATTGCGGGACAGTTTGGATGTTGTTGGTCAAGCGCTGATCGATACTGCTTTTAACGCCGCGATAAAGCCGATTTCAAATCATCTTGGTGGATTGCTGGCTGGTGGCTTAGGCACGGCCTTTTCGTCGGTGTTGCCGTTTGCTGATGGAGCCGGATTTTCGCAAGGGCGGGTGATGCCATTTGCCTCTGGGGGTATCGTCTCTGGCCCGACGCTGTTTCCCATGCGTGGGGGGCAAGGATTAATGGGCGAGGCGGGTCCCGAGGCGATTATGCCTTTGGCTCGTGGCGCAGACGGCAAATTAGGGGTGCGCAGTAACTCCATGTCACAAGTGAGTGTTGTGATGAATATTTCCACTCCGGATGTGGCGGGTTTCCAACGCTCGGAAAGTCAGATTGCCGCCCGGTTCAGTCGGGCGCTCAGTCAAGGTCAACGCAATCGATAGTATGAGGCAATAAGATGGATTTTCATGACATTCAATTTCCTGCTGGACTGAGTTTTGGCTCGGTTGGTGGGCCAGGGCGGCACACTGATATCGTCACTTTGGCAAATGGCTATGAAGAACGTAACACCGCCTGGGCGCATTCCCGGCGACGCTATGATGCCGGCGTGGGAATGCGTTCTCTAGACGATATCGCTATTTTGCTGGCATTCTTTGAGGCACGCAGAGGCCAGCTTTATGCATTTCGTTGGAAAGATTGGGCTGATTTTAAATCCTCCAAACCCAGCAATGATACAGATGTGCGCGATCAGACTATAGGGCTTGGAGACGGGGTAACAAAAACTTGGCCTCTTTCCAAATCCTACCGCTCTGGACTGGCGCGGTATACCCGTCCCATTAAAAAACCAGTGTTGGGTTCGGTGCAGGTGGCCCTAGGGGGTGATCTGTTGCAGGAGGGCCTGCATTTTGAGGTTGATTTTGCTTATGGGCGCATTTTATTCGACCACGCGCCTGCGGAGGGTACAGAGATCACTGCGGGGTTTGAATTTGACGTGCCCGTGCGCTTTGATACCGATGAGATACAGACCAGTGTGGAGAATTTTCAGGCTGGCACGGTTCCACATGTGCCTGTTATCGAGGTCCGCTTGTAATGGGTGTGCCCGCCAATTTAAAAGTCCATCTTTTGGGTGGCCTCACAACGTTGTGCAACGTTTGGGGGGTCACACGTCTGGATGGGGTGTTTCTGGGCTTTACCGATCACGACCAACCGCTCAGCTTTGATAGTAAGACGTTTCGTGCCGAAAGCGGTATGTCTGCATTGGCGCTGCAGCGCAGTACTGGCTTATCGGTCGATAACACGGAATCTTTGGGTGCCTTGCATGACACATCGATCACTGCAGAAGATATTAAGGCCGGGCGTTATGATCGCGCTGAGGTGGTGGCTTGGCGGGTGAACTGGGCAGATGTAAGTCAACGCGTTGTGATGTTTCGCGGCCATATCGGTGGCATGCGCAGTGCGGGAGGGGCTTTTCAAGCGGAAATACGCGGGTTGAGCGATGCCTTGAACCAACCTATCGGTCGGGTTTATCAAAAGCCGTGTTCGGCGGTGCTGGGGGATACGTCTTGCAGGTTTAATGTGGTGACGCCTGGGTATTTTTTTAAGGGCAGGGCAGAGAATATTGAAAATCAGCGTATTTTGTCTTTTCGCATGTCGCAGAGTTTCGAGCCCAATTGGTTCTTATCAGGGCGTCTTGAGATCACCTCGGGCGCGGCAAAGGGGCTGAGCGGCGTGATTAAGCGAGATTATGTAAAAGGCCCCTACCGCGTGATTGAATTGGCCGAGCCGGTACCCGTGGTGGTTGCGATTGACGATCATATTTGTCTCGTTGCGGGGTGTGATAAACGGTTTTCATCCTGCCGGTTGAAATTTGACAATGTGATTAATTTTCAAGGGTTTCCAGATCTTCTCAGTGAAGATTATGGGATGCAACATCCGTCTAAAGCCGGGCGTCTCAATGGGGGGAGCCGGAGATGACTTCCATCGCTTTGTCTGTTGTTGTCGAGGCGCGACGTTGGCTGGGAACACCTTATCTGCATCAAGCATCTGAATGTGGCGTTGGTGCGGATTGTCTTGGTCTTTTACGTGGCGTCTGGCGTGGGGTGATTGGCCCTGAACCGTTTTTTATGCCGTCTTACAGTCGTGATTGGTCGGAGCCACAGGGTCGCGAAGACCTTTGGGCTGCTGCTCAGGCTGTACTGATTGAGCGTGATATGGAAGCTAACACTGAAGGGGATGTGCTATTGTTTCGGATGCGTGATGGCGCTGTTGCCAAACATCTGGGTATCGCAACTGCCAGAGCAAACCGGCCCGGGTTTGTCCATGCCTATTCGGGCCATGGTGTTGTTGAAAGCGCCTTAAGCGCACCCTGGAAACGTCGTATTGTTGCGCGGTTTTCATTCCCGGAAAGGATGTAAAAATGGCAACTCTTGTTCTGTCAGCAGTCGGTGCAACGGTGGGAAGCTCGTTGGGAGGCACGGCTTTAGGTCTGTCGATGACAGCGGTTGGGCGCTTTGCAGGCGCTATGGTTGGTCGCAGACTGGATCAACGGCTTATGGGCAACGGATCGGATGCCGTTGAAACTGGACGTCCTAGTCAGCTGCGAATTAATAGCTCGGGAGAGGGGGATGCCGTCGCCACGCTTTATGGCCGCATTCGGGTACAGGGGCATCTGATTTGGGCCAGCGCCTTTTGCGAAACCAGCACGGTGACCCAAAGCGGTGGTGGAGGCGGTGGAAAAGGCGCGCCATCGCCGCCAGCTACGACACACCGAAGCTATAGCTATTCGGTTTCGGTTGCGCTGGGTTTGTGCGAGGGCGAAATATCGGGGGTCCATCGTATATGGGCAGATGGGGTCGAGGTTAACCTGAACGACCTCAACCTTCGGGTTTATTGTGGCGATCGCGAGCAGGTTCCCGACCCAACGCTCGAGGCGATTGAGGGGACAGGTCAAGTGCCAGCGTTTCGAGGTACGGCCTATGTGGTTTTGGAAAACCTGCCGTTGGAGACGTTTGGCAACCGGCTGCCGCAGTTCAGTTTTGAGATTACCCGCCCTGCTGCTGCGGGGGTCACGGCGCAACTTCCCTCAGTTTCTCAAGCTGTGCGCGGGGTGGCTTTGATGCCGGGAACAGGGGAATACAGTCTGGCCACGCAGCCCGTCCATTATGATTTTGGGCTGGGAAAAGGTGCCAACCTCAATGTGAACTCCTTGTCTGGCAAGACCGATTTTGCCACGTCCCTGGATATGTTGAATGCGGAATTACCTCGGTGCAAGGCAGTGTCTCTGGTGGTCAGCTGGTTTGGTAATGACCTGCGTTGCGGTATCTGTCAGTTACAGCCCAAAGTTGAGCAGAAAACTTATGATGCAAAGGTCATGCCCTGGCGCGTGTCGGGGTTAAATCGTGCAGATGCCACGGTAGTACCATTTGATAATGGTCGCCCGGTATATGGGGGCACACCGGCGGATGCTGCAGTTTTAAACGCTATCGCAGATCTCAAAACCCGTCGGCAGGCGGTGATGTTCTATCCGTTTATCTTGATGGATCAAACGGATGAAAATAAGTTGCCAGATCCCTGGACTAATCGCAAGCAACAACCGAAATTGCCGTGGCGGGGCCGGATTACGCTGTCGCAGGCTCCGGGGAAAACCGGCACGCCAGATAGAACAGTCGAGGCCGAGAATGAGGTCGCGCAATTTTTTGGGACAAGCCGGGCGGCGCATTTTTCGGTAACTGGTGGCGAGGTGCGCTACACTGGCCCAGATGAATGGAAGTACCGACGGTTTATATTGCACAATGCGGCTCTGTGTAAATTGGCGGGTGGGGTGTCTGCGTTTTGTATCGGCTCAGAGATGCGCGGCCTCACCCAGATACGCGGTGCTAATAATGTCTTTCCGACAGTCGTGGCACTTAAAAGCTTGGCGGCTGAGGTGCGGGTACTTTTAGGAGCTGACTGTCAGATTGGATATGCGGCGGATTGGTCTGAGTATTTTGGCTATCATCCAAAAGATGACAGTGGAGATCTGTTTTTTCACCTCGATCCGCTTTGGTCGGATGACAATATCGATTTTATCGGCATTGATAACTATATGCCGCTGTCAGATTGGCGCGACGGGCCTGAGCATAAAGATGCCCATTGGCCCGCCATTTATGATCCGGCCTATCTTCGGTCAAATATCGAGGGTGGCGAAGGCTATGAGTGGTTTTATAAATCTGACGCCGCCCGCGCAGCGCAAGTACGCACGCCAATCACGGATGGGGCGCATGATGAGGCCTGGGTCTGGCGCGTCAAAGATATCCGCAACTGGTGGTCAAAGTCCCATCACGAGCGAACTGGTGGTCAGCGGCAGGCTGACCCCACCAATTGGGTGCCGCAATCCAAGCCGATTTGGTTCACTGAAATTGGATGCCCCTGCGTTGATAAAGGCACAAATCAACCAAATAAGTTTGCCGATGCGAAATCTTCGGAATCCGGCTTGCCCTATGGGTCGGATGGTCGTCAGGACGATTTGATCCAGGCTCAGTATCTGTCCGTACTTTTGGAATATTGGGGTCGCATTGACACCAATCCTGTGTCTGCGGTCTATTCTAAGCCGATGCTGGACATGTCGCGATGTTTCGCGTGGTCTTGGGATGCGCGGCCGTACCCTTGGTTTCCGGGAAATACAAAGCTCTGGGCCGATGGAGAGAATTATTATACTGGGCATTGGTTGAACGGGCGCAGTTCGGGGCAAACCCTCGCCTCAGTGGTTGCCGAAATCTGCACGCGGTCTGGGTTGCGGGACTATGATGTCTCAAAGCTGTTCGGCTTTGTGCGTGGGTATCAATTATCCGAAATTTCGACGGCGCGATCCCATTTGCAACCCTTGATGTTGCGCTATGGCTTTGATGCGGTGGAGCGGGACGGCCGCTTGGCGTTCATCAGCCGGTCGGGCGAGCATCCACTCACTCTGTCGCGAGATACTCTTGTTGCGTCCAGCGAGGTTGAGGGGGTGATTGAACATCAACGCAGCTCTCAAATTGAAACGGCGGGTCGGGTCAGGTTGACCTTTATCGAGGCAGATCATGACTATGATGTGATTGCGGAAGAGACCGTGCTGCCAGATGATCGCACCCACAGTGTTGCGGCCTCTGCTATGCCACTGGTGATGACGCGGCCAGAAGCGCGGGGGGTCGTTGATAAATGGCTGAGCGAAGCACGTATTGCCCAAGATACGGTCCGGTTTGTATTGCCACCCTCGATGCTGGGGGTCGCGCCTGGCGATATTGTCAGGTTTACCAATCAACCAGACGCCCAACGCTACCGCGTGGACATAATCGAGCATGAACGCGCTCAGGTTGTCGAGGCAGTTCGGATCGAACCGGAGGTATATCGTCCAGCCCTTTACCCTGCAGAGCGCACAAAAATTCGCAGTTCTCCGGGCTTGGTTCCGGTTTTTCCGCTGTTTTTGGATTTGCCGTTAATCCGAGGCGATGAAACGCCGCACGCGCCCTATCTGGCGGTGACGTCTGATCCATGGCCAGGCGCAGTGGCTGTTTATGCCTCGGCCAGCGATGAGGATTATGCGCTGAACACGGTTTTGCGGGCAAAAACCACTATTGGTGTGACCGAAACAGTTTTACATGCTGCTCGTCCTGGGGTGATCGATCGTGGGGATGATCTGCAAATTAGGCTTTCCTCGGGCAGTTTGGAAAGCGTCACTGAGACGCGGTTTTTTAATGGGGCGAACCTGGCTGCGATTGGTGACGGGTCGTCGGATCGCTGGGAGCTGCTGCAGTTTCGTGACGCACGGCTGCTCACCGACCAGACGTTCTTGCTGTCGCACCGTTTGCGCGGCCAGCTTGGCAGCGATGCGCTAATGCCTAAGGTCTGGCCGGTAGGGTCGTATTTTGTGCTGTTGAACGGTCATCCTGAGCAGATACAATTATCTCCGGCAGCCCGGGACCTAGCGCAGCATTTCCGGCTTGGTCCGGCACAGCGCCCATTGGCAGACCCGTCCTATGTGCACCGTAGGGAAGCGTTTTCCGGCAATGGGCTGCGGCCCTATATGCCCTGTCATGTGAGAGCAAAAATGACAGATCAGGGAGTGCAGGCCAGTTGGATTAGGCGCAGCCGTATTGATGCTGATAGTTGGCAGCGTGCCGAGGTGCCGCTGGCTGAGGAGACCGAGCATTACATGGTTCGTCTGGTGCGCGACGGACAGATTGTCCATGAAACCACGGTTTCACAGCCTTTTTGGTTGTCCCGAGAGGCTGAAGTGCCTGCAGAGCTTTTAACCTCAGCGATGCTGGAGGTGCATGTGGCGCAGGTCTCGGCATTGTATGGGCCAGGTCCGTTTGCCCGGACCATATTGGCAGATTGATGCGGCCGGTTATGCATGGTGATGTGACGGCGTTGGCGCGTGCTTTGATGTCTGTGCCAGCCGACATGCGTAACCAATTATGCAATCTGATCTTGTCACAGACCCATAGTGCTGATTGTTATCGCAAGCGTTTTAATAAGCCGCATCCCGATTGGGGCAACGGCAGCCTGATGGCAATGGCCCGCGGTATGGGCTTGCAAGCCGAGCCGGAGCTCGCGCATGTGGACTATTGCGACTGTCTCGAACGCGTTTTTGCCGGGCTGCGTCGCTGGCGTCTATCGCAGTCTAACCCGACGCGCAGCTCAGGCACAGCTGCACCGCTGGGTTGAACGCCAACCGTTTGGAGGTTATGTCTTCGCCACAGTCGTGACAGGCGCCAAAACTGTTATCATCCAGCCTGTTACGGGCAGCCAGAAGCGCCCTGCGCTGCGTGTCACGCCGAGTTTGTGCAGCTTGTGCCATGGCTTGCGCTTGCAGCGCGTCCATCCGGCTTAAGCGGCCTACAGACTGCTGATCTAATGCGACAACCGCTTGGCTGTCCTGCCCGAGATGATCTTCTTGATCCAATTCTTTCAACAGGGTGTTAATCAGTTGGTGATACATCTGTTTGTCATGGGGGGGCATTCAAATCCCTTTCACACAGCAAAGTTTTAATTTTCTTTCTTTCACACTATCTGATATCTTTATCATGGATAAGGGAGAGCGTAAAATGGCTAAAACTCAGACACAGATTGCCAATCTTGATCCGATTTGGGTGCGAATTGTCGCCGAAGCAGAGCATGCTATCGCACAAGAACCGCTTTTGGGCGGCCTGATGCATGCTTGCGTTTTGCATCACAACACGATTCAAGACGCTCTCGGATACCGGATTGCGCTCAAACTGGCCTCGGGCGAGATGTCTGAACAAATGCTGCGCGAAATTTGTGACGCCGCGCATAAGTCTGATCCTGATTTAGCGATGTCGGCGCGGGCTGATATCTCTGCGGTATTTGACCGCGATGCAGCCTGTCACCGGTTTTTGCAACCGTTGTTGTTTTTCAAAGGCTTTCAAGCGATTCAAGCCTACCGGATCGCCAATTGGTTGTGGCGCCAGGGTCGGGCTGATCTGTCTTATTTTTTCCAGATGCGGGTATCAGAGGTTTTTGGTATTGATATCCACCCGGCTGCAAAGGTCGGCAAGGGCATTATGATAGATCACGCCCATTCGATTGTTATCGGTGAGACGGCAGTGGTTGGTGATAATGTATCGATGCTGCATTCGGTCACATTGGGTGGCACCGGTAAAGAGGAAGAGGATCGCCATCCCAAGATTGCAGCAGGCGTATTGATCGGGGCCGGGGCCAAGGTGCTGGGCAATATCACCGTGGGTCAATGCTCGCGGATCGCTGCGGGTTCGGTGGTGTTGCATGATGTACCGGCTATGACCACTGTGGCGGGGGTCCCTGCTAAAGTGGTTGGAGAGGCAGGCTGCGCAACCCCTTCTGTGACGATGGACCAGTTGCTAAAACAGGCCTCTAGCCTCGAGGTTTAGCGGCAGGTCTCGCCGTAGCGCAAAAAGCAAAATCAGCCTGCCTAGCTCACGCAGACGTTGGCAGGCCGTTTTTCAAAGGATTATTGCTAACACTAAATTTCCAGACCGCTGACTGGCACTATACCAGCATGGTGAGTGGGTTCTCGAGGTTGTCGACTATCGCTTGCAGCAATTGTGCACCCAATGCCCCGTCAATCGCTCGGTGATCAACTGACATTGTGACCGACATGACAGTGGCAACGCCCAAACTGCCATCGGGCGCGACCACGGGGCGTTTTTTGCCCGCGCCTACCGCCAAGATGGCGCCGTGCGGCGGGTTGATTACCGCATCGAAATTATCAACCCCGAACATGCCAAGGTTTGAGATGGCAAAACTGCCGCCTTGATATTCATGCGGCGCCAGTTTTTTACCCCGTGCCCGGGCGGCCATGTCTTTCATCTGTGCAGAGAGGGTCGACAGAGACTTGCTATCGGCATCTTTGAGCACTGGCGTAAACAAACCGCCCTCGACGGCGACGGCGACGGCGATGTCAGAGGGTTTGAGTTGCAGCACCCGGTCGCCGGCCCAGACGGCATTGGCCGCAGGCACAGACTGGAGCGCCAAGGCCGCGGCCTTAATGATGAAGTCATTAACTGATAGCTTGACGTCGCGGACAGCAAGCTGGCTGTTTAACTCACTGCGCAGCGCCAGCAGGGTATCGAGCTGAATATCGCGGCGCAAGTAAAAATGCGGAATTGTCTGCTTGGCCTCAGTCAGACGGGCGGCGATTATCTTGCGCATGCCATCTAGCTTGATCTCTTCAAAGGCGCGATCTTGATACATTTTAAGCACGGTCTCTGTCGTAAGACCGCTGGAAATCGCAATTTTTTCAGAAGATGAGGTTGTTGAGGAAGTATTGGTCGCAGGTGCCAGAGCTGCTGCAGTCGCGTGTTCGACATCGGCTTTTACGATGCGGCCTTTTGGACCTGATCCGGTTATTTCTTTCAAATTTAAACCCTTATCCGCAGCGATGCGGCGGGCCAGAGGCGTTGCAAAGACGCGATCAGCTTGCGCATTGGGTTGCCGGAAAGGTGCTGCCGATGCGGTTGCTGGGGTGCTTTGCTCCGCAGTGGCCGGTTTGTCGTCGCTTGGGGCCTCTGCTTGGGGGGGGACGGCACTTGTTGGGGCAGGGGCAGGGGCCGGCTGATCTGGCCCATCTGCGGTTTCACCTTCATCCAGTAAGATGGCGATTGGGGTATTAACGGCGACGTCTTGGCTGCCCTCGGGGATCAAAATTTTACCGATGACGCCTTCATCGACGGCTTCAAATTCCATTGTCGCCTTATCGGTTTCAATCTCTGCCAACAGGTCGCCAGAGGCGACGATGTCGCCCTCTTTGACCAACCACTTTGTCAGCGATCCCTGTTCCATTGTCGGTGACAGCGCAGGCATGAGAATTTCAATTGGCATAGCTCTGTCTTCCTTACCTGTAGGTTACTTTGCGCACGGCCTCGATCACCTCTTGGGTGGTCAACAACGCGTGTTTTTCTAAGTTGGCCGCATAGGGCATAGGCACATCCTTGCCAGTGCAATTGATCACCGGGGCATCGAGATAGTCAAAGGCCTGTTCCATGATCGTTGCCGAGAGGTGATTGCCGATAGAGCCGACGGGAAAGCCCTCTTCGATGGTCACGCACCGGTTGGTTTTTCGCACTGAGGCCAATACCGTGTCGTAATCAATCGGGCGCAGGGTGCGCAGATCGACGACTTCAGCGCTGACGCCCTCTGCGGCCAGTGTTTCGGCGGCTTCAAGCGCATATTGCATGCCAATTCCGAAACTGACCAGCGTCACATCTCTGCCTTCGCGCCAGATCCGCGCCTTGCCAAATGGCACGGTGTAATCTTCAAGCACTGGCATATCAAAGCTGCGCCCATAGAGAATTTCGTTTTCTAAAAAGATCACTGGGTTGGGATCACGGATCGCTGATTTCAACAATCCTTTGGCATCGGAGGCAGAATAGGGCATCGCCACTTTCAATCCCGGAATGGCGGAAAACCAGGCTGCAAAATCCTGTGAATGCTGTGCGCCGACACGGGCCGCAGCGCCGTTTGGTCCACGAAACACCATCGGAGCGCCCATCTGTCCACCGGACATATACAGCGTTTTGGCGGCGGAGTTTACAATTTGATCCATGGCTTGCATGGCAAAGTTAAACGTCATGAACTCGACAATCGGGCGCAACCCGCCAAACGCCGCGCCAACTGCGATGCCCGCAAAGCCGTGTTCGGTAATGGGCGTATCTATAATGCGTTTTTCGCCAAATTCATCCAGCAGACCTTGCGATACTTTATAAGCGCCCTGATATTCGGCGACCTCTTCCCCCATCAGTAACACCTTGGGGTCTGTGCGCATTTCTTCGGCCATGGCATCGCGCAGGGCTTCCCGCACGGTTTGCTGACGGATCTTGGTGCCTTCTGGCCACTCTGGTGCCATCTTGTGCGCTGCGACAGCAACAGTGGCCGCGACGGTAGACGCGGCACTCGAGGTGTCGTCTGAACGGTCTTTTGCGGTCTCAGTGGTGGCAGGTTCAGGCGCCGAGGCTACTTGGTCATTGGTGTCGGTCGCGCTTTCGCCGTCTTCCAATAAAAGGGCAATAGGCGTATTGACCTTGATGCCTTCGCTGCCGGCGCTGACCAGCAGCTTGCCGATCACGCCTTCATCTACGGCCTCGAATTCCATAGTGGCCTTGTCAGTTTCAATTTCTGCCAGAATATCACCCGAAGCGACGCTGTCGCCCTCTTTGACGAGCCATTGTGTCAAGGTGCCTTCTTCCATGGTTGGCGAGAGCGCGGGCATCAGAATTTCGGTTGCCATAATGTCTGTCCTTATGCCTGAGCGTAAATATCGGTCCAGAGCTCGGAGAGATCCGGCTCGGGACTTTCTTTGGCGAAGTCTGTCGATGCGTTGACAACTTTTTTGATGCCTTTATCGATGGACTTTAAATCTTCTTCGGTGGCGTGCTTGCCGGTCAGCAACAGCGAGCGCACATATTCAATAGGGTCGCGTTCTTCGCGCATTTTCTGAACTTCTTCGCGGGTGCGATATTTTGCTGGATCCGACATTGAATGGCCCCGATAGCGGTAGGTTTTAACTTCGAGGATAAACGGCCCTTTACCAGCGCGGCAATGTTTGACAGCCAATTCACCAGCGGCTTTGACCTCAAGTACGTTCATGCCGTCAACCGCTTGACCTGCAATGCCAAAAGCTTCGCCACGGGTGTAGATATCTGGCGACGAAGTTGAGCGTTTTTGCGCAGTGCCCATGGCATATTGATTGTTTTCTATCACGAAGATGACCGGCAATTTCCAAAGCGCTGCCATATTGAAGGTTTCATAAACCTGACCTTGGTTGGCAGCCCCATCGCCGAAGTAGGCAAAAGTCACGCGGTCCGTACCATTATATTTGTCCGAAAACGCCAAACCTGCGCCGATGGGTACCTGTGCTGCGACAATGCCGTGCCCGCCATAAAAGTGCTTTTCCTTGCTGAACATATGCATGGAGCCGCCTTTACCTTTGGAATAACCACCTATCCGTCCGGTCAATTCCGCCATAACCCCGTCCGGGTTCATGCCGCAGGCCAGCATATGGCCGTGATCGCGATAGGAGGTGACGCGCTTGTCGCCCTCCTCTGCGGCAGCCTCAAGGCCAACAACAACAGCTTCCTGCCCGATGTATAAGTGACAAAATCCGCCGATGAGGCCCATGCCATAAAGTTGGCCTGCTTTTTCTTCGAATCGTCTGATCAGTAACATGTTGTGATAATGTTGTTTCAGCTCTTCGGCAGAAACATTTGGTTTTGCCGCGGTTTTCCGGGTTGCCATGGGCTTTTCTCGCCTTTTTCTGAAAGTAGTTTAGCGTTAAACTATTTTAATAAAGGATATTGGGCAGAATGACGAGAGAAATTTTTGACGGACGTATTTGCCCCCTAGATTTCGAGGAAACTAGCTTTGAGATACAGCTGGCGTCACAGTGTCTGTGATGGCGGGCTGTCGCTGTGTGGAGCGGGCGCTTCACCCAGCGCGCTTTGCTGCTATAAAAGTCGTCGTTTTGAAACCTCTGCGGGCTAGCGAATGACAATTTCGTCTGGACGGATAACACCCAGAATACGGCGCGCTTGCTCGTCAAGCAAATCCAGATCTAGATAGCGGTCTGACAGCCGGCGCGTCAGGTTTTCCATCTGTTTGATCTCGGCGTTGGTCTTGGTCAGTTCTGCGGTTAACTTGCGGGTTTTTTGTTCAATCTCTGCACGACGAAACAGCCCATAGTCACCCTGAACAGCAGCAAACGTGAAATACAGAGCCAGCCCTGAAGCGACCACAAAAAACGTTAAGACGCCAAGGGGCTTTTTGGTATTACGCGTGGTCATCTACTGCCTCAATACGACCCGCTAAAGAGCCTTGAGTATATGATTGCACAGGTGATTCGGTTTGTGAATCCCAAAAGTGAATAAATTTTACATTAGAGTGAGCTCAGCGTCTGGCTGCATCCGCTTTATTCAGCCCGCAACTGAGGCATGGTATATGTCCAAGACGGCCTGACCGAGTGCGGCATCAAAGGCACTGTCGTTTTGCTGAGCGGAAAGACCTTCGGTTAGCGCGCGCGAAAAACTGGCGATTACACCGGTGTTTTGGGCCAGCCTCTGGGTCGCAGTCTTGCGGTCATAGCCGCCGGATAGGGCCACCACCCGCAACACACTATCATGGGCCACGAGTGGGGCATAGTGATTGGCGGTGTCGGGCAGGGTCAGCTTTAACATGATTTTTTGATCTGCAGGGACGGCCTCAAGATGGCGGGTGATGGTCTGCAGCAGCAGATCTTCGGCGGCGGCTTTGTCGGCGATGGCAATGTTGATCTCGGGCTCGATGATCGGGACCAGACCGTGCTCAAGGATTTTCTTTGCCACCTCAAATTGTTGCGCGACCACTGCTTCGATACCACTTTTTGAGGCGCTCTCGATCAACGAGCGCATTTTTGTGCCAAAAATATTCGCCTCAACCGCGCGTTGTAACAGCGCATCTAGCCCGTCTATGGGTTTCATTAGGCTCATCCCACCGGCCTTTGCGGCAAGACCTTTGTCGACTTTTAGAAAGGGAACAACGCCGCGATTTTGCCACAGATAATCAGCGGCAGGCTGACCTCCTATCAAACGGTCCATGGTTTGTTCGAATAGGATAGCACCGACAATGTGATCCGTTGAGAAGGCTGTTGATTGCACAATCCGCGCACGCATATCGTGGACCAGATCAAACATCTCTGTCTCACCACTGTAATCGGTGGGGTCGATCCCGTATAATTTTAGGGCCTTTGGGGTTGAGCCACCACTTTGGTCCAATGCTGCTATGAAGCCATCTGCCGATGAAATCTTGTGTCTTTGCTTGGTGTTTCTCATATTTCCGGCCGCCTCTGCCCGTAATCCGATACCTGCCATTTGGATAAATGGCGCAGCCTTGCGCCCATGATTGAACGCGACTGCCTTGGCTCTAAGCGAGGTGTTTTACAGTTTCAATTGTGTTTGCGCTAACATCTATTGGGTATTTTGTGGAAAAAAGATTTTACAATAATTTGGCCTGTTGACGTTTGGCTTTTCACTGGTGCGGAAGTCTACTTTGCAGCGCGGCTACACCGGGCAGGGTTTTGCCCTCCATCCATTCCAAAAATGCGCCACCGGCGGTGGACAGGTAGCTGAATGTGTCTGCAACGCCTGCTTTATTTAGGGCCGCCACAGTATCGCCGCCCCCGGCGACCGACACCAAACCCCCGGCCTTGGTTAAGTTGGCCGCCTGGCGCGCTGCGGCGTTGGTGGCTGTGTCAAAAGGTTCAAGTTCGAAGGCACCCAAAGGTCCATTCCATATCAGAGTTTTAGCAGTGGAAAAACAATCGGTGATCCGCGCAACTGTTTGTGCCCCTGCATCGAGGATCATGCCATCGGCCGGACAAAGGTTGATCGCAACTGTTTGATGCGGGGCATTGGCTGCAAATTCCCGGGCGACAACCACGTCGCTGGGCAGGATAATTTCACAGCCCGTCGCTGTGGCGCGCGCCAGAATATCACTGGCCGTGTCGGTCATATCGTGTTCTGCTAATGATGTGCCGACCGAATGACCCTGGGCCGCAAGAAACGTGTTTGCCATACCGCCGCCAATGACCAGATGATCAACCTTGGTGACCAAGTTGCTGAGCAGCGCCAGTTTGGTTGAGACCTTTGCCCCCCCCACCACCGCAACAACCGGATGCTTGGGGGCGCCCAAAGCGGTCTCGAGTGCGTCCAGTTCTGCCGCCATCAGGCGACCGGCGCAGGATGGCAGCACACGCGCCAGCGCCTCTGTGCTCGCATGGGCGCGGTGCGCGGCCGAAAAAGCATCGTTGCAATAAATGTCGCCAAGCTTGGCTATCTGCGCGGCAAACCCCGGGTCATTGGCCTCTTCGGCGGCGTGATAGCGGGTATTTTCGAGCAGCAGCACTTCACCCTTTGGCAGGGCCTGCAGGGCTGCGGCCGGGCCTGCGCCAATGCAGTCTGCGGCAAACATCACGGGTGTTCCAAGCGCCTGTTCAAGGCAGACGACCAGCGGTTGCAGACTGAACTCGGGCCGACGCTGGCCTTTTGGACGTCCGAAATGGGCCAGTAAGACCGGTATGCCACCGGCGGCAAGAATGTCCCGAACTGTTGGCACAATACGAATGATTCGGGTGTCATCGCTGACTACACCGTCTTGCATTGGCACGTTTATATCGACCCGAACCAGCACCCTTTTGTCGTCAAGATCCATATCGTCTAGTGTTTTCCAGCCCATATCTTACATCCTAGCCTTGGCAAATCCTGCTCTTTAGCTGCTGTTTGGTTGATCTCGGGGCTTGCGTCAATGTCTCGACTTGTTCCTCTGCGGTAAGCAGACTAGATAAGTTTAAAATCACAGCGCGAAGGAGAGCCAGCATGGCTGACGGGATTAAATATCGCAACGATAAGCAGAAATCTTTGATTTTAGACGAATTGGCGTCTGCGGGCATGTCGGAAGCCGATCTCGCCGAGATGATCGTTAATGGCAAAGTGGAATATGGTAAAAATAATATGTTGACCGAGAAAAGCCGCAAACAGATTAAGGCTTTGATCAAACAGGCGCTGGGCGGGATCAAAGCGGCCAAGGCAAAAAAACCAGCGGCCAAGGCAAAAAAGCCAGCGGCCAAAGCCAAGAAACCAGCAGCCAAAGGCAGCAGCACACTTGATGCGGCCATCAAAGATCCGGAAAATACCATCTTGATCGAGTTGAAGGGTGGCACGGTCATTGTTGAGTTGTTGTTTGATATTGCGCCCGGGCATTGCGCGCGGATGAAAGAGCTGGCTCGTGGCGGAGAATATGACAATGTTGCGTTCCACCGGGTGATCGACGGCTTTATGGCACAGACTGGCGATGTGAAAAACGGCGATATGGAAGATGATTTCAATCTGCGCATGGCGGGCACTGGGGGCTCAGACCTGCCAGATTTGATGGCTGAATTTTCCGGTATTCCGCATGACCGCGGCACATTGGCGGCGGCGCGCAGCCAGAACCCCAATTCTGCCAATAGCCAGTTTTTCTTCAATTTTGGCGACAATCATTTCCTCAATCGTCAGTATACGGTTTATGGTCGTGTGCTCAAGGGTATGGATCATGTTGATGCGATCGTGCGCGGGGAACCCCCTACCAGTCCGGACCGGATGATTTCAGTAAAGGTGGCGGCCGATGTATAAGCTTGCAGCAATATTCAGTGTTTTGGCCGCACCAGTTCTGGCAACTGGGTTGCAGATTGAGGTTGCAGGTGAGGGCGCGAACGGCGTGATCACTGTCGATCTCTTTGAGGATGTGGCGCCCAACCATGTGGCGCAGATCTCTGATTTGGCGGCAGATGGCGTCTATGACAACGTGGTGTTCCATCGGGTTATTGACGGCTTTATGGCGCAAACTGGCGATGTCCAATACGGCAAAGCAGGCGGAGATATCAGCCGCGCCGGCATGGGCGGTTCGGACAAGCCTGATCTGAAAGCAGAGTTTTCGGACGTATCCTATGAACGTGGCATCATAGGGATGGCACGCAGCTCAAACCCTGACAGCGCCAACAGCCAGTTTTTCATCATGTTTGACGCCGGGCATTTCCTGAATGGAAAATACACAGTTGTCGGCAAGGTCACTGATGGTATGGATGTGGTTGATGCAATCAAGCTTGGCCTTGGACAAAACGGCGCGGTTATTGGCACGCCGGACGTGATGCGCCAGGTGACTGTCGTCGACTAGACAATGCTGTGAAGGGCAAAATCCGCACCCGCGTTGCGGTGGGTGTGGACCCAGTTGGTCGGTGCTGGCCTACTGACTTGTGAATTTTAGGGCGCATGACGCCCAGACTTGATTGACGCGCTTTTTTCGCGATACTGCTCATATTCATAAACGTTATTTTTGTTGTTCGATGTCTCTTTTTAAAAAATTGGTGCGTTGCTGTGTAAAAGCTCGGTCAACGTTTATTTGGTTGTGGAGTTTTTCAATGCCTTTAGAGGTTGATAAAGCCCTGCACCGGGCGGCACGCTTGATGGAGAATGCCGAGCTGGCTGCTGCAGAGAAAATTTACAAAGACATTTTAGCATGTTTTCCAGAAAATTCAAAAGCCCTACGGGGATACCAACGATTGAAATCAACAGACGTTATGACGCGCCCAGAGGGATCAACGCCATCCCCGAAACAGATGCAAGCGGTGATGGCGCTGTGTCATCAAGGCCAGTTTACAGAGGTCCTGTCAAAATTAGATCTGTTGCTGGAGGTATTTCCCGATGCCTCTGCAGTGTACAATCTGCAGGGCGCCTCAAGCGCGGCTCTGGGTCGTTACGACGGTGCGGTCGACAGCTTTAAAAGGGCACTTAGTCTCACGCCTGATGACACCAGTATTTATTTTAATATCGGCAATTTGCAAAAAAAATCGGTGCGTGGGATACAGCAATTGCGCAGTATAAAAGCACCCTGAAGATCAAGCCTGACTATGTTGAAGCTTTAAGGAATAAAGGCAATGTCCTGCAGGATAAGGGGGACGCAAGGGCGGCGATTGCCAGCTATAAAAACGCTATTGAAACTGAGCCAAAACATGCCCCGACCCATTATTATATGGGGGTCGCTTTGCAGGGTCTGGGCGATTTAAAGGGGGCGATTGACAGCTACAAACAGGCGATCAAGATCAAGCCTGATTAGGTGCAGGCGTATAACAATATGGTAAATGCCCTCTATGAAAAGGGGGACACCGCTGCTGCGATAGACAGCTTGAAAAAAGCTCTTAAGATCAACCCCAACTATGCCGAGATTTATTCTAATATGGGCCAGTTTATTGCCGAAATAGGCCAGCTGAGCGCAGCGATTGACAGCTTTAAGCAAGCCCTCAAGATCAAGTCCGATTATGCTGAGGCTTATGCCAACTTTTCCCTTCCCCATCTCTTGCAAGGCAGTTTAGAGGAACGCTTGAAATTATATGAGTGGCGTTTAAGAAAAAATGCATGGACCGTCGCCCCTGCTAGCGTCAACCGTATTTGGGATGGTAAGCAGAGCTTAAATGGCAAACAATTTTTAGCATATGAAGAACAGGGCTTGGGAGATATGATCCAGTTCTGTAGATATTTACCTTTGCTTGAGCATAAGGGAGCGGATGTTACCTTTAAAGTAAAGCCAATTTTACATGACCTTTTGCAAACTATGGACAGTAACACCAGCTTCAGCACAAGCCGTCCAGAAGAATATAAAATTGACTTTGAGACACCACTGATGGGTCTTCCCCATCTCTTGAATACGA